>Ga0172377_10004759_pt1 | contig 13931 bp, 7 predicted proteins | sample Pumphouse3metaG_FD_119749 | JGI IMG/M metagenome (GOLD analysis project Ga0172377, IMG submission 119749) | Leachate microbial communities from a municipal landfill in Southern Ontario, Canada - Pumphouse #3 metaG | ecosystem: Engineered > Solid waste > Landfill > Unclassified | place: Canada... | reverse complement strand
TCTTCCGCTTCTCCCGCTTCTCCCGCTTCTCCCGCTTCTCCTGCTTCTCCCGCTTCTCCCGCCGTCTCGCCGGACGATAGCAACGTCCTGTCTGCATCTGCACCCGCCGGGCCCATAGCAACACCCGCCGGGCACACATCCACACCCGCCTGCGAAGCCAGATGAAAAAACGTTTTTAGGGTGATTCCGCTACCACGCGAACGAAGACACTTATCGAACTGCATGTCCGCCTCCTCGGCACGATAATCCGCATAAAACCGACTCAGTCGGTGATAATACCCGCGCCCCCCTTCACCCAAGGCCTCCGTGAGAGCAAAACCCAGATCGCGCCACTGCATGTAGGTGGGAGCAATATCCACCGCCGCCCGTTCGATGCGCCGCGTAACGACTTCGATTTCGTCCAACCAATTCGCCGTCGCCGCTCTGCAGGTCGCTCCCTCGCTCTCGCTCCCGTGCTTCACCCCTCCCGGACGACTCCCCGCACCCGATCCGCCGCAGGTCGCACCGTCAGCTATCAACCAACTCTTCGGATTAAACACCGGCAAGTCCCCTCCCCTGCACCCGCCGCCGCTACCCAAATAAGCATCCGGATCATAAGGCAGAAAACAAGCCCGCGACACATCGCGCCCCGATTTATCCGCCTCCACACCATAACAAACATGCAGGTAACGCGCCACACCGTCGAAATACTCTTCGTGAGAAGCCCGGGAAAGATCAACGGGAACGACCCACTTGAGACCGTCGCCGGAAGGGCTCACAAACAGCAGCTGTGTATCAAACAGCCGGTCGGCAAGCAACCGTTGTTTCATTTTCGCCACATCGGGCAAATGATCCAAATCCATGCACAGCAACCCCGAATGCTCCACCAGCGCATGATTGGCACGCAAACCGAAAACACCCGAAAACGTGCAATAGTCGAAACTTGCGGCTTTGAACCTGCGGGCTTCCCTTTTATCGGCGAGCGCACGCAACTGCTCGGTTCGTGCCTTGTACTTTTCTCCCGTTATCAACCGGTGAACATCCTCGAGTGACAGCTCCCCCGACGGTTTCGTATTCGAAATAGGTGCCTCGAAAAACGAAACCCTACTTCCGTTTTCCATAGCTGTGAATTTTAGACATCAGGTAATGCTGCGAAAGAATATGCTGAATATCGGAACGCCGATAGTAAAGCTTGTTGCCTATGCGCGAAAAGGGCAGCGTGCCGTTTGAGCGCAACGTTTGCAGCGTACGCGGACTGATGTGCAGCAACTGCATCACGTCCTGATTGTCGATCCAGTCGTCCAACGGCTCGATGCCCGGCACCCCCTCCTTCATCAACACCTGACGGCAAGGAAGTCGGGAAAGCACCTTTTCGGCATCACTTTGCGGATCCTCGGCCATGCGGCGCAACAACTCCTCCATTTCCTCACACGTACTCATTGCCGACCTCCTTTCCTCCATTTTGCCGACCTTGCCGCACCTGCGTGCGTTTTCATCGATTCTTTCTGTTTCATTTCATAAAAAATTTACCTGTTAACCGCCACCTCACCATGAGACGGCAATGCAAAAGAAGGAGGGTCATTTTGGGGCACAATCACCCCGAAAGCGGAAATTTATCGCCCCAAAAACGGAACACACGTGTCTTCCCCGCCTTCCTTCGCAATATCTTCGTAATCCGCTACCACCTTTTCCATGAAATAACGGGCATTATAACGCGAAGCATCCTCGTTGGAACACGGATTCATCACATAGTAATTGCCCTTAACCGTACGTTCGGTTGTTGAAAGTGCTTTTGCCAGATGTTTAAAAATGAACGTATTGGACGAATCGAACTTCTTCTTCAACCAATCGAAATACCCCAAATGTTTCAACATGGGAACAGCATAACTGACAGGCATTTCAACAATGCGATGGATGAGTTGTGCCCGCTGGTCAGCATTCAGTCGTTTTATTTTTTCCAGTTCGACGAACCGATAAAAAGCAACCGTATCGACAAAAGTTTGATATTTGGTTACGGCCAACCGTATCGCATACGTTTCTGCAGAGGGAAAAGCGTTTTGCTCTCCCGTACACTCCCCGCCGTACTCGCCGGAATTGCAGGACGCTGCATACTTGTCGGGCTCTCCTGACTCTCCGAACACGCCGCCCTCTCCTGACTCAGCAGATGCAACAGGCTCTCCTGACTCAGCAGATGCAACGGGCTCTCCTGACTCAGCAGATGCAACAGGCTCTCCTGACTCAGCAGATGCAACGCCCTCTCCGTACTCTTCGGGACACTCCCCAACACGATGGTCCGCACGATTTTCCCGGTTCACATACCCTTTGAGCATTTCGATGCCCTTTTGCCGGTTCTTCGCAATTCCCTTGAAAACAGCATCCGGTTTTTTCAGATAAATTTTGCGCTCTTCTTCGAGAAACACCACCAACTGATGCACAATCGACAAGTCGTCATCGATCGGAAAGGGAAAGTCGAATGCCAATTCGTCCGCAATCTCTTCCAACACTATTGCCCGACCTATGGCCGTTTCTTCGATTTCGCAACACCGCCGCAGATTTTTCTTTTGCTGCCCCACCACCTTGCGCACAAATTTCGGCATTGTCAATTCCTTAAAAGCAGGAATGGCAAGTTGGCGCATTGTCAAGAAGATAAAATTCTCCAGCGCAGCCGCCACCGTAACCAGCGTTGTGTCGCGAGGAACGTCAGCCATGATTTCACAGAGGCCGGAGAGCAGCTCTTTTGCTTCGTCCACCTGCTTCGGACAACTCAACAGAAATTTTTGTGCCCGGCAAACATACTGTGCCGCCGATAAGGCATACTGTTCCTCGCCCTGCGGATAGCGGTTGAAACAATCGAAAAAAAGCATGTCGAAAGGAAGACAATGCCGCTCATTGAGCACATCGCCAAAGGCAACCGCCACCTCGTAATAAAGCCCGATCAAATGCAGTTTGAGCAAACCGAAAACCGCGTCTTCATACTTCGCCACTTTCCGCAGATACGAAATAACGGACTTGAGCACCCCCCTCACCTCCTTCCGGGTGGCGATATCGGATCTTGCCCTTTCCGAAAAGCGGTGCAGGGTAAGTTGCACACGCAGCGACTCAGCCCTGAGAACGGCATCGTAAAACCGCAGTTGAGGTGCATCGAGCGCAGGGAATATCCACTTGATAGCGGGAGGGAAAGGATACCGCTCAATGGGGCGGTCGTTGCCGGGAACGCCGGGAACGCCGGGAACAACATTACCGTTCTTGTCCCCTCGGTTGTCGCGAAACCTGAACCGTACATATCCGCCCAACCGGCGTTGCAAAAGCGCCTCGATCTTGTCCGGCGAATCGGGCAACACGCCTAAAGCTTCCACTATTTTGTCGAAATCGACATGACCTATCCGCAACGGGTGTAGATTTCCATAAATAATGCTATGTATAACAAAAAGACGCATGTTGAAAATGTTAACGATATTATATTTTTACAGGAAAAACCGCCTCCCGAAAGAAGCGGCTTTTCGAAATCCGACAAATTTTTACGCAGCTCCGGTCATTCCACCATCTGTTTACCGAGGTAAACACTGTTGGCAACATTCATGCCGTCGTCCGACACAAATCCCAGATACAGATGAATCTCGTCTCCCACCCAGTGAGCAGGAAGATTGAGAAAGGTTGACTTCGTGGCACGCGTATCGCCCGCTCTGTCGTAAATGGCCTCGTTGCGCGTACGGTTGTAAACCAACGGCATGGAACGATCGGCCGGCGAAGCATTCCCAATCCCGCTGTTGTCGTTCCAGGTGAACGTAACCCTTCCGTCAACAAGCATTGCTTCCACGTTTTCGGCCGTTACCAGCGAACCGCACGAAACCAGTGCTTTGGCAAAATCCAACGCATAATCGGGATACTCGCCCGAAACGGCGTTGCCCAAATGATACGACATGGCTGCATTAAACGCAGTCTGACCTCCGGCAAAGCCCCTGAACCCTACCCGCAAATAAGGGTGCATGGGTTTCAGAAACTGCACGGTTAACGCAAATTTGGAGCGTTGGCTCATTTGCTTCTCCGTACGCGGATTTTTCACGCTCGAAGGCAGCGAACGCATGTAGGAAATACCATTCCAGGTACTACCGACTACCGATCCCACCTTACCGGAAAAACCGCCCAGGATTCCTTTTTTAATGGTTCCCATAATTGAAAATAATTAAAAACGTTAAACATAAATTTTTAGTTGGTTCCGGCATCGATCCACGACAGCAGCCCCTCCCATGGTCTCGACCCCTGCCCGGTTTCCACCTTAACCGACAGCAAAGATACCCACCATTTATGTCATTGATTTGCAATCGGTTTCTTATTCTTCGTCCTGCCTTAACTTGCATTCCTCCGCCGACTCGCCTGCCCGCTTTCGCCGCTTTTTCTCCGCTTTTTTTCGCCGTTTTTTCCGCCGTCAACTTCACCTTCCACTCACCATACTGCCGCTGCTCATCCGCTTTCGCCACACTGCCGTCGGTTCTTCCACTTTTCCCGCTTTTTTCGCCGTTTTTCGCCGTTTTTGCTTCGCTTTTAACCCCAAATCCTACACTTTCCTACACTTTCCTACGCTTTCCTACACCCACGAAACCCGCTCCCCATCAAACTTTCCTACACTTTCCTACACTTCCTACACTTCCTACACTTCTTGTTTTTCTTTCACTCCCGGCTCTCTCTGCATTTCCTACACTTATTGCCTTCCCCCTTCTCCGCACCAAGTCCGTACCAAGTCCGTACCAAGTCCGTACCAAGTCCGCTCCAAGGCTGCACCTTTCTCGCTTCAATTCCGCACCGTCAACGCACATGAATCCTGCTTTCCATGCCGCACATACGCAGAAAAGCCCTACCACCACCCCACGAAAACCGGTGCACTTATCCCTGCTTAGGAGCAAGCATGAAGCGAAGGAAGAGCGAAGAAGCCCCACCAAAATCCGATAAAAAACACAGCAACGGCAATTAAATTAAAAATTACAAATTTAGCAGAAAACAAGAAGACTGCAAGCCGAAACAAGAAGACCGGCAAGCAGAAAACCAAAAACAAATTCGGGATTTAAGCTATCAATTGTTTTTCCGGCATTTTCAGAAAACACTTTGTGAATTTCGTCAATGTGGACTTGCAAACTTATTTGAGACAAAAAGTTAAACTACATTTTTAATTTCTTGTTACATTTATCGTGCATTTATTGTATGATATACTTTTTCTCTAAATAATTCATAGTTATTTACGATTATAGAATCTCCATAAGGGTTTAAAGAAATAGAAGATAATTTTAATTGAAAATCTAAGTCTTTATAATAATTCCTATATTCATTTGAATTTTTTAAAGAATCATTATCAGGAATATGAACTATGTACATTAATGTCTTGTTGGGAGTATGAAAAAAAACATCAATATTATCATTTGATAAAGTAATATATTTTTTAGCATTATGCCCTGTGAAAGTTTCCCATTTAGTTATATCTTTTTTTTTATTATAATAGGGTAATTTATCAAGAATTATGAAGATCTGGAAATAAGGACATCTATTACTTCTGATATTAGCAGTTTCTCCAAGCATGTTCTCAAAATAGTTATTTGAATTTTGAGAATAATTTTGCATAACAAATTTTACGCCAATACCAGCAACAGGTTTTTCGCCTTTAGTAATGGAAATATCTACTCTTTTATCAATATATCTACCCTCGATATTCCTTTCTTTGCCATTGCCGTACCCTTGAGAATATATTTTATAATCACTACCTATTCTAGTGTATAAATCTTCTGCAATTGCCCCATGTAAAGGTTTTAATTTAGCTGTGCTTCTCGAAGTTCCACTAATGAGGAATTCATAAAAAGAATTTGAGACAACTTTGATAAATTCAGTGTTGTTTAGCGGATATGAAATCTGTTGCCTTTGCATAATCTAACATTTTGAAATTTAAATAGTGTTCTAAATCTTTTGAGTTGAAAGTGTAATAACCTCCGCTTTTGTATTTCTTTAAAATTTTTATGTAATCTATAAAATCTTGTGATTTAATAACGTTTTCAATATAAGAAAAAGGAATATTGGTAAGAATATATAATCCACTATATACTCCAGAGCCTATTGGAACTTGGTTTAGTTTTATACTCTTAGTGTCTTTCAATATTGTATTAATAGATATTTTATTTTTATAAACATCTTTTAGTGCTTGTGTGCGTCCGTATAAATACCAGTCTGTTTTTTCATTTTCATTTTTACCTTTCAATAGTTTTAATTTGTTTTTATTTAAGTAATTTGATACTGAATCATCGCTAAATATCTCATTTTTTGGAAGAGGTTTTCCATTTTTATCATAGGGAAAAAAGCCTTTAACCCATTTCCCGGTTGAAGCTTTAATAACGGGAATAGTGAATTTATCAAAAGGAATGTTGCCAAAAAATACTTGATCTGCTAATGTAGCAAACCCATTTTTCACTGTACATAATTTAGGATATCCGTCTTGCTTGATTACTTTTAAATTAAAGAGTGCAGATCGAGAGGCTAAATAGAATTTTTTTTCTATCATTATATCTTCATAAGAAAGGGTATCTTTAAAAATATTTTTGTTTGAAATCTCATCATAAGTATAGTAATCAAAAGTATTTTGAGTTTTAGAATTATCAAATAAAGAAATTAAAGTATATGTCGTAGCACCTTCAAATGCTTGGAAATGTTCTAAATCAACTAAGCCAACTAATTGTCTATGCAGATAGATATAATTACGCATATTTGCTGCTGCTAGACTATTAAGCCAAGAACTTGGAGTAATGTAACATAATTTTCCGTTTTTATTCAACATTCTAAATCCAAGTTCAAAAAAAACCAAAAATAAATCAGTCATACCACCATTTGCAAAATGGAAAGATTTTACCATTTTGTAACTATCTTCCAAGTTATGCACTCTCACGTAAGGAGGATTACCGACAACATAATCCATTTTGTTGTTATATTCGCAAATAGTCAAAGCATTTGCAAGTCGAATATCCCATTTAACATCTTGTATACCATATTTTTTGACTAATTCATTGAGATTGTAAATGCAGTTATTAAAAGCCGTTTCATCTAATTCAATCCCATGGATATATAGTTGCAATTCTTCTTTTAATTTTCCTTTATCCGATTCATTAACAAGAAAGTATTTACAATATCTTGAAACAATATGACATAAAAATGCCCCGTCACCACAACTATTATCAATGATATGCTTTTGCAAAATATTAACTGAATTATAGCCACAAAAATCAAGCATGTTTTCTACTATAAAGTCAGGTGTAAAAACTTGTCCACTTTTTTTTATTAAATTATAATTATTCATTTCTTGAATGGGATTTGATTATGAAATGTTATAAAATCAATTTTTTGTTTTGAACTTTGGACGTGCAAACTTTTTTGAGACAAAAAGTTAAGCGACATTTTTAATTGATTCTTCTTTACGATTATACTGATTCCGGAATTCATCAATGGTTAAGTTACCCGATGATGCCTAAAGCTTTTTTTAATATATCACGTTCTGTTTCAACCTCTTTGAGACGTTTTTCCAGCTCTGCAACCCTTCCGGCTTCTCCTTCTCGAGAACGGACCCCATTGCCGGGGAAACTGCTTTCTCCTCGTTCCCGGTACTCTTTGCGCCAGCGATACAACAGCGCTGGTGAAATGCCTAATTCGTGTGCGAGCTCGGAAACATTCTTCCGCTCGAAACTTAGTTTGACAGCATTTTCTTTAAATGCCTTGTCGTAATGTGTTCTTTGTTTTTTCATACCTTGACAAATGTAGGCTTTTTATGCTTAACTTTATATCTTGTCCCAGCAAAGTTAGTAACTCCTGTTTATTTCACTCTAAAAGTATACTAGTATTTCAATCCAAAAGTATACTATTTTAAAATAAATTCCAATTTCTTTAAAGGAAGCTGTTTTGTCTTATAGCCTTTGCAGCGTTTGTAATCCTCCTATTATTCATGTTGACAAATCGATACAAAAGAAAACAGCTGTGGCTGTTTATGCTACCAGGACAGGGACAAAATATCATTGAGCGAGATATAGATACTTGAAAAAAATTCTATACCGATTTCACTTGAAGAAGCAAAAATAAGTTTGCAAGTCCATATTTTATTTTGTCTATTTACATTTATTTTGAATATATTTGGGCGAAATATAACAGTCAATTTTTTGTTCCAATTTCGAAGGCGATATTTCCGAGGTTAAATTGAAAGAATTGACTATATTAGCGGAGAAAATAATGAAAACGGAAGAAGATTCGTTGATTATTTTTTCGAGTCGGACAGAAAAGTTTCTCGACAAACAAATTATTGGGAAAGAGCGAAGTAGCACCAATAATTTTCTCTGATCCGGTTGTCGATGAAGGGTTTTTCTCACGTTTGTGCGAGCAATTGACAGGAACAGCGATCATTAACATACTGAAAATCAATATATAATCCTCTTAATCGCACCAGAAGGAATTGAAATGACCATTTCCAAATGTGCCCGAACGGATTCTGAATCTCTTAATCGCACCGGGATGAGTTGAAGTGAAATAATTTATAACTTTACATAGTTGGCGATGCGGATAAGAAGTTGCCAATAGCCTGCGGCGGAGGGACAACGACGTCCGGAAACGGCGTATCGCCGACAAGCCGCAAAACCCGGTTTAATTGCCGGGTTTTTTATCTCATAATCGCACCGGTGGCGAGAGCTTGTAATTGCACAGGGAGTGTGTTTGAAGTGGAGATGAATTTAGGTTTGTTCTGTTTTTCCGGTGTTGTACCGCTTGAACAAATTGGGTGATGTTGAAAAGTGTAAGAAGTGCAAGAAGGTCAGGGAGTGCAGGGAGTGCAGGGAGGTATGGGAAGTGTAGGAAGTGTAGGAAGTGTAGGAAGTGTAGGAAGTGTAGGAAAGTGTAGGAAAGTTAGATGGGGAGCGGGTTTCGGGGGTATAGGAAAGCGTAGGAAAGTGTAGGAAAGTGTAGGATTCTCCCCATGGGTAAGAGAGGATTCGATTGGAAAAAGATTGAAAATCGATTTTTATGTATGAGTCCACTTTAAAAATCGGCATTTATTCCATTGGACGATAAATTTTTGGTGTTGGAAAATTCAAATAAATGCTATATATTCGCAACGCGCCGGGTGTATCACAGGTTTGTGGAGCCTGACGTTCCGGCCATTATTCCGATGATAGTCTTTTTTTATGCCCATGAATATTAAATAAGATTAGATTTTAGTAGCTTTGCTTTTCGAAAATATTAATTATGTCCACCTTTCAATCCATTCTCAATCAATTCCGCAAAGAATCGTTTTCACAAAAAGATAAAGGCGAACGTTTCGAACGCCTGATGCAGTTGTATTTACTCACCGAACCCTATTATGCCAATCTGTTTACAAAAGTTTGGCTTTGGAACGAATTTCCTTTCAGAGAAGATTTGGGCGGCAACGATACCGGAATCGATTTGGTGGCAAAAACCACACATGGGGCTTATTGGGCAATTCAATGCAAATGCTATCAGGAAAATGCCGTCATCAACAAACCTGCGGTGGACAGTTTCCTGACTACAGCCGGTCGTTCGTTTGTGGACGACAGCGGGCAAACAAAAAAATTTGAACACTGTCTTTGGATTTCTACTACCAACCATTGGGGAAGCAATGCCGAAGAAGCCATTCGTAATCACACGCCGGCCGTTTCGCGCATCTCGCTCTTTCATTTGCAAAACAGCAGCGTGGACTGGGATAAACTGTTGCAGGGAATGTATGGCGAACAGGCGCGTAAACCCCGCAAAACCCCTTTTGAGCACCAGAAAAAAGCCATTGCCAACAGTTTGGAATATTTCAAGTTTCGTGATAGAGGGAAACTTATCATGGCATGCGGCACGGGCAAAACCTTTACTTCGCTCAAAATTGCCGAACAGCAAACCAATGGGCGGGGATTAGTCTTGTTTTTAGTTCCCTCCATTGCATTACTTGGCCAGACACTTGACGAATGGACCAACGAAGCGGCACAACCCATCAATGCCATTTGCATTTGTTCGGATGCCGAAGTGAGCAAAAAGAAAGTACAAAACGAAGATACCGATACATTTAGCGTAGTGGATCTGGCATTGCCTGCCTCCACCGATGTGCCCTCTATTATGAAACAGTTTCGCGAAGCGCTGGACAGCGAAGGGATGACGGTGGTTTTTTCTACCTACCAGTCCATAGAAGTCATTTCGAATACTCAAAAGGAATATCAAAAAGTGTATGGAAATGAATCGGGCATTTTCGACCTGATTATTTGCGACGAAGCACACCGCACCACCGGTGTTACCCTTTCCGATGAAGATGAATCGGCTTTTGTGAAAGTACATGATAACAACTTTATTCAAGGCCGCAAACGAATGTATATGACGGCAACGCCTCGTCTGTACAGTGACGATACCAAGAAAAAGGCTGTTGATTTGGATGCTGTCCTTTGTTCGATGGACGATGTGAAACTGTATGGTGACGAAATGTACCACATTGGTTTTGGTGAAGCCGTTGAGAAGGGGTTGCTTTCCGACTACAAAGTCCTGATACTTACCGTAAACGAAAACGATATGCCGCTTGCGGTGCAGGAAATGGTATCCAACAATCCGACCGAAGTTCCGGCAAATGATGTCAACAAACTTATCGGCTGTGTCAATGCTCTGAGCAAGGAAATTGTTGGCGACAATTCACTGGTCAAAAGCAGCGATCCCGAACCCATGCACACAGCTGTTGCTTTCTGCCAGAATATCAGAATTTCGAAACAGATTACGGCCACTTTCAACCAAATGGGCGATATCTATTACAAGAATTTGAGCGACGAAGCCCGCAGCCGAATGGTGATGATAGAAAGTGAACATATCGACGGCACAATGCCCGCCACCGAACGTTACCAAAAGCTCTCGTGGCTCAAAAGTGTGGAACGCGGGACGCAAAACTGCCGCATTCTCACCAATGTTCGCTGTTTGAGTGAAGGTGTGGATGTTCCCTCGCTCGATGCCGTCATTTTTCTTTCGCCCCGAAATTCGCAGGTGGATGTTGTGCAATCTGTCGGTCGTGTGATGCGACGTGCTCCGGACAAAAAATATGGTTATATCATTATTCCCGTCGTTATTCCCAGCGATGCCGATACAAAAAAAGCCCTCGACAACAACAAGGAATATGCAGTCGTTTGGACGGTACTCAATGCTTTGCGCGCACATGACGACCGCTTCAATGCCACTGTCAATAAAATAGAACTCAATCGCAACAAGCCGCAAAACATTCTGGTGGGAGCTCCCTCTTATGGCAGCGACGACGATGTGATTGATTTTAGGTCTGATGCCTTTTCAGACGTCGAATTGGAGCTATCACTCAAGTTCGAAGAAATGCAGGCACTTCTCTATGCCAAAATGGTGGAAAAAGTGGGCGACCGTCGCTATTGGGAACAATGGGCGAAGGATATTGCCGAAATTGCTGAACGACACATTCAACGAATTACCGAATTGGTTGCCTCCGAAAAAAAGCACCGAAAAGCTTTCGACAACTTTCTCAAAGGTCTCCACAAAAATATCAATCCTTCCGTTTCCGAAGCCGAAGCCATCGAAATGCTTGCCCAGCATATCATCACCCAGCCGGTGTTCGAAGCACTTTTCGAAAATTATTCCTTCGTTCGCAACAATCCTATTTCGCAATCCATGCAGCAAGTCCTCTCGCTGCTCGAAGAGGAAAATACCGAACAGAAAAACGAAACGTTGCAAAAATTTTACGACAGTGTCAAAATGCGTGCTTCCGAAATTGATAATGCCGAAGCCAAGCAGAAAATCATTGTCGAACTTTATGATAAATTTTTTAAGACAGCTTTCCCCAAACTTGTTGGACGTTTGGGAATTGTCTATACACCCGTGGAAGTGGTCGATTTCATTATTCGCTCCGTCAACGATGTGCTCCATAAAGAATTCGGCCGCTCGCTTGCTGATGAAAACATTCATATTCTCGACCCTTTTACCGGCACGGGTACTTTCATTACCCGCCTGTTGCAAAGTGGCCTGATTTCGGGCGAATCGCTCGAACGGAAATACCTGCACGAACTTCACGCCAACGAAATTGTACTGCTGGCTTATTATATTGCTTCGGTGAATATCGAAAATGTCTATCACGACCTTCGCAGTGAGCCTGATGGCGAATATACTCCTTTCGACGGCATTTGCCTCACCGACACTTTTCAGTTGGGCGAAACCCGTGATAGCGAAGAACTTTTCAGTGAAATTTTTCCGCAGAACTCCAAACGTGTGCAGCAGCAACAAAAAACGCCCCTGCGCGTCATTATCGGTAATCCGCCTTATTCCATTGGGCAAAAATCGGCGAACGACAATGCCCAAAACCAGGAATACCACCATTTGGACCAACGCGTGATGAACACCTACGTGGCAAAATCCACCGCCGGGCTCAACAAATCGTCCTACGATGCCTACATTCGAGCGTTCCGTTGGGCAAGTGACCGCCTCGACCCCATACACGGCGGCGTGATTTGCTTCGTGAGCAACGGGGCATGGATCGACGGCAACAGCACCGATGGCTTCCGAAAGTCCATTGAAACGGAATTTTCTTCCATTTATGTGTTTAATCTGCGGGGAAATCAACGTACAAGCGGGGAATTATCTCGCAAGGAAGGAGGTAAAATCTTCGGGTCGGGCAGTCGCACACCCATTGCCATTACCTTGCTGGTGAAAAAGCCCGCCCATACCGGCAAAGCCGATATCTACTACTACGAAGTGGACGATTACCTTTCGCGCGAGGAGAAACTCTCGCTTGTCAAAAAGTTGGGCAGTGTAGGCAATCCCCAAATGCCGTGGCAAAAATTGCACCCCAACGAACACGGCGACTGGATCAACCACCGCAACGACCGCTTTTCGGAATTTATTCCCCTTGCTCCCGACAAAAAATTCGACGGAAAGACAAAAACGTTTTTTACTACGTACGCAATTGGTATTGCAACAAACAGAGATGCTTGGGTTTATAACTTCTCTAAACGCAAGATTACTGAAAATATGAAACGGATGATTCGTTTCTATAACGAACAAACGCAAGCTTATCAGGATGCCAAGCGAGAAAATCCGAATTTGAAAGTGAAAGATTTTATCGAAACCGACAAAAAGAAAATCAGTTGGACGGTAAATCTTTTAAAAGATATAGAAAAAGGCAATGTATTGGATTTTAATGGCGAAAAATTAATCGGCTATTATCGTCCATTTTGTAAACAATATCTTTATTTCGATACACATTTTATTGAACGTCCCGGATTAAGTCGAAAACTTTTTCCACTGCCTTCAACAGAAAATTTAATAATTTGCATTTCAGGAGTTGGGCAGCAAAAGCCTTTTTCAGTTTTAATATCAAATAATATATCTGATCTACAGATTGTTGATAAAAATCAATGTTTTCCTCTTTATTGGTACGAAGAACGTCAGCAAAACAATCTCACGCTGTTTGATGCTCTGTCCGAACCGGATGAGAACAGGTACACGCGTCGCGACGGCATCAGCGATTTCATTCTTCAGCGGGCACGCAGTCAGTATGGCAACATGACCCAAAAGGAAGACGTGTTCTACTATGTGTATGGCATGCTGCACAGCCATCAGTATCGGGAAACGTTTGCAGCCGATCTCAAAAAAATGCTGCCGCGTCTGCCGTTGGTGGAAAACAGTACCGATTTCTGGCGTTTTGTCAAAGCCGGCAGGCAACTGGCTGAGCTGCACCTCCATTACGAAAACTATCCCAAGCCCAACGGTGTTGTTGTTTATATCGATACCGGTGCAACAATCGATTACGAAGTAGTCAAAATGCGTTTTCTCCGCAAAGGCGAGCGGCATACCATTCTCTACAATCATCAGATTACTATCGAAAACATTCCCGCCGAAGCTTACGAATATGTGGTGAACGGCAAAAGTGCCATCGAATGGATAATGGAGCGCTA
>Ga0172377_10004758_pt1 | contig 13931 bp, 12 predicted proteins | sample Pumphouse3metaG_FD_119749 | JGI IMG/M metagenome (GOLD analysis project Ga0172377, IMG submission 119749) | Leachate microbial communities from a municipal landfill in Southern Ontario, Canada - Pumphouse #3 metaG | ecosystem: Engineered > Solid waste > Landfill > Unclassified | place: Canada... | reverse complement strand
TGTATTTACTATGATTGTGTATCTATTCAGTTTTCAAAGATCAGTAAGTGAAATTGACTAATCAATTCCGCTTTGAAGCAAGCAATTAATATATCGCTCGCAAGTACAAATACTACCAGGTTTAGAGAGTCATGTCAACATTTTAGGAAAAAAAGATAAACTTTTTTCAACTTTCTATCAACTTTTTAAAAATCCAGTAAAAAAGGGCGAATTTTAGACAAATTTGCCCTCTAATTAGATTAGTTTATTAATTTCCACTATTTTAGATATATCGAAATATAAAGTTTTAAATGAACTTTATTTCTTTGGTTTGGCACACAACCACTTAATCGCTTTAAAAATATGGCCATTCGCTAACGCTAAAAGTGCTTGCGCCACTTCATATTTTAATTTTCCTCCAGCTGAATAGCAAAGTGATCTCAGAGAATTGTCAGGAATGATTCTCAGCAAAAAGATTGCGCTCTTCTTCTTAGCTTCTTTTTGAGGGCCATCTTCTAATTTACAAGCGTTCTTATATTCTTTTTGTCCCAGCCTAGTAGCTAGGCCGTATATTCTCTTCCCAAAAAAAGAATTCAAATCTTTTAAGGGTGTTTCAAATGTGTATTTATCTTTTGACTTAACAATCTCTTCTTCTTTATAATTCACCATAACTTTAAACTGCTCATCGGTTATAGATTCGATATTTGCTTTAGTGGAAAAGTAACTGCTGTAATCGTTCAAACTTTCACTGGGCTTATCATCGGAAAATATATTCAAGATCTGTTTGAGTTTAATGTTTTCTGAACTCTTACCTACCTTAAATATATACAAACCTGATTCCAACAGCCATTTGTGCTGTTCTATATCGTAGTAACGCAAATCATTTAAACTTACGTCAAGGCTGACATTAATTTTCTCTTTACCTTCTATATACACTTTTTTATATGCTCGCAGTTCCTGAAGTGGTTTATACACGTTAGACTTGGGACCACTAACATACACCTGACATACTTCTTTGCCACTCATATTAGATCTATTTTCTACTTCAAACGATAAAGTGATTTTTTGGTTGTCTGTCTTCACTATTAGATTGGAATACCAAAAATTAGAATATGAAAGACCATATCCGAACGAATATCTCACAGGCACATTAAAAGTATTGTAGTAGCGATAACCCACAAATATAGATTCCTTATATAATTGAATAGGCCCAGAAGCATATGACTCATTGTTTATTACATCCGAGTAATTAATCGGCCATGTTTGCGCAAGTTTACCGCATGGATTGCTTTCTCCAAAAAGTAATCGAGCACACGCTTCACCACCAGCTTGTCCGGGTAACAGCATATTCAATATTGCACTCATGTCATTTTCAAAAGGCAATTCAACAGGGCTGCCTCCAAACATAACAAAAACTATCTTCTTTTTTAATTGGATTAACTTTTGTATAAGCAGCAATTGATTGTCGGAAAGTTTCATATTCGATCTATCAAAACCTTCAGATTCAACATAATCGGATTGCCCGCCAAAATACAATATGATATCTGCATCTTTTGCTTTTTTTATAGCGTCATCTTCACAATTTATATTTTGATTAATCTCACTAACCTTATATCCGCGTGCAAAGTCGTATTTAATGCCTCTAGCGTTGAATGCGTCCTCAGGACTTGTAAGTTTGTGAGCGTTTATTAACGATGAGCCAGAGCCCTGATATCGCATCGTTTTAAAAAAGTCTCCGATCACTAAGTACTTCCTTGTTTTATCCAACGGCAATATATCATCTTGATTTTTTAATAATACCGCACTGTCTAAAGCAATATTCATGGATAGTTCATCGTGATCGTCAAAGTCGCAGTCTTTTATCTTATCTATACGCGTTCTTTCTATAAGTTTCAGCAAATTCAAAACCGCTTTATCCACCTTATCAATAGATAAAGTATTATCTTTAACAGCATCAATTATTATTTGTACATTGTGATATATGCTTCCCGGCATTTCTAAATCCAAACCAGCTTCGACTCCCTTGTCTCTATCTTTAACCGCACCCCAGTCAGACATAACGAGACCATCAAATCCCCAGTCATCTCTAAGCACGTCAGTGAGAAGCCATTTATTTTCAGAACAAAACGCACCGTTTAGTTTATTGTATGCGCACATTAATGTTGTGGGTTTAGCATATGAGACAACTCTTTCAAAAGATCTTAAATATATTTCTCTCAGTGCGCGTTCATCCACTACAGATTCGCCATCCATGCGGAAATCTTCGTTGCTGTTACAAGCAAAATGCTTTAAAGATGTACCAACACCTTGAGACTGAACACCCTTTACTAGTTCTATTCCTAAATCTCCCGCAAGTTTGGGGTCTTCAGAAAAATATTCAAAATTACGTCCACACAACGGATTTTTTTGAATATTAATAGCTGGACCCAAAAGTAGGTTTATATCGTAATATTTGCATTCTTCACCAAGAGCTTTTCCCATTTTATATAAGTTATCCGGATTAAAACTGCAGGCGCTTGTGGCTGCTGGAGGAAAGCAAGTAGTAGGTAAACTATTAGATATGCCAGAAAGACTGTCTCCGGATTCAGCCATCTTTCTCACACCGTGAGGCCCATCAGAAAAATTAATGGAAGGAATACCAAGACGTTCAACTGCAAATGTATGCATAGGAGCAACTCCACATAAAAGTTGTGCCTTTTCTTCTAAGGTGAGTTTATTAATTAGTACGTTAGGTGTTTCCATGGTTGTTCCTCCGTAGTTCATATTGTATATATATGTATTATAGCAACTAAAATAAATATAAATAAACAATTATCAATACCCCGTGTTGTAAATAGTTCTCGATAATAGAAGCAATTATTACTTTTCACGCAGAAAAGAATTCGCCTTCCCCCTCACTAAAAATTTCTCTTTAGTATATTACGACGATTTTAACTAGTGTTTTGCCCACATATTAATATCTATATCCCTTTTGTTTTCATTTGCTTTTTACGCCTTCACATATAGTCGCATACCTATATTTATAGGTGCACAAATAAAGGAATTCAGCCTCTTTAATTAGTTTCTTAAAATAAAACCATATAAAAGCGCATACATTTTTACCAAAAGTTATTTTCCGTGTTATTGCATTACTTTTGTGATATGCTCTACCAGTAAAAAAAATAATCATCTTAAGTGTTTGGAATTTCAAGCATCCACGAGATTACTTGAAAAGGAAAAGAAAAACAAACATGACATTTAGACAATTAGAAATCATCGATCCTATATTAGAAGCATTGGATCTAGCCGGCTATAAAGAGCCCACAGAAATACAATCAAAAGTTATCCCCATTTTATTGAGTGGTGCAGATGTACTTGCCAGTTCTCAAACAGGAACAGGTAAAACAGCAGCTTACGCAATCCCAATGATTCAAAGATTAACAAAATCAGAACCCGATACAAACTCTAAGCGCAGAGTACTCAGAGGCTTAATACTTTCACCTACCCGTGAATTAGCCGCTCAAATCGGAGACGAAATATTCAAATACTCCAAAGGTTTAAAAATAAGAAGATCCGTTATATTTGGAGGAGTCCCTCAATCTAGACAAACAAACTCCATGAAAAATGGTGTTGATATCATCGTCGCTACTCCTGGTCGTTTATTAGATTTGTGCAACCAAGGACTTGTAGACTTATCTCAAATTGAAGTTCTCATATTAGATGAAGCAGATCAAATGCTTGATATGGGTTTCTTACCCGATATGAAAAAGATCATCAGAAAATGTTCATCAAGAGAACAAACTATGATGTTCTCCGCTACTATACCTCCGAAGATAATAAGCTTATCTGAAGAGATCTGCCGCAACCCTCAGCGCATCGCAATAACTCCAGTAAATGAACCCATCGATAAAATCGACCAAAGCGTATATAATTTGGAAAATGGAGACAAGAAAAAATTACTTCTTCACCTCTTAGCAAATCCTCACTACGAATCAGTATTAGTATTCATGCGTACAAAGTATGCAGCGGATAGAGTTGCTAAATTACTTGATACCAAAGGAATTTCCAATGAAGTTATACACGGTAACAAGTCACAAAACGCTCGTACAAGAGCATTAGATAGATTTAAAAATGGCAAATCAAGAATCTTACTTGCAACAGATATCGTTGCAAGAGGTATTGACGTCAAAAATTTATCATTAGTTATTAACTATGACCTTCCTAGACAAACCGAAGTATACCTTCACAGAATGGGAAGAACTGGACGTGCTGGATTCGATGGAAAAGTAATAAGTTTCTGCTCTCATGAAGAGCGTGTGTTACTCAGAGATATTCAACGTTACATCGGAATGACAATTCCTGAAAAATCCATATCAAAAGTTGACTTTGCTGATATAGATATAGAACCCCGTCGCAATATTCAATCTGGTCACAAAGAGATTGTTGATAACAATACAAGACAAGCTCGTGGAGTTTATAAGAACAAGAGTGTTCGCTTTTCAAACAAAGAGTTTGAAGTCGAAAGTGACGACACTTTCCGCTCTCGTAGAAATAAAAATACTCGCACTAGCGGAAGCAGTTCAGATTCAAGAAAGAGATACGAAGGTCACGACGAATATTCTCACAGTTCTAAAAATAAGAGCTACAGAGATTTCGGAGGAAGCAGACCCGCTAGTAAATCTCGTTCGACAAAGAGTGGATCATTCGGTGGTGGCTCAAGTAGAAAACCCTCAAGTTTTAATAGATCAAGAGGATATACTAGTACTAACCGCGGTAAATAGACAATAATAAAACAGATTACATAATTCTCTCTTTTCAGAGGTGTGTAATCTGTTTTTTTTATTTAGTCTGTAGTTTTAGATAGGTTGGGATCATCGACCTTAATATATAGAATAAAAAAACATCCAATCAATATAGCGCAGGGGATGAGAATTGAATACTGATTCATTGATTCAAACAGTAAGCTTCCCACCAATACTCCAAGCATAAAAAATATAATAACTCCAAAATAGCGCAATGCCTTGGTTAACAAACCAAGCTCTTTATTTTTTATTCCCCTATAAAGAAACAGCGACCCAGTTCTAAGGTTTCCTGTACACATAGTTGTGAAAAATGTATGTCCTCTCATTCGATTGAATCCATTTACTTGAAACGCGGCGACAAATGAAATTAAACAGTTAGCGTAAATGGACGCTGATCCAAAAGGAATGAATATTGTTCCTATAAGCATAACTATTTCTACAATCAGTAATGTTTGTCTCCAAGCGACTTTCTTTTCTTTAAATAAGTCTATTATTATTTAAGATAGTACGCTTCCCAATGCGAATACCAAAAGAGGAATCAAATAACTTAGACATTTGGACCAATCTAAATTATATCCATTGATAACGAGCAAAATCATATTCCCCGTTTGCATAGTCGCAAATACTCCTCCTCTAAGAACGTAAGTGTACGCATCAAGAAATCCTCCGACCAGTGCAAGCAACAATGCCATAATTACTGATTCGGCCATTTCTTCTCTTCGCAAATTTAGTTTATTCATATCCCTCTAATCCCCCTGAAAAATAATAGCACAATAAAAAGAACGATAAAACATTTGTAGTGTTATCGCTCTTTTTTTATTAATTAATCCAAGAATCTCGCTTTAAATACTATAGCAAGAATGCGAATAGCTTCTCGCCACCCTTCTTCCTGTTTGTAACTCTCAGGATAATTCACCTCAAATACAGATGAAGGTGAAAATGCCTTTATAGAATTGTTGTATCCGTCAATTACCGAACACACAAAAGCTTTGATGTTGGCTTCACTAGCTAGGACTCTTTTTTCGTTGTAGTGTAAAATTCTATACATTCTAGCAACCGTAAGGATAATTTCTTTGACGTTAGCATTTACTTTTAATTCTTTTTCATAATACTCAACCCCACGCAAGAACATATCGCTCTTCTCGTCGTATGAATTATCCAAGGTAATAAAGTAAGTTTCGTCTTTAATAAAAACCTTTAGGATTTCTGTGGCCGGATACTTAGTTGCAAATTGAACTAATTGTTGCAAGGTTGTTATCTTATATAATGGATCTTTATTAGGATCCATCATGAAAGGGTTCAATAAAAGAATTATTTCGTTTATCGGAGTCCCCATCTCTAATCGAATTTGAAGTAAGAACACTAATCTCGATAAAGTCTTGGGAGATATTGTCTCAATAGTCCTTTTGATTTTCTCATCAGATGCAAAAGATGCGTCTGGTGCAGTAGTTTCCTTTGACTTTATTATTGACAGATATGAATTAACAACTCCTACTGCTTTAGCAGGAAGTTCAGCCTTTTTACTAAGTTCTTCCAGTTTTCCAGGTAGCTCATATTGTTTTTGTACAGCGATAAAACACGATAAATACACCTGCATCGTTAAATGCGGAGCATAGTTAAAACACGTGTCGATATTTTTTATAATAAAGGATTCTATCGTTTCGGGTTCTGCTTTGTCGTTGAGCATATCAACGAGTAATTGAACTTGTGGAATACGACCGTATGAAACTCTCTCTTGATTAGCAAGATCAGTTTCTTTTTCCATAAATTCTAAGTAGTCTTCACCGTTATTCATTTTTTATCTCCTTGAGCCTAAAAATCTAGCGCCGAATATAGCAACATAATACAAAATAATCATAAAATCTCCATATAATCTATAGGCACAATACACTGCGTAGGCCTTGTTGTTTTCTAATACTCCTGATGCTGAAGCAGACATGATTCTAGAAGTATCAACAATAGCGATAAGCATAAATACAAATATCATCAAGTAACTAACAATCCAGTACAAATAGTAGTTGCCAAATAAGAATATATTGAATATAGCTGCGACAAGTAAAGCTGTAACAAGTGATACAGCGAAGTAAGCCCACTTATTTAATCTTCCCTTAGAAATATACCCTATTATAGACAAAAGTAAAAACATACCAGCTGTAATGCCAAACGCGTAGAACAAAGTATCGTAACCAGTCGTTAGAGCAACACCTGACATCAAGGCTCCAAAGGCTGAAGCGTAAAGTATGTAACACAATATAATCCAAGCTGGATGTTGAGCAGCAACAGCGAGGTTAGCAACCCATCCTAAAATAATCAAAGCAATAACGCTACCGATAAGTATACCAATGTATGTATCCATGGCATCAGCACCTCCGGTTGCGGCAATTAATGAAGGTAACCCGAGCGCAATTACACCAGACCAAAATATACCTAAAGCAAAATAAAAATAGACTTGAAAAACGCCTTTATTCACAAACGCTTTGTCGTGTTTTTCGTGATATGCAGCTTGTTCATCTGAATAATATTCCATTTAATTTTTCTCCTCATACTGAGTATATGTAAATATACTTACCTAAATATGATATAGGTAAACACCTTTACTTGTTTAGTATATTACTACAAATAGTTAATATTTAATAAAGATTTACCCTTAAAACACATAATATCACATTAGAATTGCATTGAGCAGCATTTCTCCTCGTGTTTTTGCAATAGAATAAGGTGAATATAATAGGAAAAATAATACAAAAAAGAAACTGCTTGGAAACAAAAGCATTACTTTTATTTTTTGGCAGTCTCTTAAATATTTAATAATTAATAAATTAAACGTTTTTGATGAGTTCTTCAAATGAAGATGCGGTTAAGCTTGCGCCACCGACTAAAGCGCCATCAACTTCATCAGAAGCTAAATAGCCTTTAACATTAAAAGGTTTAACTGACCCACCGTATAAGATTGAAATCTTTGCGGCAGCTTTTTCAGAAACTAATTCTCTAACGATTGAACGAATATATGCGCACATATCATTAGCGATTTGTTCAGATGCATTCTTGCCAGTACCGATGGACCACACAGGTTCATAAGCGATGTAAACATTTGTTAAATCTTCAGCAGTTAAATCCATAAGTGCAACACTTACTTGAGCGCGAATAACATCTTTTGCAAGACCATCTTCGTATTCTTTCAACGTTTCACCACAGCAGTACATAACTCCCATGTTGGCTTTAACTAAAGCTTTGATTTTACGATTGCAAACTAAGTCGGTTTCACCATTGTACGCTCTTCTTTCAGAGTGACCAACCAATGAACCTTCAACATTAATTTCTTGAAGCATCGGAATCGAGACGTTGCCTGTGAAGGCACCGTGATCTGCGAAGTGGGTTTCTTCGGCAAAGACTTTAAGTCCCGCTTTGTTATCTACTACATATTGAAGAGCAAGATAACTAGGTGCAATACCTACAACAATATCTTTTTCTCTTGCAAGTTTGGTAATAACCTCAGCTTCTGCACAGAAATTCTTTGCATCAGCGATTGTGTTATTCATTTTCCAGTTACCGAAAATTATTTTTTTTCTTGCCATTATTATTTTGCCTCCGAAATGATATCTATTCCCGGAAGGTGACCATCATTTTCTATAATTTGTAAGGAAGCACCACCTCCAGTAGAGATGTGTGAGAACTTAGATGCGAAACCCAATTGGTTTACTGCTGCTGCAGAATCGCCACCACCAACGACTGAGAAACAGTGGTTGTTATCGGCAATAGCTTGGCATATTGCAATTGTACCAGCCTGAAATTGTTCCTGTTCAAAAACTCCAGCAGGTCCATTCCAGAAAATAGTATTCGCCTTTGCGATTTCACCAGCAAATAAAGCGCGAGTTTTAGGACCGATATCCATACCCATCATGTGAGCAGGAATTTCATCTCCATTAACTGTAGTAACTACATTTGCATTTTTATATTCATCAGCAATTACGTTATCTACAGGCAAAACAATCTTACCAGAAGCTAAGCATTTATTGGCATAATCGAGTTGATCATCTTCAACGGGAGAAGTACCGATTTCATAACCTTTGGCTTTGAAGAAAGTATATGCCATAGCACCACATATGATGATTCTATCGCACTTTGTTAATAAGGATTCAATTACTTTAATTTTGTCAGATACTTTTAATCCACCAAGGATAGCAATATAAGGTTTACCTTCAGCTTTAACATCAACACAACGTTGAAGATTAATGATTTCTTTTTCCATCAAATAACCAATAGCTGTGGGTTTTCCTTCATTATTTAAGATTTCAGGAATACCATATGTAGAAGCGTGAGCTCTATGAGCAGAACCGAAAGCATCCATAACAAATGCATCTGCTAAATTTGCCCAAATACCAGCAATTTCAGCATCATTCTTTGTTTCGCCTTCTTCGTAACGTGTGTTTTGCATTAATAATACTTCGCCATCTTTTAGGGCTGCTACTGCTGAAGTGAGTTTTTCACCGCGAGTTGCATCAACAAAGATAACGGGTTTGCCTAAACGATCTGCTAAGCATTTTGCAACGGGGGCCATATCATTTGCAGCTTTTCCTTTAGCTATTGCTTCAGATCCTTTATTAAATTTAATCTTACCTAAGTGAGACATTAAGATGACTTTAGCACCTTTATTGATTAATTCGTTAATAGTAGGTAACGCAGCGAGAACTCTGGTATCATCTCTGATAGTTCCATCGTCATCGTGGGGTACGTTAAAATCGACTCTGACTAATACTCTTTTACCTGCAACATCTAAATCTTTTACATGTAATTTCATTCGTGAAGTTTCTCCTTTTATTATTTCTGTAAAAAAAGCGTCCGAAGTTTATTTCGGACGCTTGTAATTAATAGGCTAATTAGGCTCCGAGAAGGCCAGCGTATTTTTTGGCCAAACGAATTAATTGGCAAGTGTATGAATATTCATTATCATACCAACCAAATACTGTAACGTGTTGGTTACCATCGACGTCATCAAATACATTTGTATTTACTGCATCGTACATAGAACCAGCGGTTAAACCTAGAATATCTCTAGAAACGATTTTCTCATCGGTATAAGCGAGAATATTTTTAAGTTCGCCTTCAGATGCTTTTTTCATAGCAGCATCGATTGCTTCTTTAGTTACTCTCTTCTTAAGAACGACGTTAAGTTCAACTAATGAACCATCGAGAACGGGGACACGTATTGCGCCACCTTCGAGTCTACCTTGTAATTGAGGCATAACAAGACCGATTGCTTTTGCAGCACCAGTGGTTGTAGGAACAATATTCATAGCAGCAGCTCTACCACGACGGAAATCATTCTTCTTGATAACATCAAGTGTAGCTTGATCGTTTGTGTAAGCGTGAACTGTGGTCATATAACCACCGATGATACCATATTCATCATCGAGAACTTTACACATAGGAGCTAAGCAGTTTGTAGTACAAGATGCACCAGAAATAACTTTTTCTTCAGCAGTAAGTTTATCAGTATTTACACCGTAAACATATGTAGGAGTTGCTTTTGCGGGAGCGGAAATAACGACACCTTTTGCACCACCAGCGGTGATGTGAACGCCAGCGGAAACTGTATCCTTGAATATACCTGTACATTCGAGAACGACATCTACGCCGTTATCTTTCCAAGGTATTTCAGCAGGATTTCTCTTTGCGTAAATCGGAATTTCTCTTCCTTCGAAAACTAATGCGCCTTCCTTGTAGGAAATGGCGTCTTTTCTAAACGAACCATGACCTGAATCATACTTCAATAAATATGATAAATTGTCCGCATCTGATAAATCATTGATTGCGACAACTTCCATGCCTTCCTCGACACAGCGACGGAAAGCGAGGCGGCCGATACGGCCAAAACCATTAATACCAACTTTAATAGACATTAATATGTCCTCCTTCTTCACAACGATATTATAAACTAATCAGGTGAAATAAACAATATGTATTGCCCACTTAAAAAGTCATACAACTCAGGCCCTCAAATCTATATATCTTAATGTAATATTTATTTAAATCTAGATTCTGAAGAAGCGAATTTTTTCGCATCTTTACTGATTTTTGAAAATATGTGTACTATCCCTGACTTAGTAATATTTAATCCACGTTTTACAGCGAGGTCTGCTAGTTCTTGATATGAGGCATCTTTATTCTCTTTTCGCAATTCTGCTACAAGTTTTAATTTGTCGGTGAAATATACTTCGCCTAATTTTTCTTCAAGTATCGCAATATTATCAATATTTCGCTGTCCTGTTTTAAGTATTCTAGAATAATTAGCTTGCGCGCATATCGTCAATCTGTTTTCATTATTAAAATAATCCCGTTCTAAACGAGCATTTTCGAAATCAAACATTAAAGATATAGCCCCAAGGTACGACAAAAACACGCTTATTTGATCGGATTTTTTTAAGTAGAGTACATACTTATTCCGTCTCGCTATCATTCTAAAATTCATGGAATCTTCACTTCCAAAAGCAAGCAGCTTCTTGAGTATAATCTTTGCATCTTCTTTTTTATTAAAAACCATTTCACAAAAATACCGCCCAGTTTTGGGGTCGGATATTTGTCCCGAAGTTAAAAATGTCCCAATGATAAATCCCCTGATATATTTCTTGTGCAACATCACTTTAGGAGTTATGTGTTGATAGTCTTTATATATTTCCAAGTCTTCTAAAATTTCTACGACTCTCTCTTCAGTCTGTATGTGATATACAAGATTCTTTTTTAATCTTAATTGTCTAGTGTAATTAAATGTAGACTTAACTCCATAAACATCTTTTAGACATTGATAAATGAACTTCGCAACGGAAGCGGAAGTAGATGAAATGCGCAAGCTTAGTTTTGGAGACAAAGCTATGGTTCCACCGTAACGTATAAATCCAGATAGTATTCCTTTTTTTTGCTCTAGCGTATATTCATTTAAAACTAATTCAGTTTTGATTTTACGCGAGAACGTAATCTTGTTTTCTTCCATTTGCTTTTCTTTCTACATTTAGAATAAATATATAGATACATTTAATCAAATATCCGAGTAGAAATCTAGTTAATAAAAAGAACCCTTGCGGGTTCTTGGCTTATTTTTGATTTTTCTTTGATTTTCTTAAATATGCAGCGCAATTAATAGCGGCAAGTGCTCCATCAGCAGTTGCTGTAACAACTTGGCGAAGTTTTGTATCTGAACAATCACCCGCAGCAAATACTCCCTCGTTCTTTGTCATTTTAGAATCATCCACATTAATAAAACCACTACCGTTAACTATATCCATGTAACCGAGGAATTCATAAATAGGAGTAGCGCCTATAAATATAAATAAAGCATCAACTTCGAGCTCCATATTTTTAGATGCGTCATTCGTACCGACTAAAAATAATTTTTGAAGGTGATGTTCTCCTTCAGAATTCGCAATCTTATAACCATTTATTATCTCGGTATTATCCATAGAGTAAAATTCATCGACTACTTCTTTATCAGCCTTTACTTTGTCACCTTCGTTAATCAAATAAACTTTGCCTACAACTCCGGCTAAATATATCGCTTCTTTATAGGCTTTATTGGTATCTCCTATTACTGCAACCGGTCTTCCTTTGTGGAAAGCTGCATCGCATTCAGCACATCTAGAAATGCCATTTCCAAAATACTTCTCAGAGCCTTTTACTTCGAACGGTTTTTCTTTCATACCATTAGCAATTATAACCGATCTAAATTTGTACTCTTTATTATCAGTAACAACCGTGTAGGTCTTATCTTCGTTCGGGTTGACACTTATTACTCTTTCTTTTCTAACGTCCAAGGCGAAATGTTTAACTTGTTTTTCCATTTCTGCTGCAAGTTCAACACCCGTTCCTAAGAATGCGGTATAATTTTCAATCTCTTTTACTTGATGAAGTTTTCCACCTATTTTTCCAGGTTCAAAACATATCGGCTTTATATTAGATCTATCTAAATAAATGGCTGCAGTTATACCTGCTGGCCCCATTCCAATTATCGCAACATCATTCAATTCTTCTATCATAATCAATACCTCTACTTCCGGGATTTTTCTTTTTCTATCCACAACTATTTTATATAATAAGAAGCAATTTACCTAATAATATGCTTACCTATTTAAACAATTTAAGCATTTGTGTAAACGAAGTAATCATCACGTTTGGTTTAATATCGCTCTTGTATTCTTTCAGTCCGAGTTTGATATATGCAATATCCATGTTGGCGTTAACTCCCGCTTCCATATCAGCAATAGAATCACCGATGTAAATAGTATCTTCTATCGAATTGCCAAGTTCTTTAGCACAAGCAATTAACCCGTGAGGATTTGGTTTAGGTTCAACACATTTTTCCAATGGATATATAGCATCAAAATATTTAAAAAAATCAAAATATTCAAACACATTATTTACTGCATACGTATTCTTATTAGTAACTACGCCAAGCTTGTAGCCACGTCTTCGCAATTCAATAAGAGTCTCTATTTCATTATCATACAACTTTGAATATTTATTACAATTATCTTTAGACCAAGCGAAAAAATCCTCAGCGATTTCATCGTATAGTTCCTTTGGACAATACTTTAGCAACGTTTCTTTAAGCGGAGGACCAGACAGGTAAACAAGTTCCTTTAAATCTGGAATAGGATTCTTCGAATATTTTTCAATGACTCTCAAGTAATTTAATACAACATATAAGTCTGTGTTTATCAATGTCCCATCCAAGTCGAAAATTATAGATTTGTATTTCTTCATAAACATTTATTTTACGCTTACAGAATCTTTCGTTCTTTTTTCTAATTGCGCCCTAACTATATGGTTAACAATAACACCTAAGATACCGCCAACAATAAATATAATAGCCATGGTTACAGCTTTTAAATCCGAACCCACACCCATGTTATATTTTGGATCTCTCAAAGGTTCAAGTATTAAACGAACGATACCATACCACGCAAAGTAACTGAATAATATATCCCCAGATTTGTAAAACTTATTAAATGCAATCTTAATAAAGTGAGTTAATACGTAATACCCAGCAATATTGATAACACCTTCTAATAAAAATAATGGAACTCTAAATGAACCGCCTATAAACATGTTATTAAGAATCCAATCCGGAACGAAAGCCCACGTAGATTGGTCCACAATTAAACCGTAAACTTCTTGATT
>Ga0172377_10004757_pt1 | contig 13936 bp, 12 predicted proteins | sample Pumphouse3metaG_FD_119749 | JGI IMG/M metagenome (GOLD analysis project Ga0172377, IMG submission 119749) | Leachate microbial communities from a municipal landfill in Southern Ontario, Canada - Pumphouse #3 metaG | ecosystem: Engineered > Solid waste > Landfill > Unclassified | place: Canada... | reverse complement strand
TCACTCATAAATTAACCTTCTTAACAATGTTAACTAATTTATAATGATTATTATTTAAACATTTATTTTTGTTAGAAACTATTTTAAGCAGCCTCCTTTTTAATATACTCTCATGAACGATCAGCAGCTCATAACAATGCTCAGAGAAAAAGGCTTCAAAGTTACACCTCAACGTCTCGCAATTTGTAGGTTTGTTCTTTCTAGCAAGGAACATCCATCTGTAGAGAAAATTTATGATAAAATCCAAAAGGTATACCCGACAATTAGTTTAGCTACAATCTACCAGACACTACATTTACTAACAAAAATTGGATTACTACAGGAATTTGCGCTCTGTAATGGAAGCCTTCGTTACGACTCAAATATTTCCCCTCACCTTAATTTGATATGCAAGAACTGCGGAAAAATAATTGACTATGAATCTGAAAAAATAAACATGTTCTTATCCGAAATAGCAAAAGAGCTGGAACTTTCCCTTGTAGGGCAACATCTGGAATTGTACGTCTACTGTAATCAATGTAAATAAAACTAAACTTTCCAAAAGGAGGTGAAAAATATGACTAAAATTGATGAAGTATATGTTTGTAAAATTTGTGGAAATAAGGTCAAAGTTCTACAATCTGGTATGGGAACCCTAGTCTGTTGCGGTAAACCTATGACAGTAGAAGCATAAATTAAATTGGGTACCCAACTGGTATAGACAGCCTTAGTCTAATTCAATTCCTACTTTTATCAAAAACTTTCTCTTATCAGCAATCTATTTTTTTATGTTACATTAAAAGTTATTAGCTTTAATTCATTCTTTGTTTAACGCATTTCTTTTTTCTTTTTATTCCCCGACTTACTACTTCGATGCCAAAACATTTTATCTGCTGGGAAGTAGAGCAGTTGATACACCTTTTATCTGTTTTTTCAACAAACTGGCCCATCTTAAGTCACTTCATTTATTTAAGAATAAAAAAACTCAAAAATGTTTTCTTTTTTTAAATACTACACTCAATGGGTGACTCTATTATCCATCAATCAGACTATACACCCTGTGAAACAGCTTGATTATGTATATTTACGTTTTAAGTGTCTATCTCCAATTTTGATTATTTTAAAAACTGCTCAAGATATTCAATTATTAATTTATAAGCTTCCATGTCTTCAGGTCCAACTCTTGTGTCATAGTAGCTATTGATTAAAACTTCACCTTCATTTTCTCCAACAGGCTCATTGTAACGTATTCTATAAACACATTTTGTTACAGCCTCTGATTCTGCTTGAAAAGTCAATAAAGGATACTTTACTCCAAACAAGTATAAATCGTATACTCCATCATTTCGGGATTCAATTACGAAATCTTTTTCGTCTGCCAGCTTCAAAAGACTATGTTTAAGTGTTCCTTTATACTTAGGAAAATTCTTTTCCGTTTGTACTTCAGTTTTTCTTTTTGCTAGCTCGATTTTTTCAGCTATAGTCTCTATATTCCAGAGTTCTACACCCATATTTTCAGAATAAGAAACTGCGTCATCAGTGAAAAACGTAGTAGCTACAACAATTGATTTGGTACAATCATAGACACGCTGTGCATTCTCTGAAAAATCTAAAATAGCTTTTGTTAACCTATATTCTGAAGAATACTTTCTAGCTAACACCGCGATTTTTTCGCCTTCTTTCCGGACAACAAAATCAAAACCCAGATACCTCTTGTGTAATTCTGGTTGAACTTCATATTCCAATTCTTCAAATAACCAAACTATTAACCTTTCAAATTCCTCATTAGAAAGATAACCTACAGAAGAAGTGTAACAGTTCTTTTTTACCCTATTTTTACTTGAATCTGCCTGTTTCTTAACAAGTTTTTTTACTATTTTCTTCTCTTTTTTTTCATTCTCTGAGCAGTATTTTTGCTTTATTCTATTTGTTAGCTCTTCTGCTTTGTCTAAAGGAATCTGGAGTGCATCTTGAAGAACTTCGGAGCTCTCTATAAGTTGCTGCTCAAGTACTTCTTTTAATATTCCATTAAATTTCTGATAACCCATTCTTGTTTCCCTTAACTATTTTTAGTTGCATGTTTTGGGCATAATTGACTTTTGAATTCGTCTGTATATGAAAGATTAAGTTTTGAAAAAGTTTCTCCACATATATCGCAAAATCCATAATGGTGTATACATACACTTGTATTGTCATAACTGCATTTGTATTCAAGTAGCTTGCTATACTTTTTTCCACATACCGAACATACAAAGCCTGCTTCAGGTTCAATGTATTCCTTTAGGACTGGGTCAAGAGTCAAAGTTGCTTTTTTAGAGTAGATTTTTCCTGTATCAACCGATTGTTTAATACATTTTTCACAAACGTACAATGCGTCCTCTGTGGCATAACCTTCAGAGAAGGTATTTTTGCATATTGGACAATTAATCTCAACTGATTCATTAACACCTAAAGTTAATGATGAATGTACCCTTGAATTATTGCTCAAGTTTGCTTCAAACTTCACTTCAATAGTGTTAACTATCAACAAGTTAACAAGTTTAACCTTAACATTAGTTATGTATGACTCTTCTTCTCTTCTCAAAAGAGACTCATAGTTAGTTTGCCACCTTTGAAAGTTGAAATCAATCTTTTTTGAGATTAATTGCTCACGTCTTTCTCTTCTGAGTCTTTTATCAAAATTTTTTAGTTTGGCCTTTTTCTCTTTAATTAACTGTAAATCAAAAAGAAGTAGTTTTGCCTTAATTATTTCTTCTATTTTTAAATCAGCAACTTTCCTTAAATCATCAAATACTTTAGGTTTAATTTTTCCTTTGACATCATCTATTTCTAATTCGTTATTTTTTACTATTTGGTCCTCGTTTAATTCTCCAATTTTTACAATATTGCTTTTTTCATCAATAAGTATAGTGATTACTTCTTCACTCTTTGGTTTAAGTTTGTTATGGAATGAAATTAAAAAATAAAACTGGAAAAACCTGACTGACTTTTTGTTTAAATTTTTTATTTCTGTAATGTTTCCATTATTAATAATATGATAACATGGTTGAGGTTTTACACATATTCCTATTCCTTTGTTTCCTAAAATCACTTCTTCACAGCCTGCACAGGAAGACGATGAATATGCAAAACGGTTTTTTAGATATGTTTCAATGTCCGGTTTCGGATTAACTATTATCTGAGATAGAATACCGTTTTCTAAACATTCTCTAAGTATCTCTTGGAAAGTAGGGCTTCCCAATGCGATAAGCGGAATTTTTTTCTTTCTTGAAACATCTGGTTGAAAAGTGTATATTATAGGCGGCTTACCATTTTGGAATGTTACTTTAATTACTTCGTTTTCTTGCTGAGTAATGTTGCCTTGTTTAGTTTTTACATATTCTCTGAGAAACTTGAAGATTTTTGTATTGTCCGTTTTCGTATTCAATCAATTACCCCCTGCGTGAATTTTTCAGCTAACTCCTGTTTTTCTCTTGAAGCATTAAGATCATTAGATAGTCTTTCTAATTCTCTTTTTATATCCAAACGAGAATTGCTTCTAAGCAAAATTTCCCCAATTGTCCTCTGAATATCTTGAGCGCCGTCTTTTAGTTCAGCTAGAACTGTTTCCATCTTGCCGATAGTCATAGTGAACAAATCTATCTTTTGGTATAAAATGTGTAAAACGTAATCATCGATAGTATCTTTAACGCTTAAGTTGAAAACTGTAACGTCTCTGTCCTGTTGAAATCTGTGAATTCTGCCTATTCTTTGTTCGATTTTCATCGGGTTCCAATGTAAATCATAATTAAACATTATACAGCAATTCTGCAGGTTTAGCCCTTCAGCTGCTGCGTCAGTTGCAATAAGATATTTTGTTTCTCCATTTTTGAAGTTTTTAATTGTTTTTTCTCTTTCAATCTGATTCATATCACCCAGATAAGTTTCTGCCTTTCCAAATTCCCTCTCCAAAACTTCTTTGATTTTGTGAGCTGTAATTTTTCTTAAGCAGAAAATAAGAGCTTGTTCACGGGGGATATCCCCTATAATATTCTTAAGCAACTCAATTTTTGCACTTTTAACCTTGGATGCCATCTCAATTAATCTTTCTGCAACATCCGCTTCAGCAGGGAACCTTTCCTGTCTTTTCTTTAAAGATTGGATTGCTGCATATGGAGAACTAGAAAATGACTGTTGAAGTGTAATTGCCTGAAAAACTAGTATAGCGTTGCTTTGGGATAAACTAATTTTTCTAGAAGGGTTTTCTGCAATTAATGTTTCTATTGTCTTAAAATGATTTTTACTCATATCTCGCAGATATTCAGTCGCTTCATCAATGAATTCACGTTCATTTGCTGTAGCTTCAAGAGTTCTAGTCTCTACTCACCTGTTGGTAAATGGAATACCTGTTTGTTCCCTACGAGTTCTACACATTACCTCTTTTATTGTCCGCCTTAAATTATTCACTTCATTAGGTCTGATAACTCTACTTCGGGAGTCTTCTGCAAAACGCGAGACAAAGGCGCGTTCACTTTCAAGAATACCTGGCTGAATTAAGTCTACAATACTATACAAGTCGGTAAGCTTGTTGCATAGTGGAGTTGCAGTTAAAAGCAACAGATGTTTTTTTCTCAGATTTGCTATGCATGTTCTACCTTTGCTGTGAGTGTTCCTAAATGCGTGAGCTTCATCAACTACTATAAGGTCCCATGTTCGATCAGATAGTTGATCAAATTTGGTAAGTAAAAGATTATGTGAACATATTATTCTGTTATCTTTCTTTAGGTTAACACGTTCCCCTGGTTTATTTGTTATGGAGAAAGTCTCTCCAAATTTTTCGTTCATTTCACTTTTCCATTGTGTTACTAGACTTTTCGGGGTTGAGATTAAAATTGAGTCGATTTCTCCTCTAAGAACTAACTCTTTCATTATTAGTCCTGCCTCTATTGTTTTGCCGAGACCTACTTCGTCAGCGAGAATTGCATTTACATTCATCTCATTAATTACTTGAAGTGCAGTATGCATTTGAAAATTGTACGGAGTAAGTTTTGTTCGTATGGCGTTAACGGCTATTAACCGGTCGATTCTATCTGTCTGTTTTATTTGTAGGGCTTCTAAATTAAGCCGAAACTTCTGAAACGTTGAAAAATTGTTTTTCTGGATTAATTTCCTAATATCATTACTGTCTGAATAGGAAAAAAAATATCTGTTTTCGTTTTTTTCCTCTCCAAATTCATAACATAAACTGTTTTTTTCTATTTCCTCATTTTTTTTCTTCACTTTTCGGGACGTAACTTTCAGCCTCTGATATTGTAGAATATTAATCAAAATTTAGGTGCTTCAGATATACTTCGTATTTTTTGTTGAATTTTGTAATTCCGGAATATGATAAAGCGCGTTTGCTATATTCAATTTTAATTTTTACATTCAAAGGCATCCCCGTTTTACTCAAAACATTAATATAAAAACTTAAAGTGCTGAAACTTCTGTTTTAGCCAACCTTTCTTAACTGTTAACATTATAAATACTGCTTTTTAACAACCTAAAATACAAAAACCTTGGGGGTGGGGGTAAAATACACAAAACATACCCCTTCATTTTTTTATGTTAAACAGATATTATGTGGTAGTAAAATGAGGGCTGTACAAGAATATTGAAGTTCTCTCTCCAGTTATAACTTTTTAAATACTTTTTTTACTTCAGCAATAGATTAAATAATAAATGAACATGTGTTGTTCGAAAGTTTTAAACTTCATCTTTATCTATACCCAAATAAAATTTATGTTATCAACTTGATACTAGAGGGCTGATTGTATATTATGTCTTATCTTGATGTGATTCTTACTCGTAGAAGTATACGCCGATATGAAACTAGGGATATACCACAAGATGTATTGGAGAACATTTTTGAAGCTGGTAGGCAATCTCCTTCAGCGGTAAACAAACAACCAATCCGCTTTATTGCTGTAACCGATAAGGAGCTTAAAAAATTTTTTTCTGATGCATTGTTTAACCGTTTTATTAAGGATGCACCAGTAGTTCTTGTTGGATGTGCTGATGTAGAGGCCCTTTTAACAGGTAAATGGGCTGTTGTTGACACTTGTATTGCATTAGAAAATATGGTTATCGCTGCGTGGAGTTTAGGTGTAGGTTCTTGTTGGATAGGTGCCTTTAATGAAGAAAAAATAAAAAAGTTACTGAATATTCCTGAACGTTGGAAGATTGTTGCCTTAGTTACTTTTGGTTATCCTGCTGAACAGCCAAGACCTCGAAAGAAGAAGAAAATTGAAGAATTATTTAGCTTCAACAATTTTTAAAACATCCTATAAAAATGCGCCTTTAATGAGATTCATTTCCTATTTTACACTTGGAACAGCTTTTTTAGCATATACCCTTAATAACCCTGTTGATTGGAAAAAAAGTTGTTTTTTAAAAAAAGTGTAGTTATTTGGTTAGCTCCATCTACCATTCAGATGTTGGGAAGCTTATCCTTCTTAAATATTCTCTCGCAAATTCACGGTCATAAGGTAATTCTTTACTTTTCAGTATCTGTCCTTCAAGTTTATCTAAAGCTAACCTAAAGGTTTGACTTACACCCCACCCCTCACTGGAACTGAAGAATGAACCTTTTACTGTTCTGAATTGCAGTCTGCAATGAAGCAGTTGTTCACCTTTGAAGTTGGTGCCATGTGTCTTCATGTAAACAAACAATGTTCCAGACTCAAGGTTTTTTCCGTATCTTCTCGAAAAAGACTCAAAATCACCAATCATTAAGCTACGTTGTGTTTCATCTATCTCTACATCTTTAGTTGAAAACTGAACTGTCAATCTTCTATCTTGTTTTTCTAATTGAGCTATAGGTTCAAGAAAATCTAGTTTCGTTATAATTCCAATAGGTTTTCCTCTTCCAGCAACTACTAAACATGAAATATCAAATTTACACATTTTATCTACTGCATATCTGAGTGTATTTTTTGGCAAAACTGTAATTACAGGTTTAGACATTATACCCTTAACAGGAATGCTTAGAACTGGAACCTTTTCCCCCACAATTTCGCCTGTTGTTTGACGTTGTCTAGGTTGAAAAACATGTACAATTATATCATGGATACTAAGTAACCCTACAAGTTTTCCATGTTGCACTACAGGTAAATGGGATAAATCTTGTTCTCTGAATAAACTAAGTGCAGCTCCTACTGTTGATTCATCTTCAATAACAATTGGTTCTTGAGTCATTATCTCTTCGATTTTGGTGTTTCCCCATTTTTCTAATACCGCACCATGAATCAAATCTTCATCAGTGATAAAACCGACAAGTTTTTCTCCTTCAAAAACTGGAAGTTGACGAATTCCACTTTCAATCATCAACCGAGCCGCTTCGTTTATCGAGGTTTTAGGAGCTACTTTAGGTGCTCCCTTCATTAAAGTTTTAACTTTGGTGGTTGATGGATCAAGCTTTGACCTTATTATCCACCTTCGAGCAATTACTCCCTTATACTTGTTATTGCTATCCATAACTGCCAAAACAGGTGGCATTTTTGCTTTAAATAACGAAAGACAAGAGGAGAGTGTATCGTTTTCACTGACATTACTATATCCTTTTGAAAATATTTTTTCAACTGTCTTAACCATGGGAAAATACCTCCTATATTCCTTATCACGGCTTTATTTAAGCCTTAAAACAAAAATTCCTTAGGTCTTAAACCCTACTTTTTATGTTACCTTTAATTTGTTAACTATTCAGCATTTTTAATTGAGACTTTATTATATAAAACAAATAGTTACTCAATAGAGTCATTAACTTTTTAAACAATATAACTACCATTTAACTATTAAATAATTAATTGGGCAATGAGAAAAATGTTGACTCCAAGAGTTAAAATCTTAGTTGCCTTAACCGTATTCTTGGTTATAATATTATCAGTTTTCTTTTATGTTGAAAACTCTAGGTCTCATCCAGATTTATCTCGTCTCGCCCTTGTAGGTGATAGTATAACCCAAATAACCTCTTATCCCGACCAATTACAATCGCTAATTGGATTAAACTCAACAATAGGCAACTTTGGAGCAAGTGGTTCAACAGTGACTTTAAATTCTATTGAACCCTATTTGACCAATTGTTCTATGCAACTATTACAGGATTTTCAACCTACAACAGTTGTTGTAATGCTGGGTACTAATGATGCCCGTTCAGATGTTTATCCTTTTATCGATAGATTCATTGATGATTACAAGGAGCTGGTTTTTTTTCTTAAATCCTTAGAAAGTGATCCACAAATTTTTTTGGTTATTCCCCCTCCAATTTATGATAACAATATCAATTTAAGCAGTGAAAACTTTACTTTGGGAATAATACCTCGAATCGAAGAGGTAGCAAAAGAACTGAATTTACCCATTATAGATGTTTATACGCATATGCTTTACCATCCCGATTACTTTGTTGATGGTGTACATCCAAACCATGATGGGGCAAAAATAATTGCAGACGTAATTTATAGCAAGATAACTTAGCAAGAATTAGCCAATTAATTTTTTTAATATTGGCACTCTTTTCATTATTAAAACCAAACCCAAAGTGACTAACAATATAAAAATTGATGCGAGAGGGACTTCTAATAATGGAAAAATTGTCAAATCTAAGTAAAAACCTAAAAGACCTCTATGTAGCGTTTCTAAAATAATAATGTGAAACAAGAAAATAGGTAATGTATTTTTACTTATCACCCGAACAATTTTTTTGGCCCGTGGGTGATTTTTTCCTGGCCAGTCTGCTGAAAATGAACTCAGAAAGGTGTATAACCCAATAGACATTACCACTACATTCACTGCTAAATAATCAAAAAATACATAGTATTCTTTTAGAGGTTCAAGAGGAACACTCATTACCCAAGTGCTAGCTACAGTAAATATTAGTCCTAAGACTATGAAGGCGTACATGTATTTTCGACGTAATCGTACATTCTGTAAATAGTGACCTAAAAGGAAATATCCAGTATATCCTCCCATAATGAAAAGTCCACCGGGAAAACTGTAATTCGTGAAAACCGGCAATAAAGGTACTAAACTAATTCCTATAAACCAAACTAAAATTAGATATTTGATTAATTTGGGGTCCTTAAAAGCTACACTAGCCCTCAACAATGGAGTAATCAAGTAGAGCCCTGCAATAAGATATAGATACCAAAAATGGTAGTATGAACCTGAAAATAAGCTATAGAATGTACCTTCTAAAATATTAACAAACGTAAATGGGGTTTGAGTGATATAAAAACTCCACGCTAAATATACTGCTGTCCAAAAAACAAACGCTAAACCTATACGTTTAACTCTCTTCTTAAGAAACACTTTAATGGGTTCATTTATCTTGGATGTTTGAAGAAGTAATGATCCAGTAAGCATAACAAACAATGGAACACATGGAAGTGCAAGCGACTTGTATATAGTAAATGTCCACGAAAATGTTCCATTTAATACTGCTTCATATATCTGATTATGAAATGTATTTGTTACATGTAAAAAGATTACCAGAAATATTGCTGTAACACGTATCAAGTCAACAGGAACAGAAAATTTGCCTCTGTTTTCTTCAGTGATAGATTCGAACAGTTTTATAATTGATGCACAGCCTGAGAGATTTTCGAAAGCAAAGAATTACCGCTCTTTTATATATTTAGGCAGCGTTTTTATGATTTTAATCTGTTTTTAAGCTCTAACTGCCTGAATTAGATCTGCGGGAAAACTACTAAGCAGATTCTAGCCAGTTGCGAGATTTACAAATAGTTTTGCCATTAAGTTTTAAACTCAAACAGTCTGATTCTGGGCACATCTCAACACAACGAAGACATAAAGTGCACATTGTTGAGTAGATGTCTTTGTTGCTCTCGTAAACCTCAGTAACTTGAACTGGGCAAACACGTTTACAGATGCCGCATTTGGTGCATTTCTCCTCTTTTTTACTTAGACGCAAAAATGGTATATTTTTAAATCGATTAAACCTGTTTATAGCTGCAAGCGATATACCAGTGGGACAGAAGCGACACCAGAAACGTCTAACCTTAAATGAAATCCCTAATACAATGACGATAAAAATGTATGATAGCAATAAGGCAAATCCTGTATCTTTCAAATAGAGAAAAATTTCGCCTACATATGGAAAAGTTAGGTAGAAACCGCTTATTTCTGCTAAAGCCCCAAAGGGCGGTCTCCATGGTAGAACAAGCGGTTGAAGGGGCTCTAAAAGGAATGCGTATACTGTAAATGGTGGTTGAAGCCATAAAAATTTACTGACGTCATGTAAAGCGGTATAACTAGTTGCTAAGCCAGGTAGAGCTAATGCAATTATGACTAAAGCGATTATATATCGAGTTTTATGTAATACACCATTTAGGGATTCTGGCAAAGACCAGTGACTTATTCTCAATAATCTGCGTAACAATGTCATTATATCCATGTATAATCCCATTGGACAAACCCAGCCGCAGAATAATCTGCCCAAAAAAACTGTTGCAAAAAATATTATTAGTAAAAGGATTCCTTTCCAGACACCCACAATTGATACATAAAAAATTAGCATTAAAAATAATAACTGGATACTAACCCTTATAATGCTGAATCTTTTTGTTTTATCTTTCAGCCAATTCAAGCTTTCGCAACCAAATTTTATGTTTTGTATAAGCTCTATTTCTAATTGTTTTTTATTATTCAAAAGATAGATTTTTTCTCATTTTTAATATCTCTTTCCCGATCTATTATTCAGTCCTTTGAAAACTATTATTTAATTTCTATCTCAAAAGCAGTTACGATTTTCATGTTAAAAGTAATAAAGCTTATTTTCTATGAAAACAATTCCACTTGACCACATATGGACACACTTGAAGTTCACAATTTATCAGTTAAGGTTGAAGATAAACTAATCTTAAAAGATCTAAACTTCAGCCTGAAAGAAGGCGCTAGCCACATCCTTTTTGGACCTAATGGCTCAGGAAAAACAACGCTTATTGGTACACTTATGGGCTTACCTGGTTACGAGGTTGTCAGTGGCAAAATATTGTTTGACGGCGTTGACATAACAGAAAAAAGCATCGATGAAAGAGCTAAAATGGGTATGATTGTAAGTTTCCAAAATCCACCTGAAATAACAGGTGTAAAACTTGGTGACTTGCTAAAACTATGTCTAGGAAAAACAGCATCTGATGAGTTTAGTCCTGAAGAATTGGCGCAGATTGAAGAATTCCGATTAACAAATTTTCTTCATCGCGATGTAAATCTGGGTTTCAGTGGTGGCGAAAGAAAACGTTCCGAAATTCTGCAGCTGATTTTTCTTAAACCAAAGTTACTCCTGCTAGATGAACCGGATTCTGGTGTTGATGTAGAAAGCTTACGGATGATTGCAATAGCTATTCAAAAATATGTTGAAAAAACCGGAAGTTCTGCTTTACTAATAACTCACAAGGGCGATATCTTAGATTACATTAAAGCTTTATACGGTTGCATCTTGCTAAAGGGTCAATTCCACTGCTTTAAAGACCCTCTAAGGATATACGAAGAAATCAAAAAATTAGGTTATGAAGAATGTGTTGCTTGTAGAATAAGAACCCGGGAGGGTTGGAAAGTTGAGTAAACCTACTGATTTAACTAAAATTCCTCATAAAATCCTCGAGGAAGCAAAACAGGCAGGTCTTGAAACTGAAGAAAAGAATCGATCTGCAACATTCGTCCACTTAGACCAACAGACAATAGCGTCTAAAGTGAATGAATTATATGAGGGTAAACTAGAGCTGTTGGATATCAAAGTAGCACTGAAAAAGTATCCTTGGCTTGAAGATTATCGCTGGAAACTTGTAGATAAAGATAAAGACGAATATACCAAGAAGGTAGCTGAAGATTACAGTGGAGGTTACTTTATGCGTATTTTTAAAGGCGCAGAAATAGCATTTCCACTACAGTCATGTATGCTTATCTCTAAACAAAATCTGGAACAGAGAGTTCACAATATAATAATTGCAGAAGAAGACTCAAAAGCACACATAATCACTAGTTGTGTACAACATTCTAACGTTCCACAAGCAGCGCACTTAGGTATTTCAGAAATATACGTTAAAAAAGGTGCCCTTCTAAACTTTACAATGATTCATCAATGGGGCGAAAACACTTTTGTAAGGCCTCGAAGTGCTACACAAATTGATGATAATGCCACATTCATCTCCAACTATGTTTGTATGCGCCCTGTACGAGATACTCAAATGTATCCTGCCGCTTACTGTAACGGTGAAAATTCCCGTGTAATATTTAATAGCATAGTATATGGACATAAAAATAGTCTATTAGATTTAGGTTCAAAAGCAGTTCTGACTGGGAAAGGTAGTAAAGCAGAAATGGTAAGCCGCGCGATTACTCGAGATGGCTCAAAAATGATAATCCGTGGTCTAATAGACGGCGATAACTCAGACTGTAAAGGACACCTAGAATGTCAAGGATTAATTTTTGATGATATTTCTTTTATGCAATCAATCCCCGAATTAATTGCCCGTAAAAAAGGCGTTGAAATAACACATGAAGCTGCCGTTGGAAAAATTAGCGAAAAAGAAATTACTTATCTAATGACACGAAAATTATCTCGTGAACAAGCAGTATCTTTGATAATACGCGGATTTATGGATGTAAGTATTCTGGGTCTACCGGATGCATTAAACAAAGAAATTAAGAAAATAGTTGATGCAGCTGCAGGCGCTGAATAAAGCACCTTTTTCCCCTTTTAAATAATAATTTTTTTACTTTTTTACAGTCTTCACTACAAGTTATAGATTTAATATTTCTTCAATTTTGTACATAATTAAAAATCAAATATTGATGGTCTATGGTTGGACTAAACTTTTGCAATTTAGCAATTTATAAAGTTAGTAAACTGTTTTATTGTTTTGGTAGTAAATCTTCGTATTCAGTATTGACCGTGCCATATTTATTTAGCAGTAAATTGTTTATTCTAAGCCACTCGTTACTTATTTTTTCCCACATAGGTCCATTTATGATGCTTTTCTGAACGTATTCGGATAATGATGTTTCACGTTTTATTGTTCTCTCTTTCCAATCTACGCTGATTAGGTTTGAACGTCTCAGATATTGTAGGTTTCTTGCCACTTGGTTGAAGTTTATCGGGTAACTTAGTGCGTGATTAAGGTCGTCGTTTAATGATTCTATTGTAAATTCATCTTCGCTACGAAGACTTATCGCTGCTATCATGTCCTGCATGAGTTTAGCAGTTTTCGTAACATATAACGCTCTTTTGGGCACCAGAACCTGCTCAAGGCGATATGCATGTCTCTTATAGAAGTACCCTTTAATGACTTCCGCTAAGATTACGTAAGCTCCGATGATCAGTATCAAGATTCCAAAGAATAACGGTGGAAGTGGAACAAAACCAAATATTTGTCCAAGCGGGGTGTTGGGTACTATCAAAGCAAATACAATTATTGCTATGCTACTGAATATCAAATATCTGCTTGGTTTGCTTTTCCAGAAGGGTCTTCGTCTAGTTCTAATTACAAATACGACTATTACTGCTGTAATTATTGACTCCACAAACCATGCTGTACGGAATAAAGCTGGTCCAGCGTTGAAAATATACAGCATTATAAAGAAGGTTAAGAAGTCAAATATGGAGCTGACTGGTCCAAGAGAAATCATAAAACGTTTAATGAAGGTCATATCCCAACGTTTTGGGCGTTCAATGTATTCTTCATCAACTTTGTCAGTTGTTATTGTAGACTGAGATATATCGTAAAGTAAATTGTTTAATAAAATTTGGACAGGCAACATAGGCAGGAATGTTAGGAATATAGCTGCTCCTGCAACACTAAACATGTTGCCAAAGTTTGAGCTTACTCCAATCATAATATATTTCATTGTGTTTCCAAAGGTTTTTCGTCCTTCAAAGACTCCTTCTGCGAGAACCGTCAGGTCATTTTTTGAGAGAATAATA
>Ga0172377_10004756_pt1 | contig 13939 bp, 14 predicted proteins | sample Pumphouse3metaG_FD_119749 | JGI IMG/M metagenome (GOLD analysis project Ga0172377, IMG submission 119749) | Leachate microbial communities from a municipal landfill in Southern Ontario, Canada - Pumphouse #3 metaG | ecosystem: Engineered > Solid waste > Landfill > Unclassified | place: Canada... | reverse complement strand
GGTTAAAAAGTGAGCTTTTACCAACGTTTGGACGACCAATAATGGCGATTTTTTTCATGTTTGTACCCTTGTAGTGTTTTGCGTATTTGTTTTGCAGTTTAAATTAATTTTGCAATTATATCCAAATTATAAAGATTTGCTTAATGGGGGAGGAAGTTGCATTGCAGCCAGAAAGAGAGAGATTTTTTGGCTGCGTTTGAAGATTATTCGCTTGGAAACTCTTTTTCCAAGCTTTCTAAAGATTGTTTTGATTGAAATTGCTGCCAAAGAGCGTCATCGTTTTTGAAGCTTGAACTGACAGCTTTTTTGACTTCTCTGTTGACTTCACTTTGATTTACGGCAACAAGCATATAAAGCGCACCCGATGGAGCACTCCAAACATCTACTGCTTTTGAGCCTTGAAGATCTACTTTTGCAACTTGTTTTGTCACTGCAGTTGAGACTTTATCGACAGTCTCTTGTGCGCCGTTTCCTGTTGAGCGGGTAAATACTTCTACTTTATCTTTGACAAGTGTTTGGATTTGCTGTGCTAAGTCTGAACGACCGTTTGCAAGAGCGACTCTTCTCATGTGGCTCATGCCCGCAGCAGAGTTTTCAGCGATACCAAGACCTGCGTAATGTCCTTCAAGAGTCGGCAGACAAGTCCATGAAGGCGCTAAGACTTTCTCTTGTGTGCACTGATATTCTTCACTTGCTGCACCTGGAACAACTTCTTTGTCACTACATCCCGTTATTGATGCTGTAATAAGACCTGCAAGAGCGATTGACGATAAGGTTTTGAACATTTTATATCCTTGAAAATATTATAAATAGAATACTAGCACATATATGAAATACTATTTATTAACCATAATAATTTTATTGCTGTTTTGAGTAAAAAAATAAGAATAATGTATAATTGCATTTATGAAATATTATGCTTATGAAGAATTTAAAAATGATACAAATACTCTTATCAAAAAAGTAAGAGATTTTCACCCTGAGGCGATTTTGGCGATTGCTAGAGGTGGGCTTACGCTCGCTCATGTGATGGCAGAAGGTTTAGATATACGAGAAGTGCAGTCTGTTCGCACAGAGCTTTATGACAAAACATCCAAACGCGATACTATCACCATATTTGATAGCTGCGTTTTTGAAAATAAATTTCGTATTTTAGTTGTAGATGATATTGCCGACAGTGGAGAGACACTTGAAGCTATTATGAAACATCTAGTAAAAAAATATCCTCAAACAGAGTTCAAATCCGCGACTCTTTTTTACAAAACGACTTCTATCTATGAACCCCATTTTTGGGTGAAAGAGGCAGATGATTGGATAGATTTTTTCTGGGAAAGAGATTTTAAAAGCTAATCTTTTAGATTAGCCTCTAGCCTTTTTTATCATCTCGTACGCTTGGTTGATCTCTTGCGTTTTAGCCGTTGCTTCTTGCATGTACGCTTCATCTTTTCCCTGAGATTTGATGATGTCTGGGTGATACTGTTTGACGAGTTTTCTGTAGGCTTTTTTGATAGTGTCCAGATCATCGGCTGCGTTTACGCCTAGGAGTTTGTAGGCATCTTCGATATTGGCTTTTGGTTGGATGTTTTGCATCATCTTTTCAAACTGGTTGAAGATTGCATGATATGCCTGCGGGTCAAAGGCAAGTGCTTCGGCGATTTGTTGCAGCACTTGCTCCTCACTTTTGCTCACCTCTCCATCGACAAAAGAGAGCTGGATCAAAAAGCCCATAAATTGCTGCTGTTTTGCTTTGTTGGTTTTGATAGAGCGTGCTAAGGTTTGGGCAAGCTGCTCTATATTGTCCGAACGCTCTTTTTCTTCGTTAAATATCTCTTTGAGTATCTCTTTTGTTTTGTGAGGCTCAGGAAAGATGCCGGCAATATCATCAAACATGATACCGATAAGCTGGGCTTCAAGAGCATCGACTTTGCCGTCTGCTTTTGCGACTTTTGCGACAAGAGCCACAAAGATACCTAGCTCACTTTTTTGAAGTGCTTCTTTTGAAACAGAGAAGTTCTTAAACGCCTCTTTTGAGTAGTCGCTATAACGTGCATAACTTTTAAAAATGTAGTAAAAAACAGCTGCCAAAATAGCTAAAACGATTATATTTCCCATAGATTTCCTTTATTCAATGGCGCAATTATACAGAGTTTCAGATTAATAAAAAGGTACAATTCGCTCATGAAAATAATTGAAAATATGAACAAAGGTGTCAAATATATGCTTTTGGCATCTCTTACTTTTGCCTTTATGGGAGCTTTTGCAAAGTTGGCATCACAACACATGAGCTCTCTTGAAGTCGTCTTTTTTAGAAATATCGCAGGTGTTCTTATCATCGGATTTGCGATTTTAAAAAAACCAATGACACACGTTGGCGGCAAGCCGTGGCTCCTCTTTTTTCGTGGCATGATGGGCTTTTTGGCACTGCTTGCGTTTTTCTATAATATCGCACATATTCCTCTTGGCGACGCGATGACTTTTTCCAAAACTTCCACTATTTTCACCGCCATCTTCGCATGGATGTTTCTCAAAGAAAAAATTACCTTGGGTGCTTGGGGCGCTATCGGTATCGGTTTTGTCGGTATCGTGATGATCACTCAGCCTAGCGGTGTAGGGTTTTCAAAGTATGATATTTTGGGTATATTTAGCGGCATCGGTGCCGCACTTGCTTACACCTCTATCCGTGAACTCAAAAAATATTATGACACCAGAGCGATAGTGCTCTCTTTTATGGGTGTTGGGACGCTGATGCCTTTGTTGCTGTTTTTTATCTCACCGTATCTTGATATCAAAGAGTTTGATTATTTGTTGGGTACTTTCGTTTTACCTGAGGGCATTGTTTGGTTTTATGTGCTTGGCATGGGACTTTTCGCGACACTTTCACAAGTGCTCATGACCAAAGCTTATGGTGAAACTTCAGCAGGTATCGTTGCTACAGTCAGTTATATGAATATACCTTTTTCTATTATTGTAGGTATGATACTTGGCGATTCGTTGCCGAGTTTGCTTGTGACTTGTGGGATAGTTCTTATAATACTCTCAGGAATCATGGTCGCAAAGGCGAAGTAAAATTACTTTAATGCCATTATGATATAATCTTTTTCTATTTTTTAAAAGGCAAAAAAGATGAAATTACTCGCAGGACCTTGTGTTATCGAGAGTGAAGAAAATATATTTAAAATCGCTAAGGCAATGGAAGTTTATCACAACGATCCAATGATAGATTTTTATTTCAAATCGAGCTTTGATAAAGCAAACAGAACTTCATTGGATAGTTTTCGTGGCCTTGGAATAGATGAAGGTTTGCGAATACTCCAAAAAGTCAAAGATGATTTTGGTTACAAAATCGTCACCGATGTGCATGAGTCATGTCAGGTTGCTCAAGTAGCTGCAGTTGTAGATATGCTTCAGATACCTGCGTTTTTGTGCCGTCAGACGGACTTACTTGTGGCGTGTGCCAAAACTACAAAAGAGGTCAATATCAAAAAAGGGCAGTTTATCAACCCTCCCGATATGAAATATTCTGTAGCAAAAGTTCTCCAAACGCGAGGATGCAATGAAGTGACGTACGAAAACTCCCAAAAACACGGAGTCTATTTGTGTGAAAGAGGCAGCTCTTTTGGATATGGAAATATCGTTGTGGATATGCGTTCACTCGTTATTATGCGAGAGTTTGCTCCGACTATCTTTGACGCGACACACTCAGTACAGATGCCCGGTGCGCTTGGCGGAAAAACAGGCGGAGACAGCTCTATGGTGCCTTATCTTGCAAGCGCCGCAGCAGCCGTTGGAGTAGATGGGTTTTTCTTTGAAGCACATTTTGACCCGAGTTGTGCTCTGAGTGACGGACCAAATATGATTAAGTTTGACGACTTGGCAAAATTGGTAGCTAGAATTAAAAAAATACAAGAAATTTAAAACTAAAAAAGGAAAAGAGATGAATTTGATCGAAGGTAAATTAAAAGTAGTAAACGGCAAAAAAGTTGCTATAGTAAGTACGAGATGGAACCACTTTATCGTGGATAGACTTGTTGAGGGTGCGAAGGATGCATTTGCGCGTCACGGTGGAAATGATGAAGATTTGACACATGTTTTAGCCCCGGGTGCGTTTGAACTTCCAATGGTGATAGATATGCTACTTGCAAGTGGCAAATATGACGCTGTGTGTGCTTTGGGTGCTGTTATCCGTGGAGCTACACCGCATTTTGATTATGTTTCTGCTGAGGCTACAAAAGGGATCGCTACTGTTTCTTTGAAGTATCAAAAACCAGTATCTTTTGGTCTTTTGACTACAGACACTATCGAGCAGTCTATCGAGCGTGCGGGCACAAAAGCCGGCAACAAAGGTTTTGAGGCGATGACGGTTGTTATCGAACTTCTTGACTTATATGAGACAATGTAATGGCGACGAGACATCATGCCCGTATGGCGGTTGTAAGCCTATTGTATGCATATGATCTTGGAAATGGCAGCATCGCTGAGCACACAGATGAGATTTTGGAAGAAAAAAAGATTCGTAACAAACAAAAAGATTTCGCTTTAGCACTTTTTGACGGTGTTATGAAACATCTTGAGATTTGCGACAAGGCTATCATGACACACCTCAAAGAGTGGGATTTTGAGAGACTTGGAAGTATAGAAAGAGCGACGCTTAGACTTGCTTCGTATGAAATTTTGTACGGAGAACTTGACTCGGCTGTGGTTATCAACGAAGCAGTCGAAATCACAAAAGCTTTCGGAAGTGAGCAGTCTCCAAAGTTTATCAACGGCGTTTTAGACGCTATTGCCAGAGATAAAGACGTTTCTGCAAAATAAGGAACTAAAGTCGATATGAAAAGATTAACAAAAGAAGAAGCGCTTTATCTCATCAAAAACGCAGATCTCAAAGAACTTGGGCGTATGGCAAGTGCGAGAAAAAAAGAGCTGCATCCTGAGGGTATCACGACTTTTGTCGTGGATAGAAATATCAACTATACAAATATCTGCTGGGTGGATTGCAAGTTTTGCGCTTTTTATCGCCATGAAAAAGATGCCGACGCGTATGTGCTCACTTACGATGAGATAGACGCGAAGATAGATGAACTCCTTGAGATAGGCGGAACGCAGATACTTTTTCAAGGCGGCGTGCATCCAAAACTCAAAATCGAGTGGTATGAAGATCTCGTCGGACATATACACGAGAAGTATCCGCAGATTACTATCCACGGTTTTTCATCTATCGAGATAGATTTTATCGCAAAAGTCTCTCGCATCAGCGTAGAAGAAGTGCTTATGAGACTCAAAGCAAAAGGTCTTGCTTCTATCCCCGGTGCAGGTGCTGAGATACTCTCCGACAAAGTACGCGATATCATCGCACCCAAAAAGATAGACTCGGATGTGTGGGTGGATATCCATAGAAAAGCGCACAAACTTGATATCAAATCCACGGCGACGATGATGTACGGAACAGTAGAGAGTGACGAAGATATCGTAGATCACTTTGATATGATACGAACTCTTCAGGATGAGACAGGCGGTTTTCGTGCCTTTATCATGTGGAGTTTTCAGGGCAAGCATACAGAACTTTTGGCGTTGATTCCTGATATGGAAAAACCTTCGTCAAACCGTTATCTGCGTTTACTTGCAGTCGCGCGTCTCTATCTTGACAATGTGCCAAATATCCAAAGCTCATGGGTGACACAAGGGCCGTATATCGGGCAGATGGCACTGCGTTTTGGGGCAAATGATCTAGGTTCTACGATGATGGAAGAAAATGTAGTGAGTTCTGCAGGGGCAGCGTATTCGATGGCAAAAGAAGAGATGGTGCATCTTATCAAAGATTTGGGTGAAACACCTGCTGTACGAAATACAGCGTATGAGATTTTAGAAAAATTTGCATAAATGAAAACATTATTTTTAATATTATTCTTGGTAGGACAGATACTTATGGCGGCAAAAATTGATTTTATAGAGACAAACGGCTTAAAAATACCGATAATTTTTGAGCAAGACAAGCGTCTTCCTTTGGTGAGTTTGCAGTTTACCTTTACAAACAGCGGCAGTATAAGAGATGTAGAAAAAGCAGGTTTGGCAAAGTTTAGTGCAAAGATGATGAATGAAGTCACGAAAACACTTGGAAGCAATGGTTTTGCAGACGCACTTGAAGCCAAAGCGATACATATTTCTGCATCAACGGGCAGTGAGACTTTTGTTATAGATCTTAGCTGTTTACAAGAGAATTTTGATGAAGGTTTGGGATATTTTGATGCACTTCTCAAAGAACCTAACCTGACAAAAGAGTCTATAGAGAAAGTCAAAACAATGACACTTGGAAGCCTGAGTCGCAAAGAAAATGATTTTGATTATATCGCAGGAAATGAGCTCAATGCACTTCTTTTTGAGGGAACTGTTCTAGCAAATCCCGCGGCAGGAACGATGAAAAGTGTCAAGAGTATCGAACTTGTAGATATAGAAGAGTTTGTAAAAACGAACCTTGTAAGCTCAAAACTTATTGTGGTGCTTGGCGGTGATGTAGAGCTTGAAGATGCAAAGAAAAAGATAGCAAAAATCATCGACTCTATGGCAAAAGGTCAAAGCAGTGAAGTCGCGCATTTTGAAGTGAGTAAAACACCAAAAGAGCGTATTCTCAAACGCGAAACAGAACAGGCTTATGTCTATTTTGGCGCACCCTATCACATGAGCGCGGATGATGAAGAACAGTATAAAGCAAGAGTCGCTACATTTATACTTGGCACAGGCGGTTTTGGGTCGCGTTTGATGGAAGAGATTCGTGTGAAACGCGGTCTTGCTTACTCCGCTTATGCAAGGGTAAACATCGCCAAATCAAACAGCAATTTTAACGGTTATCTACAAACAAAACTTGACTCTCTCGAAGAGGCAAGAAAAACGGTCAATGAAGTTGTGGCGACATTTGTAAAAGAGGGTGTCACACAAGATGAACTTGAGCAAACGCAGAGATTTTTACTCGGAAGTGAGCCGCTTCGTGTGGAGACCATGAGCCAAAGACTCAACCGAACATTTTTGGAGTATTACAGAGGTCAGGAACTTGGATTTTCTGCGCTTGAGCTTGAAAAGATAAAGAAACTCAAACTTGAAGAGCTAAATAGTTTCATCAAAAAGCACACTGAGATAGTCAATCTCAGTTATGCCATCGTTACAAAGTCATAAATTATTTGATATGAGTTTTGTCATCCTGAACTTGATTCAGGATCTCGCTTATACAAGAAATATATTGCAAAACGCAATATATTTCATCCTTCACTCAAAAAATAGATACTCTTTTGCATGAAGGATAAAAGATGAATCTCACAAAAGAGCAAGACGCAAAGTTTCAAAAACTAGGGTTAAGCAGCTACAGCCAACTTGCTCTTTGTATCCCTCACGCTTATGAAGATTATCGTCTGCATGATAAACTTCAAACCCACAAAGCACAACTTATCGATGCGACCGTTGAGTCGGTGTATCGTTCTGCAAACTCCATCCAGATAACTTTTTTTGCTCACAATTTCGGACACAGTGTCACGGGTGTGTTATTTCGTCCGAAGCCTTATATGATGCATCAGTTTGTAGTCGGTGAGCGTGATTATTATTATGGTGTTTTGGAGTGCAAAGTAGGGCAGTGTAGCATGAGCATGCCCAAGAAAGTGACAAACGCAGGCGTTATCACTCCAAAATATAAGTCGCCGCTGCGCTCAGATGTGATGTTGCGTTTTATGGCAGAGCAGCTCACACATGAAAATCTTCAAAGTGAAGGGCTTTCTGAAGAAGTCGTAAACGCAGTGTTGCAAGTCCATTTTCCCGATGAGCAAATCCTGCAAAATAAAGCACTGCCACAAGAGGCGATAGAGGCACTAAAATATATAGAACTTTTTTCGTATATGAAGCAGTTGAGTGCCAAAAGACGCTATTTTCAAGCCTTGCAATCGAAAAAAAGTGACTATAAGAAGTGGGCGAAAAAGCTTCCATTTGCACTCACACATGAGCAGATAAAGGCGATAGAAGAGATAAAAGAGGACTTTTCAAAAGATGTTGCGGCAAAACGCATCGTAGTCGGTGATGTTGGGAGCGGAAAAACGATGGTTATTTTGGCAGCTGCGTTTATGATGGCTCCACACCGCTGTGTGCTCATGGCACCGACGACTATTTTAGCAAATCAGCTCTTTGAAGAAGCGCAAAAGTTTTTGCCAAATCTTCGGTCTATTTTGGTGACAAACAAAACAAAAAAAATCGACATGAGCGGGTTTGATTTTATCATCGGAACACACGCACTTTTGTATAGAGAGTTGCCGGAAGTAGCGCTTGTGATGGTGGATGAGCAACATCGCTTTGGAACGCAGCAGAGAAATATGCTGGAAAAGCTTGTGAGTGAAGGAGCGAAAAAGCCCCATTTTTTGCAGTTCTCAGCTACGCCTATCCCTCGTACGCAGGCGATGATAGAGACCGCTCATGTAGATGTCTCACTCATCACCTCCACTCCGTTTGTAAAAGATATCAGCTCAAAAGTCATCCATAAAAGTGATTTTGCAGAGTTGTTGCAACATATCAAAGAAGAGATAGCCAAAAATAACCAAGTGTTGCTTGTATATCCTCTGGTTGAAGAGAGTGAAGTTTTGGAGTATCAGAGTATCGAAGAGGCAAAAGGGTACTGGGAAAAGAACTTTGATGATGTATATGTGACGCATGGAAGGGACAAAGAGAAAGAACAAGTGTTAATAGACTTTAGAGAAAAGGGAAAGATACTTATCGCTACAACAGTAGTAGAAGTTGGCATCTCTCTACCACGACTTACAACGGTAGTCATCGTAGGTGCCGAGCGGCTTGGACTCTCAACTCTGCATCAGCTGCGTGGACGGGTAAGTCGTACAGGACTCAAAGGTTATTGCTATCTTTATACAAACAAAAATACATCTGAGAGACTTGATGAATTTGTGAATACGACAAGCGGATTTGATATTGCGAACCTAGATTTAAAGTTTAGAAAAAGCGGTGATCTACTCAAAGGAACAAATCAAAGTGGCACACAGTTTCGTTTTGTGGATCTGGTCGAAGATGAAGAAGTCGTAAAGAGAGTGAAAAAGGATTTGCTATTGTGAACTTGAAATTTCGTAATCTTGCGCTTGCAATTTCGTCATTCTGGGCTTGATCCAGAATCTCATGAGCTACAAGGGACACACGAGACCCTGAATCGAGTTCAGGGTGACGAAAGAGTGCTATTGTGAGTTTGAAATTTCGTCATTCTGGACTTGATCCAGAATCTCATGAGCTACAAGGGACACACGAGACCCTGAATCGAGTTCAGGGTGACGAGTTTAGTGTTTGAAACGACTAGTAAAGACCAAACGCACCGTTGCTTTTTTTGTATAAAACGCGAGTTTTACCTTCGTTGTCTAAGAAAATCTCAAAAACTTTTGTGCTTTCTTTGAGGTCAGTCAAAACATCTTCTACTTCACGAGGTTTGTAAAGTGCAAGTTCTACAGGAACTATCTCATCTTCCATCGCTTCAGTCGCTGCTTTCACATCAGCACTTTCAGCTTTGACATCATTGAGACCGACTTTGTGGTGGTCACTATCACGGTCGTGCATACGGCGTAGTGCTTTTTGTGCTCTTGCAGTTGCAAGATCGATAGCAGCGTAGAGATCATCATCATTTTGTTTGATGATAACAGAGTTTTTGTGTGCGAGGTTGATAACAAACTCAACACATGTGTGATCTTTGCCTTTTTTGCTTTGCGCTGTAGCGATAACATTTACAGAGATGATATCCATATGAAATTTGCTAAGTGTCTCGATAGAAGTATTCATATGAGCCTTGATACCATCAGTAAGCTCTACGTGTCTTCCAGTTAATGAAATATTCATTAAAAATCCTTATTTGTTTGAAGTAAAAAAAATTATAGCATTAAAAGGTTTAGAACTTTTATAATTTCTTTATAACTCAACCAATTTTCTTTTGAATATCCTAATTGGTTCACTAGCGATAGTTGTATCATTCATATCGACGCTTACATCTATCTGTGCGACTCCAAAGTCATCTGTTTGCACTAAGGTCGCTGTGCCACATGTGGCAACAGCATTGTTATACATATAGCTCACATTTATATTAATATTGTAATAGCTTTCAATGAAAGATTCACCTGTATATGCACATCTATTAGTATTATTATTCTCTGTGCCTATTTTGAGTTTTGCGTATTCTCCGGCACTTCTAGCAAGAAGATTTGCCTGCTCATAGACATACAAATCCACACTGCTTTTGTTTGTCAAAGTAGTGAGAGAAAGTGCAAGAGCCAAAAGGGTTGCAACAACTACTATGACTGCTATAGCCATAATCATAGCCATACCGTTGCGTTTTGAAGTTAAAATATTACTTTTTCTTTGCATATTGAGTGTTCCTCCCCAGCCATAAGATTACTTCTAGCGCAAACCATAATGCTGAAGATGCCACCACTTGGATTTGTTTTTATCCTAAATGTATCTACATTTTCCATCAAAAGTTGAGCGGTTCCGTGTGTTTGATAATTTTCTCCTTGCCAAGGCTGATAATTGTAATAAAGCGTTAGGTTTGTTCCATCATGCACTATAGCATACGCACTCCAAGCGAGCATATAACGGTTGTATGCATTTACTCCTTCAAAATTATCAGTTGCTATGCCTGATACAAAATCGTTGATATTTCCTGTGGCATCTATTGGATGCATTGATTTTGTTTGGTCGGTGAGGTCATCGCCTCCTGCCCATCCAAAAGAGTTGGGGTTATGACTTGCTGCGTTAAACATGATGGCTGCGTTTTGAATACCCGAAGTGTTATCATCAGAGAGAGTAATTATAAGCTCATCGATTGCAGTTGTATTTGTCTCAACAGAGCTGAGTGTAGTTATAGTTGTGAGAGAAGGATCCAAATCAATAATCCCACTCCAAAGAGGGGCTGTAGTGCCTCTAAAACCGTCACTGTCATACGCTATCCATTCTAAAACATTATAGGTATCAGGGTTTGCTACAACTTCCGTTACCCCGACAAATCCACCAGTACCTACTCTTTTTATCGTTGAAGGAGCGATACGATATTCCAATCTTTTAGCGATAAATTGAAGTGCATTTGCGCTGTTGGAATGGAGCTCATTGTTTATCTTCGCGTGGATAAATGTTCTGTACGTTTGAGCTAAAAACTCAACCCCGAACTTCCCTATAATCCCCATGATGACGATGACAAAAACTAGTTCTATCATAGTAAAAGCACTGCGTTTCATTCTAAAGTCCTCCATGGATGGCTTGCGACACTTCCACTATTGGTGGCATAGACATAAAAACTCACAAGGAGATTATTTGAAGCATCATTAATGTTGATTTGGATTTTTTTTATATTGGGATTGTTCGCAAGAGTACCAAAAGTGCTAGTAGCATCTACCGCAATATCTTTTTTATATTGAAACTTATATCCTGTTTCACTCCCGCTACTTCCTGTAGCATCGGCTGCTGTAGCGATGTAGTCATCAACATCATCTTCTCTTGTTTCTCCAGTTTCATAACCAAGTGCAGTTGGACGGATAGTCATGCTGTTATTAGTATTATAAAGGATTCTTACATTTCCAGATCTTCCTCGAAAATCATTTAGAAGAGAAGTAGCGGCTTCGGTATCATTACAATAGATAATATGCTCATAGTCATCATTGTCGATTCTGCTATTTTCATCCCAAGCAGAAGATGTGACTTTGGTAATCTCAGTGAACGCAATAAAAACGGCTTCTTGAACCAAACTATTTTCACTTCCTTTGGATATAACTTGAGAAATTGTAGGTAAAGACACGACAGCAATACCTATGATAACTATAGCAAAAATAAGCTCAATCAGGGTGAATGCGTGTTTAAGCCTAAGCATTACCAATCCAGCCTTTTGTTTGTCCAAAAAGCACCTCGACCAACTGCTGTATTATTAGTATCTTTAATACCTGTCCAATCAGACTCAGGACTTTGGAACTCTACTTCAAAATTGTTTTTTGTTGCAGAGGCATTATACATGTTGTAAATGAGCCAACTCGAAGCATTATTTTCCATAGTAGTTTTATATGGATATCCTTTACTTAGATCGTATGAGAGAGTCGTGTTATCTGGATTTGTTCCTGTGGCATTGGATGCGTCTACCGTATCACTTGCTGCACCTGTTCCTCCTTTGTGGATAACCTTCCCAACAACTCCTGCACTTGCAGGGATGTGAAGTGTATTTCGGAACCATCTAGGGTCATCAGTGCTTTGGGATGTGCTACCGTTTGGAAGGAGTGTTTTATCACATACTGTTGCACTGCTATCAGTTTTATTACAAAAAATCTCATAGTAGATTGGTATTGTTCCTGTATTGCCTATAAAAACTTGTTTGGGTGCATTTGTTTTGCCATAAACAAAATTTTTATTAGTGTTTAGTGTTGCACCGTTAAAATTTTTAGGAGAGCCGGGATCGCTCATCCAAGAAGTAGAGGTATTGGCATCAATAACTTTAATTGTAACAGGGTTTAGCGCCCCTGTGTTATTTCTGTCTATATTGAAATAAACAGTAGCTTTTCCAATACCATTATTAAATTGAAATGGCGTTATCCACTCTTGAACACTATTGACCCCAATTACCAAAGATTTGTTTTTTGTCGGTGTCCCTATCGCGTTTGAGTCATTATCTTCACTGTACAAACTTATATTTGCAACAGCAGAACTATTGAAATTAAGATCTAAATTAAGATTAAAAGTGCTATTGATCTTTAGACCATTGACACTTGGTGCATTAGTATCTGGAAAACATGTTGCAGTGTAGTTTTTTACAGTGTTACCGTCTTTATTTTTTGCTGTAATTAGATAGGAAACATACGCCGACATATCTGGTGTTGTTGAGGTTGTGTTAGATTGATTGATGTCGTTCATATAAAGCCAGTCCATACTATTTGTAGTCCCATACGTTGCACTTGTATCAAATGAATATGGAGTAAATAATAATATATTTGTTTTGGATATATCTGTTATATCATATATCAAAGTGGCAGGAGTGATATATCTTTCTAAATCATTCGTGTCATCTGCATCGATTAATGCAAATTCATTTCCTGCTTTTTCACTAATATTTACATCAACAATACCTGTCTCACTATACTTCATGGATGCATTGACTTCACCGTTTATGAAGTTGGCTGGCGTTATTGTAAAGATTCCAGATTCAGGACAAGTTGTGACATCAGTCTTTCCTGTATGGTTTTGCATGAGTGTGATATTTGTAGAAGATGCAGCATAGGTTTCAGGGGTAACATTTAAAGTAGAACTAGATGCATTGTAGTCAGTTGAGCCATTCACATCTAAAGCGGTTCCTGTATTTTTAGCATATTCAGTTTCATTGAGAGCTTTTACAGTGATGTTGAAATCCTCTGCTGCTCTTTTGTATTGATTCTCACCAAAAGCTTTAAACGCATGAGGACGAATAGCGAAATTATCACTTGAACAAGTAATATTGGAATCAAGAGTACACATCAAACATCCATAATCATTTGCATAAATCCCTGTACCAACTCCACCATTGCTAGGCTTGCATGGCTCTCCGTTGTTGTTATAACATCTCTCCCAAGCAGCGTCACCAAATATAGCTTTATATTTAGGTTCTGAGTTGACACACTGTCCTATACCTTGAAGATTTCCTGTAGTAGATGAGTTGAGCAAACATGATTCATAAAAAGATGCTTCATATATTTTACTCATGTCTAAAGCTGAAAGAGAAAATCTTGTTATTGGTATAGCCATATTCGGCATACGACCATTAGCTGTTGCTGTAGCATTCCCGTCGGTGATATTGATTACTAAAGGGTTGCCGTCAGCATCTAAAACAGGTGCTCTCTGTGTGCAAGTATCGTCCGAAATATAAGGGATGACTTTAAAAAATAAAGCTGGATTTATTGATGTAAATACTTCTGCATTT
>Ga0172377_10004755_pt1 | contig 13940 bp, 12 predicted proteins | sample Pumphouse3metaG_FD_119749 | JGI IMG/M metagenome (GOLD analysis project Ga0172377, IMG submission 119749) | Leachate microbial communities from a municipal landfill in Southern Ontario, Canada - Pumphouse #3 metaG | ecosystem: Engineered > Solid waste > Landfill > Unclassified | place: Canada... | reverse complement strand
TCATTACTGAAAAATGTACGATATCTGAAAAACTGTCCAATATCCGCTAAAGTATGTCCCCACCATGATGCTTCCCAGTCTATAAAGTAAATACTTCTATTTTCGTCTACAAGCATATTTAATGGCCGGAAGTCACCATGAATAAATGATTTATAGCTATCTATTTGTGACATCTTATTATATTTATCTGTTACAAGCCTTTGTATTCTCTTACAAAGATTCAAACCTATCCTATCTCTTACTATCGGGTTATCTAAGAAAACCTGATACCATATTTCATAGGGCGGCACGTCCAATTCTGCTAACTTTTTGGTTTCTTCCCTTGGAGTATTATGTATTATTGCAGCTGCTTTTGCTACTCGTTCAAGAAGAAAATTGTCGCATTTTCTGTTATCTATAATATGTTCCTGCAAAGAAACACCATTTATATACTGATATATATGATAGGTATATTCACCCTTTGTTTTATAGAAAAGCAAATCTGGTACATTAATCCTTCCTTTTACTATTTCAAATGCAGTAATTTCATTATTAAAACTATGTTTATCAGATATTCTCAGTAAATATTTACCTTTACTTGTGTTTACAACATAGTTGCTATTCCTGCATCCACTCTGAATAGGAGAAAAATCAATGATTAAAATATCATTCTTATACTCAGAAAAAATATTCACTGTTTCATCAACATCTATCTCTAAAATCTGTTTTGAACGTTCCCAGTCTAAATCATGCATTCTGTATGCTCCATTGTGTAAGTATATACTATTGAAAAAATCTGATTCTTTCAACTGTAGCTTTTGCTTTAAATGTACTAATAACGACTTACATTTAATCCTTCATCTTGCATACAAGGTACAACAGTATGTTGGTAAATCCTCTGTCTTATTGTTTCAAACACAATATAATACATTATTCCTGGGTTGTTTAACAAAAGAAACACATTTTTCAGGTTAATAGTTCATCATTTATTCCTGTTAAGAAAACATGACTAGAAATAAAACTTTAAATTAACTTGATATCCGGAGAAAAGACTACCCAACTCGTTGAAACTATATAATCTTTTTACTGAGAATGACGCTGAAGCTATGGAAAGAATTGCAACTATCTTAAAACCATTTATTCCATAATGTCCATGAAGTTAAAACTATAGCTGTATTGCGTATTTTATATGATGTGTCAGGGGTATAGAATCCAGAGGATGTTGAACTGATAATGGAACACCCTGAGTGATAGGAAACAAGACTTTGTATCCAAAAAATCATTATGCTAAACCTTTATATAATTATCTATATGTGGTATAAAATATTTGCGCAATGGTCAGAAATAATATATACCATTACTGACGAGGTGAAAAAATGAGCCGAATTAATTATTTAGAACAAATTAAAAACCGTATAATATTATCACAGAAAGGATCTGTATTTATAACTTCAGATTTTTTTGATATTGCAGATACAGATGTAGTAAATAAATGTCTATCAAGACTTGAAAAGGCCAATATTATCCGCCGAGTAACGCGTGGAGTTTATGAATTTCCTGAATATAGCGAATTTCTAAATGAATATATTGCCACTTCTCCTGATAAGGTTGCACATGCTCTGGCTCGTAATTTTGGCTGGACCATTGCTCCAAGTGGTAATACTGCTCTAAATCTGTTAGGTTTATCAACTCAAGTTCCTGCAGTATGGTCTTATGTCAGTGATGGAACCTATAAAAAATATGAATACGATAGAATTGTCATAAAATTTAAGCATACAACAAATAAGGATATATCAGGTATTACCTATAAAACTGCACTAGTTATACAAGCAATTAAATCTCTTGGAAAAGACAATATTGATAATAAAAAGATTTTGAAATTATCAAAAGATCTGACGAAAGAAGAAAAAAGTAAAATGCTTATCGAAGCAAAGCATTCAACAGCTTGGATATATAAAATCATTAAAAAAATATGTAATTGGAGTGTACAGGATGAATAGAGTTGCAAGATAATCATCTAAAGATCGGGAAGCGTTGTTTAGATATACAGCTGATAAGGTTGGTATGACTAAAGCTATTGTTGAAAAAGACTTCTGGGTGTGCTGGATATTAGATTATTTATTTCACAGGTACAGTTGGAGACAACATTTAGCTTTTAAAGGTGGAACAAGTCTGTCAAAGGCACATGGGCTCATTAAACGCTTTTCTGAAGATATAGACCTTATTCTTGACTGGAGAGTTTTGGGTTATGGGAAAGATGAGCCATGGATTGAAAGAAGTAAAACAAGACAAGATTTGTTTAATAAAGAAATGAACCAGCAAACTGAGATGTTTCTGAAAAATGAATTTCTTCCAGAACTTAAAAGCGAGTTGTCAAAGGAGTTGACTGATTCTATAACCCTGTATATAGATGAAGATGATGGTCAAACAAAATATTGTGTATCCTCAAAGTTTTAGCGATAGTTCAATATTACAGGAAATAAGACTAGAGATAGGTGGACTGGTAGCATGGACTCCCACTGAAGGAAAAGCCATTACTCCCTATTCTGCTGAGGCATATCCTAAGCTGTTTGAACATCCTACAACAAATGTTTTAACAGTTTTAACGGAAAGAACTTTTTGGGAGAAAGTAACTATTTTACATCGTGAAGCGAACCGCTCACAGAATAAAGATTTTCCAGAAAGATACTCTCGTCACTATTATGACTTATATTGTATGTTTTCATCTAATACAAAAATAAAAGCATTTTCAGATTTATCCCTGCTAAAAAAAGTGGTGGTGTTTAAGAGTAAATTCTACCCTTGTAACTTGGCAAAATATGAGGATGCTAGAATAGGTACAATGAAGTTGGTGCCACCATCTTTTTATGTCAAGGCATTAGAAGATGATTATGAACATATGAGAAATATGTTTTATGGTGAAAAATCAGCTTTTAATGAAATTAAATCTGTGATAAAAAAACTGAAAGATGAAATTAATAAAATGTAGATATTTCTGTAATATATGCTCATGAAACCTTAATATCTAATAATTTTGCATAAGGTATTTTGTTACATCAGTATATGCACATCATTGTGTATTTTGTTGATGCTCTCGGTCTTGCGAATATCATCCATACCGATAATATTATCAATTGTCGTTTCACAAAAAAATGCAATACTAGATAGTATTTTAATGTCAGGGTATGTAGTATTACTCTTCCAACAACTATAGCTTGTAGTTACACATCAAATACTCCTTCAAATTGTTCCTGTTTCAAATACTTGCTTAACCTCATCTTTTTTTAGTATTTGCCAATGCTAATTTTCATAGTTGGTCTCCTGTTGGTTATTTTGAAGCTTCTTATAGTTATTTATTTAGAAGTAATACATATTTTCATATCCAATATGTTGGGAAAATATCAACCAGAGCGAAGGTTATACAAAGAACACTAAACCTTTTCGGAGGTAGTTTTGCATTGTTTTCATATCACCAGATATCCTGAGAAATTCTACTGGAGTGTTTTCATTATATACTGTATCTTTACAAGTAATACTTTCAACTAAATTATTATAATATCTTCTCTTTTTGGTCCACTAGATATGAATTTAACTGGTACCTCAATATAATTTTCAATAAAGTGTACATAGTTTTTTACCGCTTCGGGTAAATCATGAAAATTTCTTATTCCAGATATATTGCATTTCCAGCCTGGTAAAACTTTGTATACAGGTCTAGCACGGTTAAGAGAGTTTGTCACCGGGAATTCTTCAATAATAGTCCCATCAATTTCATACCCTGTACATACAGGAATTTCATCAAGGTAGCCGAGAACATCAAGCAATGTCAATGCTGCTTCGGTAGCACCTTGAACCATGCAACCATATCGCGTTGCCACAACATCAAACCAACCCATCCTGCGAGGGCGGCCTGTAGTTGCACCATATTCTCCAGCATCTCCTCCTTTTTCACGCAGTTCTACAGCTGCATCACCATGGATTTCGGTTACAAACGGTCCTGCTCCTACACAACTGGAATATGCTTTTATTACTGCTGTTATGTTTTTTATTTCGTAAGGTGGAATACCTGCCCCAACAGCACCAAACCCCGCAAGAGGCGATGATGATGTAGTATATGGGTATATACCAAGATCTGGATCTTTTAATGCACCTAACTGTCCTTCAAGAAGAATGTTTTTACCCTGACTGATAGCTTTGTTAAGCAAAACGGTTGTGTCACATATTATATGTTTGATTTTGTGTCCAAGGGATATTAATTCTTCAAATACTATATCTGGATTCAAGGTTTCAGCTTTATATAAATGCTTGAGTATTACATTCTTAACTTCACATATACTGAAAACTTTTTCTTTGAGTGTTTCGGGACTATACAGGTCACATACCTGAATTCCGGTTTTGTAGTATTTATCTGAGTAAAAGGGAGCAATTCCTGACTTTGTTGATCCGAAGCTCCTACTACCAAGCCGTTCTTCTTCAAGCCTGTCAAACGCAATGTGCCATGGTGTTACAACCTGAGCACGCTCGGAGATATACAGCTTTGGATCCGGAACATTTTTATCTTTAAGATTCTTCAGTTCTTCCATAAGAACGCTGATGTTTAAGGCAACTCCAGGACCAAGGATATTGGTAGTGTGTTTATGGAATACTCCTGATGGAAGTATATGAAGTGCAAATTTACCATATTTATTTATGATAGTATGGCCTGCATTGCTACCGCCTTGAAACCTTACCACATAGTCTGATTCAGCTGCAAGCACATCGGTCATTTTGCCTTTTCCTTCGTCGCCCCAGTTAGCGCCTACTATAGCTCTTACCATAAGATACCCTCCTTGAAAATGTAGCTAATATTTGTATAATGCTGCGCGGTATGAACACAATTGCATTATATATTCAAAGTTGACATAAGTAAAATTAATATTAATTAACTGATACATAATCAATAATTATATTGATCAGATAGTCTTATTGCTTTTTCGGGTAAGGCTTTAAATAAGGGACTTATAGATATATTGTTATGAATTCGAAGTATGGCTTCTGCAAAAAGTGGCGCAGCAGATACTACTTTTATTTTACTAGATAAATTTATGCTTGGGTTGTATATGGAATCAGTAGTTATAAGCATGCCTATTTCGCTGCTATTAAGCTGTTGTATGCTTTTTTCGTTGCTCAGAATATGTGAAGTGCATGTAATTATTTTCTGAGCCCCAAGTTTTTTCAACTTATATGACAAGTCAATGAGAGTGCCTCCGCTGATAATGAAATCATCTACAATAACTATATTTTTTCCTTTAACATCACCTATAACATCCAGAATATCTGCCTTTTCATTATGTCCAACTCTTGCCTTGTCAGCGATAACAGTAGATACACCCAAATATTTAGAGTATTCCCGGGCTTGTTTTGCATACCCAGCATCAGGAGATACAATCACATAATTCTCTAAATTCAGCAGCTTTATTTGTTCACAAAATAGAAGCATTGCTTGCAAATGATCTACTGGTTTTTTAAAGAAACCTTGTATCTGAGGGCTGTGTAGATCCATGGTAATAATCCTATCTGCCCCTGCAAGTTCTATACATTCAGCACATACCCTTGCTCTTATTGAAACCCTCGGTTCGTCCTTCTTGTCTCCTTTTGCATAGCTGAAGTATGGGATGATTGCTGTTACTGATTTTGCACTTGCTCTTTTGAATGCATCCATCCAGAATAATATTTCAACAAATTCATCATTTGGTCTAAGTCCTATGGACTGAACAAGGTATACATCCTTGCCGCGAACTGGTTCATTGATTCTTACATAGGTATTGCCTTCAGAAAATGTTATTACGTCAGAATCACCCTTTATAATGTTAAGGTAATTACATATTTTGTTTGTAAAATCTACCGAAGAACTTCCGCAGAAGATTCTCATATCATATTTCATCATGTTCCCCTCCAAGTATCTATTTATTTACATCAATATGATAACTCAAAGAGGATACCTAAATATAATTGTTTATTTTTATATATATTATAACCTTTACTTATCAAGCTTTACTATTTATCAACTCTGTAAATCTGACAGCAGCTGCAGATAGGGGAGTATTTTTAAGCTTTATTATACCTATCTGTCTGGGAGGGATCTTTTCTATCAGATCAAGCTCAAAAATACTTCCATTTTCCAGGTCATTTTCTGCGAAATTTTTTACTACACAGGATATACCTAAACCCCTGCGTGCAAACTGTACAAGAAGGTCACTAGTTGCAAGCTCTATTTCAGGGATAATAGTTATCCCATATGAATAAAGAAAATGATCTATATACCTTCTGGTGCTTGTGTTCTTTTCGAGCATAATTACAGGGTAATTTAATAATTCCTTCAGTGAAATATTATTTGAAGCTAAATGTCCGAATTTATAATTTGCAATAAAACAGTCCTGAATCTCCATAGCTTCAATAACATCTGTTGCACTGTCATCAAAAAGCGGTAAGCTGACTATTCCAAAATCTATTAATCCGTTTTTAAGACAAGCTACAGTTTCAGGTGAGGGACCATTTGTAACTTTTATCCTTACTTTTGGATAATGTTTATGAAATTCTTCAAGATGAGGCAGAAGAAAGTACTTGAGTGTCATGTCGCTTGCACCTATTCGAATTTCTCCTGCATCAAGATTAATGGCTTCTGAAAACTTGCTTTCTGCCAAGAGAATCATATTATAACCCTGCTCTATGTATTTATACAGAACCTCCCCTTCAGGAGTAAGTGTTATTCCCTTGGGTGTTCTTATGAATAACTGACCTCCAATCTTTGTTTCCAGCTGTCGTATGGACTGACTCACAGCAGGTTGAGAAATATAAAGCTCTTGTGAGGCCTTTGTAACACTTCCTGCCCTAACAACATAATAGAACACCTTATACAATTCCAGATTAATATCCATATAACTACTCCTTATATTAACAATGTCTAATATAATTAATAATGATGTATTATAATTATACTGTAACATACAGCATACTTCCATAGATTTATTTATTTTGTTTTTTTGTATTGATTCTAGTACTTATATAAAATAGTATAATTATTGAAAAACCAATATATGATTTGTTGGCAAAGTATTAGCAAATTCACCATATACATACAAAAAGACTTCATGTTAAAGCATTGAAGTCCTTTAGTCTGGCGGAGAGAGAGAGATTCGAACTCTCGGACGGCTTCCACCGTCACACGATTTCCAGTCTTAAAATGTGCAAAAACACTTCTTATATCTTTTTATAATTTCACTTTGGAGCCTTTGCAAATAAAGGGTTTCAAAGAAATCTGCCATTATCGTCTTATGAGTTATTATATCGTTTTTTAACACCCCGGGTAACAAAAGGGTAACAATTTTTAATATATTCTACTTTATTTCCTTACTGTTTAATATAGCGTCAAACAAATTTTTTAAAGATACTATAACCTCATCCCATTCTAAATCAGCAGCATAACTGAACCTTTTGCGATAGTTGCCCCATAGTCGTTTGACTTCTGGATTAATAAGCACTTTATCCAATTCCGAAAGAATATTCTCATATGTGAAAACCAATCCTCTTTTTGCCGAAGTTGCTTTAAATGCTTCAGCGAGCAAAGAACGATCTATATTATCAGATTGCAGAACTCTCAAAATATGCAGATCATAAAAATCTCTCATTCGGGTATTTAATATTCCGCGTGAAATAATGGTTTCCATCTTTTCCGCCAACACTGTTTCAAGATTGTATGCAAGTATATCGATAGAGCGGTTCTCAAGCATCAGCGCAAAACGGTATTGTACTTCTCTTGGAGTAATAACTTCTCCGGTTGTGATATCAACTTTGAGCGGAATATTTGTATTCTCGACCTTTTCAGATAAGCTAATACGAAAGCATTCATACTCAGATTCCTCATGAATTTGAGATATCCCCAGCAGTGTCATGTTGATATCATCATTTACTGGTGTATGTAGTATTTCATCAAACACATTACGTAAATTTTCCTCATTTAATTGATAACCTTTGATGGTTGCATCCATATCAATAGTTGAGCGCGCATCCAATCCAGCCATAGCTGCTACCAGCATACCGCCTTTCAAAATAAAGTTCCACTTGTATTTTGAAAGTGAAATTCTTTCCAGCAGTCGCTCAAGCATATAGTTACGCAGCAGAATTTGTGCGTCAATGTTATTTTTTTTTGCTTGGTTACGAATCAAATCTTTGATTTGTCTTGATGTCATTAGAGCAACACCTCCATATATTGTCTTACTTTTCTTTCAATTCTGAATACTTTTGCGTAATCTATAAGACGTGAAAGATTTCTGGGCTTTCTTGAGGTGTAACGTTTTAAAGCTGTAGCAAACATATCGGCATCCATCCGGTTACGGTATCTGATAATATCACAGATTGTCCTTTCAATGTTATATACAGAAATATCACGACCATGAATTGTTTTTACTGTTTCTTTTCCAAGTCTATGAAGCTCTTTTTTCACTGTATAAACGATCAGTCCTGATTCCTGAAGCCTTGCAATACCATAACCTCGTGGTACGCAAACAGAATATTGCAAAGGATCACGGTCAGTGAGTTCATGAATATAAAGAGCAGTTTCATTTGAGAAAATGAATTTATCGGAACGATATTGAATGAGATACATAGTGTCTTCGAAAGCATCCGGTGATAAATAAATGCCTTGTCCAACGCGCTGCAGCTTTCCTTCAGCAACAAAAAAAGATAAATATTGTCTTGGAATTCCATTACCTTCAGCACATTTCGTGGTAATAATTCCTTTATTTGATTCAATAAGCATTGACAGCTTTGTAGCATTATCCACTTTTGGTACACCTCGCTATTTACATTAGTGAAACAATTATATCGCATTGTTGCACCAATGTCAATTAAATGAGGTTTGAGAATGTTTGAGAATAAGCTAGTATACAATATCTTTATTCACTATCTTCATATAAGACATTATTACGCTCGCACCATTCAGTAGCCAGCTTTTTAAATGCTTCAAAACGGAACTGGTACCAGGAATCTTCAACGCCATATCTGCAAATGGCATCTTTAAACCTACGGAAGGCCCCGCGTCCTCGAATAGCAGAGTAAAGCTCAGTGCTGATTCTGTCGTTAGTTATAAAACCACAAAAAGCTTCCATAATACTGTATTCATGTATATCCCACTTGTCTGGCAATTTAATATACTTAGCGTTGTCCCAGTTTATCAATACATCTATAGCTTCATCTATTGATTCCCGTTGCCAATCCGGATATTCTAAAAAATCATCGTCTTCTTCTGAGTCTTCAGCGATTCCAAGATCCTCAGAACTTATAGTAATTATTTTACCTGTTTCAGTATTAAGATATTTATGGTGCTCATCCATCTGTATTTCCATTTCATCAATGATATCCTGTAATTTCACTGGTTCCATTCTCTTCACCTGCATACTTTTTAATCGTCATAATCTCTTCCTTCAGTACAAAGCTCATCCAGGTACCCATCATCAAGAGCTGAACCCCTATTTTTATATGGAACTGAACGAGACCTGCCCATCTTATAATACTTGCATGATTTTGGACCATAGCAAAAAGTTTCAAATCGATACTTTTTTATATCTCTATCAAAATCCCATTGTATTTCAACGTTAGCCATATTTGCCCAAATACATTGAAAACATTCTGTTTTCCACTGGCTTTTACTTAATATTCTAGCCCCCCTTTCTTCATATGTTTGTATGGATGGAGTCATCATTATCCATGGCGGGGGCATTTCATTAACATTATTATTAGCTCTATCCAAAAGCTTTAAAGAACCTGCTCTATAATAATCTGCAAATTCTCTTTCTTCATATTTCTTAGTCCACGCTGTACCTTCAAGCACATCACCGACTCGAAACAATCCCTTTATCTGCTGTTTTTCAGAAATTGCAACTGTAAATTCATTTTTACTCTCACTACTTAGACCTTCAATGAAAAAATTGTATCCTAAATGGTAATGAGTTCGATTATCTGTGAGATATCTCCAAACTCTTGTCCGAGGTTGAATAGATACAATCTTTCCTTTCCAATTCACTTTAGAAGAGGTGTTCTCAGTTTCAAGTAGCTTCCCTATGTTTTTTACATTAAGATCTATTTCTTTCCGGTCTTCCTGTGACAATGCTTCTAGGCGGTTATAAATATCATCCCATTTCCTTGTTTTTTCACCCATAGCATTCACCTAATTTCAATTTCTATTGGAGTTTGTGTTGTTGTCTCAATCTGAGTAACAATTGGTGTATATAAATCAACTTCAGTTTCTGGAGTAGATATGGTAACGATTAGGGAATAACGAACTTTTTTATTATAACATTTTAAATGTGTTCGTTCCCGCCACCATCCAATAACAGGATAGACTGCTATGTAATTTGCTTCACAAAGATCTACTGAATTCTGTTCTCTAAAATCTGAATGAATAGATCCGACGTCACGGTTATCTGACCCTAAATACCAATGCTGACTGCCACTTGTACCTTCACCTTTATCCTTTTTATCATCACCACGCATTTTTACGTTTAAGCGCTTTTTGAAATCCTCTTCTGATTCATCATTGTTAATGACTTCAAATCGGAGTCCACATGATGGATAGCGGTATTTATCTTTCCAACCAATCTCTCCAGGACCAGGCTCTATAAAATATGAAAGAGTGACCCTCATTTCTGCCGGAACATCTCCAAGATCTTGTAATACTTCTCGTGGCCAGGGTATCTTATGAACATGCATTTCATTCATTGAACCGCGGACAAAGGGTTGTAGTTCATCTTCAATTATCAAATTTACACTGTTATTCATACACTGTATGGCTCTTTGCAGGTCTGGTATACCATACCCACAAGTTCTTAGCAGGTTACACCGCCCTGTTGTTTTACTGTCTTGATTACAGAACTGGGTTCTCATTTTATCTGTCCAGCGTGCAGAATGAATAAGTAGAGCACGAACAGTTTCAGGCCAGATTTCAGGGTACTCAGCCATAATTTGAGCTGCCATCCAAGCAGCTTGTGCTGTTGCAGGGCTTGTCCCCCATGTTGTACTGAATAATCTGGTTAATGGCTTGTAATGTGTTGTAAGTAGAGATAAATCCGTACATTCTGTATAATATGAGCCGTCAGTTGCAATATTTCCTCCATCACAGAGTATTTCTGGTTTTATTGGCCACTTTTTATCCCACTGCACGCAAGTGGAACTGTATGGAGATAACTCCCCTCTGTCTGCTACTGCCTGATAATCTTTCATTGATAGGTCAGAAATCTGAGTATTAATGCTATATGCACCAACAGTTACAGCATTCCAAGCTTGTCCGGGACTTTCCACAGGATGATTAACATTTGCATCAGGATATTTAACACTTGCTAATTCATCAGGACAGACATTGCCTGCACTAACAAAAAACAAGCGTTTCTCATTATCACCAGTTGCTCCTGATGTAACACTGTCAACAGCTCCTGACCATGATGTCGGACTACCGTCATCTGTATTGTACTTGTCGGAAGTAATTGACATGCAAATAGCACGTTCATATTGAGGATTGGTGGCTTCAGACATATATACAGCATTCTGAGTAACTGCACCATATAGCTTTGGATCGTTTTCTCCAGTAGGAGGTAGAATTTTAACAGATTCTAGATGATGAATAATTCTTTCTGTTTTTTCAGAGATAAGGCATCTTTTTAAATCATAGAGTAACGCAACACCAGCTATTTCTGTGCCATGTCCATTATGGTCATTTTCTCCCCATGCACGTTCCACTGTTTGAATGCTATCATCGTCAAAAGCTTCTGTAAGCAAAGGATGTCCTGAGTTGACTCCCGTATCAAGAATGCAAACGGAAACATCAGTGAAATTATATTCAATTCTAGAAAGTAAATTATCCACCCATTCCTTTTGATCTTTACCAGGTAATTCATCAAAAAAGCTTGTTACTTCTTGTGCACGACGGATTTCTGCTATGTACTCATAACGCTTTATCAGTTCTCCGAGTTGAGCTGCATTTGCCCGGATAAGTTTTACCATACGCTCCGGAAACCGAATGGATTTATCATTACATGGAATTTGCATATCCGTACATAATTCTCGGAAAGAAGTTTCTATTTGATCATATTGTTCGTCGTCAACTCTCAACCATATTTCACACCATACTGGGGTTTCTGCTGGCATATCATCTTTATTGCCAACCCAAAAAGAATCCATAAATGCCAATCTTACATTTTCTATACTATTAATGAGATCTTTATATCTCGGTTTTTCATTTTCAATTGAAGTAGATAAATATTTTTCAAAACGATTTATAAAATATGATTCTTTCCCTTCCGGAACATAAACAGTTGCTTTGACCATATTATCTTCGGCATCTGTTCTAACATTCAGAAGACGAATTCCGGATAGTACATTTTCAAGACTTTTTACGACTAAATCATGATTTTCCTGGCCTGAAAATTCTAGATACACACCTTCTTTGTAACGGATGGCAGCAACTTGCTGTTGTGACAAATTTTTATTTTCAGCATAAGCTTCTTCAAACCTACGCTTTAAGTAATTAGCATGTTGCCCTGGGTTTCTAGAAGGGATAGCTGGTTCTGATCCGCGAGTACTTTTAGATGAAAAGGGGAGAGGATCAACCGTTCCAGAAAGAAAGATGTTTTTCCTTTCAAAAGGCATTAACGCACCTCCTTGGTATATACAGCAAGTCTTTCATCCACTAGCTTAAGCAAGTCCTCCTGTGTAATATTGGTATCATTTAGTATAGACTGTTTGATGGCATCATCGCAGATGCGTGAAATTTCTGCATGACTCAATGAAACAGATTTCTCAATTAGTTTTTTTGAAGGAATAAATTGAGAAGAAAAAACACTCAATTTGTTCACAATCAATTTATATATATCTTGTTCAGTTGGAAGCGAATAGTGAAGAACATCATCAAATCTTCTAAACAATGCCTTATCAAGCATACGCTGATTATTTGTAGCTGCAATAATTATACTGTCAGAACAATCCTGTTCTATAAATTGAAGAAAAGAGTTTAGAACACGTCGCATTTCACCAACTTCATTATCAAAATTACGATCAGCACCTATAGCATCAAACTCGTCAAACAAATATACACCTGTTACATTCTCAATAGAATCAAATATTTGTCTCAACTTGACACTTGTTTCACCCATAAATTTGGTTACCAGTTTATCCATCTGTACAATAAAAAGTGGCAGGCCCAGTTCAGACGCAATAATTGAAGCTGTCAATGTCTTGCCTGTGCCAGGACTACCCTCCAGCAATATCTTTCGCCGATTCGACATACCATATTTACCCAACTTCTTGCGATTGGTAAATTCATTCAAAATACGTTTAATTCGACCATACAACTCGTCAGACACTATCAAATCCTTTAGCCTATCATCAGGAGTAGACATCAGAAGCATCTGGTTTTGATTATTAAACTGAACTATCTTTACTTTTGATGCGTTTGTTTTTTCTAAAAGCGTCTTTATATCACGGGCCAATGTTGTATGGCCACGCTTTGCTTCATATGCTGCAATCTGTAAGACTGTCGTTTTAAATTTTTCATTATCCTGATTCAAATGCGCTTTGATCAGGCTTTTTATTTGATCTGCTGTAGCCATCGCAGTCACCATCCCTAATAACTTTATATGTTATAAGATATAATCAACAAACTATCTTATCATATTAATAGAATCATATCACTTGCTATAAAATATGTAAATATTTTTCTGGATTGAGTTTCCGTATTTTATCTTGCATATAAATAAAACTGTAATTAATCTGTCAATAACCTAATGAAAATGGCCTTAAATAAGGAAATACCTCTCGATTTTTGGTATAATAGAATTGTAAAAAAAATATCACACTAAACAAAAATCGGAGGCACCTCACATGACTAATTCTACCACAGATACCTATGAAATCAAACGTAAAATGTTAGTGTA
>Ga0172377_10004753_pt1 | contig 13940 bp, 12 predicted proteins | sample Pumphouse3metaG_FD_119749 | JGI IMG/M metagenome (GOLD analysis project Ga0172377, IMG submission 119749) | Leachate microbial communities from a municipal landfill in Southern Ontario, Canada - Pumphouse #3 metaG | ecosystem: Engineered > Solid waste > Landfill > Unclassified | place: Canada... | reverse complement strand
GCAATCGGAATTGTGGCAATAATAATTTTCAAAGTTAACTCAAATCCGGCTTTCGTTTTATCTCTTGAACTCTTATTAAAAATATATGAGATGGAATCTAAAAATAGATGTACTATTCTTTGAAAATAAATAGCTATCATGGTTACTAAAGACCCCGTATTAACGATTATTAAAAATAAAGTGCTACCATCCACATCTAAGTGAATAATGTTCCTAAATAATTCTACATGTCCACTTGATGATATCGGTAAAACCTCAGTAATCCCTTGTACTAGTCCTAAAAACAAGTATTTTAAAGCTTCTAGTATATCCATTTACTGATCCTCCCCCAAGACGATACGAATGAATATCAGAAAAAGCCGATGACATCCACCGGCTTTTTAATTTTATCTGATAATTACTTTAATTCTGTCATCCATAAGCCATGCAAATTACAAAATTCAAATACTTTAATCGGTTTGTCTTTTTTTACATTAAACGTAGCCTGTGGTTCTTCTCCAGGAACAAAGGTTTTGATTTGATAAGAATCTCCTTGTTCAACAAAAATCCATTGAATGAAATGTTCTGGAAGCATCGGATGGGTAACACTACCTACTTTAACAGAAATTACATTTTCAGAAATTCTTTCAACGACCGGAAGATGTTTTTCATTTCCTTGGTCCATCGTTTTAGGTTGAAGCAATGTCATTTCATCACCACAACATACTAAAGTTGAATCTACTGGATAAGTATAACAAATACGTTTACAATGTTTACAATAATAAATATTCATTAACAAAACCCTCCTTATATCAAATAATAATTTCAATTAATAATACCATAAATCAGATGATTTGAAAAGGATATCAAATAAAATCCGTGTTACTATTCGATCGGCAATTGTTCGAAAGCTTCAATGACTTCATTAAACAAATCATCCTCTTCAATTGTAACAACATAATACTCGTCTAATTCTTCATCATAATCTAATTCAAGAAGAACTAGACCTTGTTCTTCTTCTGTAACTTCTATATTGTTTATCTTCAATAAATCCATCACAGCGTAAATTACCCCGTGCATTGGAATAATTCCTAACTCTTCCATTTCAAATGTAATACCATCGTCATCAGTGATGATTAAATTTTCTTGCACCTTATCATTTAATAAAAACTCATAAATTTCTTTATCGCTCATTGTATCCTCCTAATAGTGATTTGTAATTTTTTCTGCAAATCCTAGCATATCTTTGATTTCAATTTTAGTACCATCATCTAATATCGCGTAACCACTAAATAATCCAAATACTTGATCCCCCAGATTCTTGATAATACCAAAATTTAAATCATCTTTTCGATCAAGAATTGGTTTCATTGTTAGAACTAAACGATTTTCGTTATCAGAAAACATCCAATCTGACATTACATCAATATTGTTCATATCAAAGGTAACTTGGTCTAATTTATGAGCTTTTCCATCATAAAACAAAATATTCTCTGTAGCGTTCGAAGTATCACCAAAACCATACCCAAGATTGAAACCAAATCTTTTTCCATTCACCACGCCTGATAATGAACTCCAATACCAAGTGTTTTTATATGTCCATACTCCTCTACCCCAGTCTAATACAGCAAACGAATCTTTTTCATTAAAATCAAATGAGTCATCACCGATTAAAACAGAACCCGATGTAGGCATGCAATTAATTTTTTGATTATAGTAAAACGCTCTTAGGTTTTCTCTCCAAGGAGTCGCAATTACAATAGAATCATCCTTTAAATCTTTTAATGTTAAATTTGCGAAAAGATGTTTATTTCCATCAAAATTCAAAATATTCGCATGGATAATTCTTTGCTTATTTTCGCGAATAAACTCAACGGAAATGTATTTTGAACTAAACTGAGCGTTTCCTTCAAGCGAAGATGAAGGTAAATTTAATTTACCAAATGTCAACCACAATAGTTGTGTCTTCTTAATAATTTTTTTGTTATTAAAATCAAGAAAAACAACAGTAATCATCGCGCTATATCCTAAATCGGCAATCGTAAATGTTACTGCGTATCTTGAGTTGGTGACTGCATAATAGTCCCACTCCTTAATTCTCCATATAGAAGCAGTTATATCTTTACGAGAATAGTCAAACAGTGGTTCTAATGAATAACCAGGATTCGCAAGATGTCCTCCTTGATCTAATAGTTTTTGTTTGAAAACAATTTTATTTTGCATCATAAAACCCCCTTCAAACACCATTATACTTTTTTTTAGATGATAAAACTACTAAAAAAGAAAAGATTAGTTCTGAAAACTAATCTTTTTGAGTTATTTTATATGTGAATAAATAAGAAAACATATTTTACTGCTAATATCAAAAGAAGTGGCTACCTTACCCTACTTTTTTACGAGAACGAACCATTAAAATTGTAAAAATAACGACAACATATAAAAGACATCCAAGCAATGTTATCCACGTAAATAACGTTTCATAGGTTTGACCATATCCAAGTGATGGTAGCATTAAAAATCCAAATAACGGCAACGCAATTGTGATTGCTGTTCCTGAACCTAATACCATCTCTTCTGCTACTGGTGATTCCAAATTGCGATCTAGTCCTTTTAGCAAAGCAATTCCGGTTGCTGCAATACCTGTCAACATCCCAAATAATCCAACAAAATATTCATCTTTATATTCTGGATAGACACGTTGTGTCACAAAGCGAACATAGAATAATGTTGCAATTCCACCTACCGCACAAATCGAACCTAGTAAAACACCAAATTCCGATAAAAACTCAGTAGTAATTGTTAAAACGGCACCTGTAATCATAATGTTAAAACATAAAGAACTAATATTAGAAAGAATATAATCGTTTTTCATAAAACGAACATTTTTTCCTTTGGCTTGATATCTTTTTAATATTGCTTTATATATTAATGAATACATAATACCAATGATAAAATTGAAGCCGCTTAATAATCCAAATATCGTTCCACCAATGGAACCTAAATTGACAAGAAGCTTCTGCATAATAAATAGTGTTAACCATACAAGTCCATAAATTAAAGAAATAATAACGACTTGCACTGTCAACCCATCAAGAACGCTTACTTCTTTTACTGTATCGATTTCAATCGTTGTCGTTGTTAAAGACGAATCAGAGTAATGCTCTGGCTTTTTCTGACCTTTACGTCGAGACAAAACATTAATTGCAATAACACCAACAATTCCTCCAAACAAGAAACCTATAACCGCGTAAGATACCCCTAGAGCAATACCCGTTGTTGCCCCACCAAGCATATCTGCCCACATTCTACCAAACGATGTAGCTAAGCCCGGTCCTTGCCCAAACCCTAAAGGTAAAAGCATTCCTGCGCCAACAAATTTATCACTAAAAAAAATCATTACCATAGCAATACCAATAACTGCCTGTAAAGCATAAGTGCTTGTAATTACCATGCCAGTCGACCATACTTTTCGTTTGTTCTTATTATTTTCACCTTGTCTTAAGGTAAGTGATATAAAACCAAGCGCCAAAGCGTGATATACGATTGTTGTAAGTAAATCCACGTCGACAAAATAAGGTGCATCTGGATTCATTTTCTTTATAACGAAATAATAAAAAAGTTGTGCAATGATTAATCCAACAAATCCTCCCAATAAAGCGGTTGGTAATACAATTTTACTTAAAAAAGGAAATTTTGTTTTTAAGAATTTTCCAACAAATAGCAGTACTCCAATTGCAATAAAGTAAATAATGATGTTCCAATCTGTCATGACTATTCTCCTTCATGTTTTTGATATTTTGTTGTTCTTTTTTTACAACATTTTGACATTGAAATATTAAAATGTTTATCGCAAATTCGATTATATCATATTATTTTAACTATTTTATAAGTATAACGCTATAATCTTATGAATTTTCTGTAAAATTTGTCAATAATCAAGATAAAATCGCGATGAATAAACTATGATTCCGATTTTTCAATTGATAAAGCTTAAAAAAATCGGAACCTCATTCAGAAACGTGAAAAATAATGATATAATTAAGTAATAAATAAAGATTGGAAGGTAAAACTTATGAACCAAGTTCCATATGAAATTAAGCGAAAAATAATTAAGCTTCAACGAGGAGAAATAACAGAACATTACATTTATAAAAACATTGCGAAAAGAACTAAGAACAAAGAAAACAAAGAGATTCTCGAAAACATCTCTAAGGACGAATTAAGACATTATAAAATATGGAGTGAGTACTTAGAACGTCCAACAAAACCAAATCGGTTAAGAATCATTTTTTATTCAATCTTAAGTTTTATTTTTGGATATACTTTTACATTAAAAATTATGGAACAAGGTGAAGACGAGGCAAAACACACCTATGATGAAATCAGTTTATATGCAAAAGAGGCAAGTCAAATAGCACTCGAAGAAAATATACACGAAAAAGCATTACTCGATATGCTTGACGAGGAAAGACTTTCATATGTAGGATCAATGGTTCTTGGTCTCAATGATGCTTTGGTCGAGTTATCAGGTACGCTTGCTGGATTAACTTTTGCTTTTGCAAACACAAAACTTATCAGTTTATCTGGACTAATAACAGGAATTGCGGCAGCTTTATCGATGGCCGCAAGTGAATATTTAAGTTCAAAAGCAGATAACAATCCTAACGCTCTCAAATCTTCTGTTTATACTGGGATTGCGTACATCATTACTGTCGCAATCTTGATTACTCCATACCTAATAATCCCTAATCAGTTTATTGCCTTAGGAGTAATGCTATTCTCTGTTGTTTTGATTATATTTTTATTTAACTATTATATTTCAGTTGCGAAGAATCTTGATTTCAAGAAACGCTTTTTCCAAATGGCAACAATCAGTCTTAGTGTTGCGATTATCTCATTTGGAATAGGAATTTTAGTAAAACAATTATTAGGTCTAAACTGATAATTTCTTAATTGTTTTTCACAAAAGGTGGTGAGAAAGTGAATGAATTTACTAACCAAGTTGTTAATATAATAGAACATATTCCATCTGGAAAAGTGATGGCTTACGGACAAATAGCTAAGTATGCAGGAAATCCCTGGGGTGCAAGACAAGTTGTTAGGATTCTTAATTCAATGTCGACAAAATATCATTTACCTTGGCACAGGGTCATAAATGCAAAGGGAGAAATTTCTTTAACAGGCGAAGGTGGCTCTCTTCAAAAATCTTTACTTTCATCAGAAGGAATTATTTTTATAGGTGACAAAATTGATTTGTCATCTTATCAGTTTTTTCCTCAATATTATGAATAAAAAATAAGTGTACCATAAAAAGCCTCCGAAAATTGGAGGCTTTTATTCTATCTAAAGAAAATTAGTGATGCATTTTTATGATTGCATTTTCGGCTGCATTGACAAGTTGATAAGCAATCGGCGATGCCGTTAATGCTGGATGAGTACCCGCTTGGAATGTAGCAATTGCTTCTGCGGTCATTTTCGCACTAACAAAAGCACTAATTGCATTAATCAGCTCCCCTGCACTTAGTGCGCCATAAGCTTGCCCGCCCAAAATTCGTCCTGCGCTTCTTTCAAAAACAAGTTTTACTTTTAAGAGGTCTCCCCCTGGCATTATTCCCGGATGTCGATTGACTGATTCAGCTTCGCCTACGCAAATTTGAAATCCTTTTTCTGTAGCGCTCGCAACAGTTAATCCTGCACCTGCAAATGCTTTATGGTTTAAGACTGTTGAAAAGCATCCAACTACGCCATAATTTGTTCTTCTAACATCAAATAAATTAGCTCCTACAATTCTTGCTTCCATCGTTGCGATTGAAGCTAGTCTTAACCCAGAAGGTTTACAGTCAAAGAATGATACTTTATCTGCGCAATCTCCACAAGCAAAAATTGATTCATCAATAGTTTGCATATATCTATTGACTAAAATGCCGTGCATTGGTCCTAATTCTAATCCGGAAGAATGTGCTAACTTTGTATTTGGTGTTGCCCCAATTCCTAAAATAACCATATCTGCTTCTACTCTTTTTTTACTAGCCGTTTCCACCGCTTCTACAAATTCATTTCCAATGATTTTAACAACATTTTCGTTCATATGTAAATTGATGCCTTGATCTACTAACGCTTTTTCAGCTAATATGCATAAATCAGTATCATAAACAAATTTCAAAGGATGATCTTGCATTTCGAATACATTTATTTCAATCTCAGGGTTGAATTTTTTGCATTCTTCAGCCATCTCAGCACCAATAAATCCCGCACCAATAATAACGATTTTTTTAGAATTTGAAATTTGAGTTTGTATCTCTTTTAAATAGATTGTATTTTTCTTAATTGAAAACACGTTTTTTAGCTGAATTCCTTCGATTTTTGGAATGATTGGGTTTGATCCCGTTGCAATAACAAGTTTTTCATAGTGATAACTTTGATCGCTTTCCGTAAAAATAAGATGAAACTCGCGATTGATTTTCACAACTGATTCGATGACCATTTCGATTTTTGAAGCAGTCATCATATTATTTACAGGAATCAAGTTTTTCATTGGATCTAAGACGGTTCCATAAACATAAGGTATTCCGCAAGGAATAGGAACTAATTCTTCATCTCTAACAAGTAAAATTGATTTGTCAGGGTAATACTTTCTTGCTGTAATTGCTGCTGTTACACCTGCTGCACTTCCACCAATAATAATTACATCATAATTTGTCATAATTTCTCCTCTTCTAAAATAAATATATGATTTTATATTGAAACTACAGTATATATATTACATCTTTTATGGGCATATGTCAATAAGTCATATGGCTCACAGTAGAATATTTCCATTTACAGAAGATTTGAATGATGGTTAAAATTTTATCACTATAAAAATATAAAAGTCCAGCTCATGTAAAATTGAACTGGACTTTAATGAATTATTTACAAATATTCTGAGACTTAATGCTTTACTTATTCAAACAATAGTTTTAGTTCAAATCAAAGTAAGCCAAGAAATCTTCAAGATACTGAGCTTGAGCCTCACTCAAATCAAATGCATTGTATTTATGAATTCGGGCACATTCGGTTACAAAATAAGCGAAATCATCCAAATAACCTTGACGCATCTCTTGAACTTCTGTAGCAGTCATTCCGCTTGCCTTTAAGAAATTTGGTTCACTCATTATATCAAATATCATGTTGATGAGGTCATTTACTTTAGATATTCTTGAACTTGTAAAATAGCCATCTGCCAAATCGGCCATTAAAATCATACGGGCATTGTGTGGAATAGGATCTGCGTTAAAGATCATGCTATTCTCATACGAACCATAGAACATTCCATATTTATCAATTGCGTAAGTATTAATATCCGATTCAAGCTCAGACCAATCATCAAAGAATCCACTACTTAATGCAAAATCAAAAAATGAATTTAAAAGGGTAATTAGTGTATTCATTTCGGTCTCAAGTGAGGCATTAATATCAATCAAAAGTGCATCATACTCGGCCTTTGTTATGTTGCTTGAACTTAAGAGTGAATCCTCTGAATATGGAACAATAGATGACAGAATACTAGCAAAAGCAGTTTCGTCATCCTCTTTAATTTCACCTGTTATAACTAAAAATAATCCACATAGTTCATGTAATGTTTGGATTTCACTTTGACTTGATTCATATGAAGCTAGAGTAGAATTTTCGTAATTATATGAATTTGTTCTCTCACTTATACTACGTAATATTGCGCCATCTGTATACACAAACCATTCTAGTACTGGATCCATCAGCCGATATTCCAAATCACTTAATTGGTAAAAATCTTCAAATGCTATGGAAGACATTAACTCACTAGAAATATCCATGCTTCCAGTATCAAGACCCGATAGTTCCCCTGCATAAGAAACATAACTTTCGAATAATGCTTTTTGCTGATCATAAGAAAATACAGTTCTAATTTCTTCAATTAGCCCTTTATTTTCTTGTTGGAAAGTATAAAAATACTTGATTATTAATATACTTGATTCTACTTGATAAGTATCTTCATTTTCAGAAAATGTTTTGATGGTATCTACAAAAGTAAGATCAATCGTATCAATCAATTTTGCAAAAGCTTCAATCATTAATAATGTTTCAGCTGCACTTTCTGTCGGATACATTTCAAGGGAAGAATCAGTTGGAAGTGTAGAACTAAATGAATTTATAAGTTCAAATAGAATTACAATATCTTGCACAGATGGAAGGTTATCAAGCATCGCTGATACAATTTCATCTTTAATCAAAATAACTTCTTTAGAATCTAAATCTGCAGCGCTATTAACACTAACGACATCATTTACTCTTGTAAAAAATGCTGTGTCTAATTGTGTTACTATCGATATAAAATATTCAGAAGTATGTAAAATAGATAAGACGACCTCATCACTTGAGTTTTCAAGCGTTGTAAGCACATCATTGTACATATCTATTTGTCCTTGTTCCTCGGCTATTTGGTCCGTATAATATGCATCTTCGCCATATAAATCAATCATTTCTTGATTCCAATCAATATCGTCCTGTAATGACTCAATCGCACTGTCAATTTGATCTGGAATGTACAAAATGAAAGCATTAATGAGTGCTTCGTAATTAATTTCTGAATCTAGTAATGCTTTTAAAGCCTCACTGATTGAAAGAACATCCCCATCTAAATTATCAAGCGATTCAAGGAATGTCGTTAAGGCTTCCTGCATGTTTTCAAAATCATCAGCAATCATTCCTTTATCTACCAGCGCTTCAGAAAAGCCTGACGGTACAGATCCAAATTGGTCTTCTACTAACAAGTCGAGTTTATTAATTTCAGCCGCCTTATCTGCAACATATGCTAGTTTCGCAGATAATCCAGAATCTTGAAATCCTTTGATGGCATCTGTTTGCACTTGAAAGATAAGAACATCTCCGGTTAAAGAACTAAAATCATACGAATTTGTCTTTACAGTTTTATCTTTTTCTTCATTAACGTATATGATATAGTCTTTAGCTTCATCTACTGCATCCCAAGAAAGTATCTTTCCTTTAATTACAAGGTTCATCGGTGTTGAAGCAACTTCAGTATAGTTAATATCTATGTCTGAACCCCCGTTATTACAACCGATTAAAACTACTGTTGAAACAAAAACCATTAAAATAATCCATAACTTTTTCTTCATATCTTTTTCCCCCTAATATTTTTTTGTTTCCTCAATCACGTTCATTTGTTTAATCTTAAGTAAATAATAATAATATGAACTAAACAATACAATCCCTACCAAACCAAAAGTACAAATCATACCTAATATGCTTGGATTTATTACTTTATAATAATGAAAAACAAGCATCATTTTTGGAAAATATGCCGTCAAAACAAATGTTTCTAAAACAGAACATATAACTAATATAAAGAATATAATTGCCGCTTCTTTCAATATAATCTTTGCAAATCCAGATGAATCGAGTCCCAAAATTTTTAATTTTGCATAGTCTGACTTCATAGAATAAAAAAGCAAAATAGTATTATTAATCATGACAATGATAAAACACACAATTAAGATACTGGATAAAAAAGCATACATATCAGTTACTTTCAAAATGAAATCCGTAAAATCAGCCATAATATCTTGAAATGAAATTACATAATACATATCCATTGAATAGTTTTGTATAAGTTCGCGTTGAGTATCTAAGTTATCTGTTTGAATAAATAATGTATTAATGGATACAATATCTTCATAGGCAGGCAAACTATATATGTTTGAATATACAACGTTATCAAAATTTGTCTCAAAGAAACCAACCACAATGCAAGACACGCCTGTTATTTTTTTTGATAAATCCATTGTAACTGTATCGCCAGCATTTAAGTCATAGATGTATTTAAAATTGATTGGCAGAATAATTTCAGGTGACTCAGTTGAGCCCAAAAAATTGATTGGATTTGTTACATCAAACTGAAAATGTTCTATAAACGATTCATATTCCATCGAAATATTAAAACTAAAACGTTTTGATTCATCACCAAAATGAAGTAAAGTATTTTGATATACGATCGCTTCATCAACTTTTGAAACATCAAAGTTATTAAGCACTTCTTGTTTTAGAGTAGGCTGATAATCATAAATTCCTAAAAGAGCATAATCGACAGCAATTTGATCTTCTAACTTTTTGGACTCTCGATTAATAAAACCCTGAACACTTACAACTGATACAATAACAAGAAAGATTACAAAAAGAACTCGCAAAGATTGATGAATTGTAGGGTTATCTTTAATTGATTTAATAGAGTACTTCGTAAAAATAGTTTGGCGTTTCTTTTTGAATAAGAGCTTTGCATATAAAAATAAAATGATATCAAAGCCCTGAAACATAACTATAATCGACAAAATAACAATAAGAATAGCATTCGTCCCCGTCGAGAACGGTTCTATCCATTTAACAATAGCCAACACAAGCAAGGAAAATATTCCAAGGAAGTAATTGGCGTGAAATTTTTTATATCTTAAGTCCGAAGACAACTCAATATTCGACTTTTTCTTCATCTGAAATTGAAGAGTAAATACTTCAATTAATAAAAATAATGCTGTTCCTATAAAAGCAAGCAAGAAGGTCCATATTTGATAGTTCACAAAATGATGAATTCCGTATATAATTCCTGCCATATTGACTAAAAAAAGCGTCAGTAAAGCAGAGATAACTGAACTTATGAGTAAGAAAATGCTAATTTCAATTGTCCATATACTAAATAAATAATTTTTGCTTGCGCCAAGGATGGATAATACGCCAGACTGAATGGGATACTCCCTAAAATACAGATGAAATAATGAATGCAAAACTAAAATTAATGCAAATAACATTAAAACCCCAACGCCAAAAAATAATACCGAGTTATACTTTGCCAAACGTGATATTTCCGTCAAATCAATTGTTTGCTGGATTTGGTAGTACTTATACTCTAAGTCATTATTGAGTATATCAATGAATGCCTCCGGAGTTATTGTAGAAGCTAAGTTGACATATATGACATTCCCTAGGTTTCCTAAATTCGACAGCCCATACATGTCCCTCATCAACGTATCTTTTAAAACAAATACTTTGTCTCCAGTAAATACACTGGTATCATCTATAATACCTTCAATGACAAAATCATAATTAACATTATTGATATAAATTGACATCACGTCATTTAGGCCTAAATCATTTTTAGTTGATAAAGATGAAGTAATAACCATTCCTCTTTCACTTAATAAAGGCACATCTAGATTAATTAGTCGTTCTAGTTCATAAGTATCCGCAGACATAATTTCAACATAAAATGACGAATCAGGCTCACTAACAAGTGTATATATATTTAAGAAAACCGAAGAATATACGATATCCTCATGATATATGAGTTCTAGGTTTCGGTTATTTATAATCCGAACTTCTGAGTTTTCATCATACGAAATAATAACATCAGTTGATGCATACCTTTCAAGCGCATCATAATAATAGACTTGTTTCATAACTGAAAACATGGAAAATATTAACATGAGTAAAGAAAATAGGATACTAAGTGTAAAAATAACGATAAATGAACTGCCTTTTTTTGCGAGAATATTTCGAATGGCAAATCGACACTTAAACCGAATTTTTTTCATCGTTTTTTACCATTCCATCAAGAAGTGAAATTTTGCGCGAACAAAATTGCAAGTTATCGATATTATGAGTAACCATAATAATCGTTATATTTTGTTCGAGATAGATTTTTTGAAGCAAATTCATAATGTCTAAACCATTTTGATAATCTAAATTACCAGTCGGTTCATCGGCAAATATAATTTTCGGATGATTTACGAGTGCTCGTGCGATAGCAACTCTTTGTTGCATTCCTCCAGATAATTGATTAGGATATAAATCCTTGAATTTGGACATGCCGACCCACTCTAGGACTTCTGTTATTTTATCTAAATTATAGTTTTCAGAAATCATCATTACGATTTCTATGTTTTCAAATACTGTCAAATTTGGTAACAAATTATAAAATTGAAAAATAAAACTAATATCCTTTTTTCTTATATTTTGAATATCTAGCAAAGAATACTCATTCCATTTTTTGTTAAATATTGATATATCTCCTGAACTAGGTTTTTCAAGTCCTGATAAAACATATAACAATGTTGTCTTTCCAGAACCAGATGGCCCCACGATTCCGCAGAACTCATGACTAGTAAACTGAAGTGATATATTCTTTAAAACGGAAATTTTGATTTCATTATTTTGATAAAATTTATTCAACTTATTTGTTTCCAAAACAACCATTTTACCAACTCTTCTCATAAAAATTCATCGCGAATACATCACAAGTATGATTATATCACGCTATTGTTTTTCGCGCAATATCACTTGGAATACGAAAAAAAACAAGACAATGTTAATTTGTCTTGTTTGAAGGACTACTTGGCATCTTACACTTTACATGATTTATTTCATAAACCAACCAAACATAACCTATGATTAATAGGATTAGTGATATAAATTTATACGGGAGACCAGCAAGGGGTAATACCGCCATAGAGAATGTTATTCCGATTGCCGCAAAAAATGTAACAACGCAAGGTGTACATCCATAAGTTAACATTCCAAAAAAAACTGCTACACTACTCAAAAATGTTCCCTTACCTTCTTTTCCTGTTTGTTTCATTAAAGCAGTACTTAATCCCATCATGAAAGCACTGAGTATAGACATAAAAAAATTAAGGAAAATATTGGTAATGACTAGAAATAATCCATAATTTTCTATCATTTGTCCATATCCACCATTCAATGAATCTAGCACAAAATACAAGACAGAAAAAAATATAAAAAAAATGATTCCTTGAATGATATATCTTTTTTGAGTTTGCATCGCCAAGATTGTTTTAAACATGATTCTCTCCTTCAAATAGCTTTATATATTCTCGATATCCCAGTTCTTCTAGTTTCTCATAGGGAATAAATTCAAGAGCAGCCGAATTAATGCAATATCTTGCTGAACCTAATTCTTTTGGTCCATCAACAAACAGATGTCCCAAATGCGAGTCTGCATCAACGCTTCTTACTTCTGTTCTTATCATTCCATGTGATATATCCCTTATATTATTTAGTCTAGCAATCGATTTAGAAAAACTTGGCCACCCACATTCTGAATCAAACTTATCAAGAGAAGTGAATAAAGCCTCTTTTGAGACAATATCAACATAAATTCCTTTATCATGATGATTCCAATATTCGTTCCGAAAAGCTGGCTCGGTCGCGCATTTTTGAGTCACGTTATACTGCACTGCATTAAGTTTTTTTAAAGCATTGTCTTTTTCATCAATTTTCATCATACTTCACCAAAATAATTATATCACGGTCAATACTTTCCCAAAAAGATAACGCATAAAAAAAAGCGATGACGTATCGCTTCTTATCTATTTGTATATAGTTAATTTATTCTTTCCTGTATTTTTTGAAACATACATTGCTTTATCTGCTTGAGTAATAAACTCATTTTGATCGCTTACGTGATCCCACAAAGCAATTCCAACACTGAAAGATAGTGGTATGGATTTCATCTCAGAAATATCGACTTTTAGAATACTTTTCATAATTTTATCGCTAATAATCGCTGCTTCTTCAGGAAGAGTATTTGGTAAAATAACTAAAAATTCATCTCCACCATATCTAGAACAAATATCCACGTTTCTTGTGTTATACAAGATAGAATTTCCAACTGATTTTAACACCTTATCGCCTACATAATGACCATAATTGTCATTTATTTCTTTAAAGTAGTCCACATCTAGCATGATGACTGAAAGCGGGCTATTTTTGAACCTTGCTTCTCTAATCGCTTTTCTTAATCTAGACTCTTGATATCGTTTTGAGTATAGTCCAGTCAAATAATCTTTGTTTAAAGCTTCCATCCTAATATCAAAAAATTTAAATAATAAAAATGTTGAAACAAAAACCAAAAAAAT
>Ga0172377_10004750_pt1 | contig 13945 bp, 12 predicted proteins | sample Pumphouse3metaG_FD_119749 | JGI IMG/M metagenome (GOLD analysis project Ga0172377, IMG submission 119749) | Leachate microbial communities from a municipal landfill in Southern Ontario, Canada - Pumphouse #3 metaG | ecosystem: Engineered > Solid waste > Landfill > Unclassified | place: Canada... | reverse complement strand
GATTTCCTGGAGAAACGGAGCAAGAATTTCAAAATCTATTGTCTTTTCTAAAGGAGATGGAGTTTGATCGTCTTGGGGCATTTGTGTATTCTCCAGAAGAGGGGACTGTGGCTGCCAATTTTCAAGATGATGTTTCGACTGATGAAAAGCAACGCCGGTATCAGAAAGTGATGCGATTGCAACAAACGATTTCTTCGCGTCGTCTCCGTCAACAAATTGGTACGGAACATGAAGTAATGATTGAAGGATATGACAGCCGTTTAAAACAATATCGGTCGAGAAGTTATGCATTTGCTGGGGATCAAACCGACGGATGGATTTACGTCAACCCCGTTCGAGAATTCAACCTTGGGGAGTCGCTGCGAGTACGAATCATTGGGTCCTACTTATACGATTTGATTGCAGAAGTCATCGAGATATAGGCATTCAGTCAAGCGAATATTTCGTTTTTTTCCTCGAAAAGAAAACATTCTATTTTTATTTATTTAATTGGATGTTTTTGCATTGACACACAAGGAAGAATACGCTAAAATATACACGCTTGCGCCATCTTAGTTAAATGGTATAACAGAGCCATGGTAAGGCTCCGTTCACAGTTCGATTCTGTGAGATGGCACCATTGAAAGCCTTAGCCTCTCGATGAGAGGCTTTTTTTATACAAAGGAGGAAATTGAATGCGTCCAGTCCAAGCAGTGGGTCGTTCTCATCCAGATATCAAGGAGCTTGATTATTGGAAATCACATTCTCATCGTGATGACGTAATTGTTGTTGAAGATTTAAGTATGCTCCAAATGGCGCAAGCCCAAGGACTTGATTGCCTTCGTTTTGTCTATGTGGGCGAGCGAACCTACCGAGACGAGGCGTCCAAAGTAAAAAACTATTTTCTTAAAAATGCTAGACAAATATATGAAGTATCAGAAAAAACGATGGATAGCTTGCTTGAAAAACAAAATCAAGTCGGACTTATTGGCGTGTTTTCTCTTGCGTTTCTTGAACCATCAATGATTACTCCGGCTAGTTATCCATTCATTGTGATTCTCGATCGGCTCGAAATGGCTGGAAATGTTGGAACAATTCTTCGGACTGCAGATGCCACTCAAATCCCATTGGTCATCCATGTGGATTCGATAGTTTCACTTTCACACCCCAAGTTAGTAGCGGCAAGTCGAGGTATGATTCTATTTCAAACAATGGCGCGAATGTCGAGGGAAGAGACCATTCAATTATTGCACCAGCGTGGGTATCGTATCCTATTGGGAGAGCCCGAAGAAGGAACGCCTTATCATCGTATGAACTACCAAGGACCAATTGCTTTGGTGGTTGGATCGGAGCGTTATGGAATTCACCCTTCTTGGTTTGCTTATCCTCATCAACGTGTCTTTATTCCAATGGAAGGCAAGATGCAGTCCCTCAATGTTGGTGTTGCAGCTTCCATTCTACTTTATGAAGCCTACAAGAATCGCAAGCTGGAAGAGTAAAACTTGAAAAAGCCTTTTTTTACTCACGTCATCTTGGTATAATAAAGATACAATCACCATTTTGGAGGGAACATCATGGCAAAACATCATGAACTCTACGGATTACTCGGCCAATATCATGTGCTGAAGCACGGCAAAATCGAGCAATCCGTAGAAATTGAACGCAACGCATTCCTACAATTTATTTACGAATGCAATGCATTAGAGCATAATCAATTATCACGGGTAGAAGTCGAAAATGTGGTTCGACAAGGTATCGGTAATGTAACTCAGGACAATCATCAAGAATTGGAAGTCGTGGGGTTATATGAAGCAATGAAATACATTCAACAGCTTGTGACAGAGCGAATTGATCTCAATGAAGAAATCGTTAAAGAGTTGCACAGTATCTTCTATTTTGGGGCAAGCGAAGATTTCAAAGGCCAATATCGTCGAGATTATATCACAATTCCACATGCAAGGAATTTCCCACCTGTTCGGCATATCTCGTATTATATGAATAAATTATTTGAAGAGTATAAAGAAATGGATGCCATTGATGTCATTGAACGCGTCGCATTGTTCCATCTGAAATTTGAAAATATACATCCCTTCGAAGATGGAAATGGACAAGTCGGACGTCTTATTATCAACTATCAATTAATGCGTGCCGGATATCCCATGATTTCTATTAAACCAGAGGATAAAAAAACATACACGAAGGCATTTGAACAATATAATGAAGAGCTCGATTCAACTCCCATGGTCGATCTCATTGCCAAAGCTGTTAAAGATCAATTAAAGGCTTGGATTAAATCCTTAAAATAAGCATTTACCGCATCCAACGATGCGGTTTTTTTTCATCTTGAATGCAAATGATACCCATTTAACGTATAATGGATTTTAGAATTGAAAAGGAGTGGTTGAATGTTTCATACAGCAATCTTTGACATGGATGGTACGTTGTTGAATTCCATGATTTATTGGAACCAAAGTGGGCTTGAAGTTTTGGAAGAATTAGGGGTAAGTCGGGAGACTGCCACGATGTTTGATATGATGAATATGTCAGCAACTGAATTGATTAATCATCTTTCGCAAACCCATCAAGTTCAGATTGATAAAGATGAATTATTGCATCGATGGGTCTCAAAGATGAGTGATCATTATCGTCACGATGTCCAAGTGAAACCCGAAGTGATCGAGTTGCTCCAATATTATCAACGGCATGGAGTTCGAATGGCTGTCGCTACGGGGACACCTGCTATTATGGCGCGACCGGTACTCGAACACCTTGGGATTTTATCGTATTTTGAATTTGTATTATCCGAAGATTTGGTAGGGAAGAGCAAACGTCATCCAGACATCTATCTTGAAACAATGCGGCGTTTAGGAGGAGAACTGTCTACAACTGTAGTTTTTGAAGATGCACTTCACGCAGCAACGACTGCCAAGGCAGCTGGTTTTTATGTAGTGGGTGTTGCGGACCCTGTCTCCGAAAAGGCTGCTGATACCATGCATGCTCTTTGTGATCGTTATATTCATTCTTTTCGAGAAATGTTTGAAGAATAGTATATTTTACTCTTGAACTTTGATTCTTATCTCGGTATACTCTTTTATGTGAATAGCTGTCGTATAATGCCCTAATATGGTGGGCAGTTTCTACCCTTTCCCGTAAAGAAAGGACTATGGCGGATCAAAAGTTTTGCTTTTGTAAATCCGTCGCCACGACGGATTTTTCTATTTTCTTGCCCGAGAGCTATTGCACAAACACAACTTAAAGGAGGTTTATTTGTGGAAAAAGTCATGTCTAGAATTGATACGTTCTTCGGGATTAGCAAAAAAGGTTCAACCATTAAACGGGAAATGTTTGCCGGATTAGTGACCTTTCTTGCGATGGCCTATATTTTAGCAGTCAATCCGACGATGCTCGCCGGGAATGGTGCCTTCGATACGGGAATGGAATGGGGTTCCATCTTTCTAGCAACAGCGATTTCATCAGGTTTTACGACGATCTTGATGGGGGTTGTTGCCAAGTATCCAATTGCATTGGCACCTGGTATGGGTTTAAACGCATTTTTTGCGCTGACCGTCTGCGCACCTTGGGGTATGAACAAATCATGGCAGTTTGCTTTAGCAGCTGTACTAATTTCTGGGGTTATCTTTGTATTAATTTCTTTGACTGGCGTTCGCAAAAAAGTCATTGATGCAATTCCCCAATCGTTAAAGTATGCCGTAGGTGCTGGAATTGGATTCTTCATTGCATTTTTAGGTCTAAAAGGAGCAGGGATTATTTATATCGATACTGCCGCTGCCTTACCTGCTTTAGGTTCGCTTTCAAGCCCAGTCATGGTGCTTGGACTATTTGGACTCTTTCTTACCATTGTTCTAATGGTACGTAAAGTAAAAGGAGCAATTTTCTTTGGCATTGTTGCAACAGCAGTTGCAGGACTAATTGCAAATTTTGCTGGCATTTCTCTAGTTGTGGGTGGAGTGGAACAAATGCCTCACTGGTCAGGTTTTGATCTTACTTTCCCTGCTTTCACGACGTTTGGTGCTGCTTTTGGTGAAGTTGGTAATGTGTTAACTTCCCCAGAAGGATGGTTGATTATCTTTAGCTTCTTGTTCGTTGATTTCTTTGATACTGCAGGAACTTTGATGGCTGTCGCCGGACCCGCCAAGTTGTTGAATGAAAAAGGCGAATTGGTCAATAGCGAGAAAGCCCTTCTTATTGATGCGATTGGTACAGTTTTTGGCAGTGTGCTTGGAACTTCTACCGTTACTTCCTACATCGAATCCGCAGCTGGAATTGAAGAAGGTGGATGTACCGGTCTTACCTCAGTAACCACTGGTGTCTTATTCTTTGCTTCTATTATCTTGTTCCCCGTTTTATCGGTAGTAACCGGTGTTGTTACAGGACCTGCTCTTATTATAGTGGGGATTCTAATGGCGAGTGCACTTAAAAACATTGATTGGTCCGATTTTACTATTGCGGTCCCAGCCTTTGTTACCGTAATTGTCATGGTTCTTTCGTACTCCATCTCCAACGGAATTGCCGTAGGTTTCTTTACTTACGTGGTCACAATGATTGGGGCAGGGAAGGCGAAGAAAGTCCATCCTATTATGTATGCGTTAGCCGTCTTATTTGCGGTTTACTACATTGTTCAAATTCTTTAGATAAGAGGGGGCAACCCCTTTTTTTTCTTTTGTTTTACAAAAGATTTGGTATAATATAAGCGTCGTCTTTTGTGGCCATAGCTCAGCTGGACAGAGCGAGCGCCTCCTAAGCGCTAGGTCGGTGGTTCGAATCCGCTTGGCCACGCCATTGGTTTCTTACATCCCCAAAAAAGATGAATGTTATTATCGAGAATATTAGTTGTATTTTTCATGGAATCCAGTATAATAAACTTTGCTGGTTTCACCAATGCGCCCGTAGCTCAGGGGATGAGAGCACAACCCTCCGAAGGTTGGGGTCGCACGTTCGATTCGTGTCGGGCGCGCCATGAAAAGAAAAAAGCGTTCATCATGAACGCTTTTTTATATGATTTCAAAATAGAGTAAAGCTTGTTCAATTCCATGATCATCGACGCGATTGGTGATATGTTTTGCATGCAATTTAACAGAATCACTGGCGTTGCCCATGGCAATTCCCAACCCAACATGTTTCAACATTTCAATATCATTTCCACCATCTCCAAAAGCAATTGCATCGTCTTTGGATAATCCTACATAGTCTAAAAAATGTTGAATGCCAAAGGCTTTATTCATATGAGGAGCACTAATATCACAGGTCTGAGGATGAAAACGGATTAAATGAAAAGCAGAAAGAGCTTCTGAAAGTCGATCTTGCTGATCTTGATCAATAAAAATTATAGCTTGGTAGATAGGAGCCCCTTGGTAGGAACGGGTAGGAGGAGGCGTAATATGTAAGGCGTGACAGGAATCAAGAACAGCTTGATTGGGTTCTTCCGTTAAATAGAAAGAGTCTTTTTCTACGAGATTCAGGCAGATTGATTCTCGCTGACACAAGGACACAAGCGCATCAATATCTTGTTGTGGGATAGGTTCTTCAAAAATAACGTTTCGGTGGGCATCAAACACCAACGCACCATTGCAAGTGATGAGACCGTCATAAGGAACTTGGAGCAATACACCAAGTTCATCGATAAGAGGTAGGCTGCGTCCACTACTTAATACGATTTGAATGCCCTTATGATGAGCACTTCGAAGGGCATTGATAGCAGAAGGAGGGATTTCATTATGTTGATGGTCAAATAAGGTTCCATCGATGTCAGAAAATATGATTTGATAAGCCATGGTTTCCCTCCTATTTTGCACATTATAGCACAACCCTTTGCTCCAAGGATAGTGACATCTCATGATTGACATTCCATCATGGTTTGACTACAATGAAAGGCAATCAACCAAGGAGGAAGTCTCATGAAATTAATTTTAGGTGGTCACGGGAGCGGAAAGACCAAACGAATTTTAGAGCTCAGTGCCGCAAATAAAATTCCCGTACTTTGTGAAAGTGAGCAGCGTGCCCAGCGACTACTAACCAAAGCTATCGGTTATGGCTATCAAATTCCGATGCCTGTCGTGTTTGGCGATGAAAATATGCCAAAAGAAGTCTACATCGATGAGATCAATACCTTGCTTGAAGTTGTCTTACAATGCAAAATTGGCGCCTTATCATTGAATAGTGATTTATTTGAAACTGAAGAAATTTAATGTCTTTTATCTTGCGATTTAGCTGTAGGAATGATATACTACAATTCGCAATGCCTGAGTGGTGGAACTGGTAGACGCAATGGACTCAAAATCCATCGGTTCGCAGCCGTGTCGGTTCGAGTCCGACCTCAGGCACCATCTTATGTACAAACTCCTTCTTACAGGAGTTTTTTCATGTTAGTCTAGCCAAATAACACATACGATGTTTGCAAATATCGTTGCTTTCGTTCATAATAAAAGCGTCACAGAGAAGGAGGGATGTTTACGTGCCTTCATCGTTAACACACCATTGGTTTGCCTCTCAACAACTCGATCATATTCCAATCGATTATCGTCCGAGTTCTCCGATGGAGATTGAAGCATATCTTGTAGGTGCACAAGGACCGGATCCTTTATTTTTTTATGGATATGTTCCTTGGAGAAAACGTACAAATAAAGCCGAAGTTAATGCTTTTGGAAGTCGGCTTCATCAAGAAGAGATCGCTGAGAAATTTGAACGAATGCTTTTATTTTTACAGACCAAGGATCAACGTACTGAAGTGCGAATTTTGCGTGCCTTTTTGCTTGGGGCAATGAGCCACTATGTCCTTGATCGTAATGTACATCCTTATGTTTTTTATCGCTCGGGATTCTCGGCACAAGATCCTAAACGATATGAAATTTATCATGCACAGTATGAAACGATGATTGATGTCTTTCTATTGAAGCATTTTCGCATTTCTCCTCGTAAGCATCCTGCAAAAAAAGCGATTCAAGCAAGCCATCATGCCATGTGGTGGGTTAGCCAAATGTATGGGGATGAAGAAACAGAAGCCCAAAACGATTGGTATTACGAAGCTTGGCGCGACATGTTAACCGTTGAAAAAGTACTTTACGATCCATGGGGAATCAAACGCACACTTTTACGATGGTTGGGCAAACAGCATACCCAATTGTATGCGATGATGCATCCTTGTGGTTCTCTCGATAAGGACCACCATGATTATTTGAATACAACCCATGAACAATGGCGTCATCCCGGGAACGGATTGTTTGCTCAAACAAGCATTTGGGATCTAGTAGAACAAGCAAGTGAAGAGCTTTCCCAAGGAGTTTTAATTTTGATTAAATATTTTGAAAATCAGGATGCCTCGGATGAATTGCAATCATTTTGTTCACAGATCGATTACTCAGGATTAAAGCCTACGGAAACAATGCAATATCATGATAGTCATTATGACAAATATTCCGTAGTCCTTTAATCAACATTGTTGTAAAGCTCACACAAACCTGGATTTATAAACTAGAAAGAAGGAGACATTATGGATTATCAATATTCGGAGTATCTTCGCTCACAAAAGCCGATTTTTCAACGACTTATTCGCGAGTTACAACAACACTTTATTTATTGTTCGGTCCTTGTGACCGACAGTAAAGGTATTAGTATTCGTGTTGGAACTCAAGTTACTTCAGTAGGGGATTCTCCACTTAAGGAACGTGGTTTTGTGGTTCGTGTCTATAATGGAGTTTCCTATGCAGAATATTCGGGGAATACACTCAATGATGCGAATTTTTTGGCAACTGTAGATGCTGTCTTAGAAACTGCTCAATTATCTAAAAAACTAGCTCAATCCGAGCATTTTCAATCTTATGTCTATCCATTGATGCATGAAGAACCATTAACGGCGCACTATGAGCGACTCAAAGACCGAGAAGTTGTAAATGAATCGCTTATTGTTGAACGACTAACGGCACTAAAAAATAAGTGTCATCGGGAGCCTCTTCTAATTAATTGTAATCTTGGATTAGAACATGTGATTATCAACAAAATGTTTCTGTCTCCTCAACGGGATTTGGAACAAATTTACACGTGGACCAACACAATGGTTATGGGAGTTGTTCGTCGTGATCAAAAAGTTCAATATGCCTATCAATCCTATTCGGGGGTTGATCATGTTTCCCAACTCGAATCGGTTGAACATGGTGCGATGGAAACCATTGATCTTGCTATTGATCTTTTGGAAGCCAAACCCGTGGAGCCCGGAATTTATGATGTAATTACTAGTCCAGAAATTACAGGATTAATTGCTCACGAAGCTTTTGGACATGGGGTTGAGATGGATATGTTTGTTAAACAGCGCGCAAAAGCAGTAGAGTTCATTGGGAAACCAATCGCATCTTCCCTGGTAACGATGCATGAGGGAGCTCTTGGCCCCGAAAATGTATCCTCGTACTTTTTTGATGATGAAGGTATTCTTGCGCATGACACCATTGTCATTGAGAAGGGAATTCTCAAAACGGGTATTGCCGACACGCTATCGGCCATGCAGCTTGGAATTGAACCCACTGGAAATGGAAAACGGCAATCCTTCGAACGTAAAACCTACACACGTATGACCAATACCTACTTTGAACCAGGCCATGATTCCCTAGAGAAAATGATTGAATCCATCGATAATGGATACTTAGTTTCTACAATGATGAGTGGTATGGAAGATCCCAAGAATTGGGGGATACAGTGTGTGGCGCTTGTTGGAAGAGAGATTAAAAATGGTCGATTAACAGGATCAATTGTTTCTCCAGTATATATGACGGGGTATGTCCCTGATTTATTGCAATCCATCTCCATGGTGTCTCGTGACTTTGAAATCGATGGCGGTGGAATGTGTGGAAAAGGATACAAAGAATTCGTTAAAACCGCTGGTGGCGGTCCGTATTTGAAAGCTAGGGTGGCCTTATCATGAAAAAAGTATTGCAATCAATTCTCCATTCCATCCCTGAAATCACGGCTTACGAAATTCAAGGGGTGACTGATCAATCTCAAGAGTTATTTTTCGTCAAACGTCGTCTAGAAATGAATCGCTCCAAACGTGTGACCCATTATGGGGTAACTATTTATCGCGAAGTTGAACATAATGGGACAAGAATGTTAGGCAGTTCTCGGACCCTTGTTTCGCCTTCTATGAGTCGCCCTGCACTGGAACAAGCCTTTGAAAAAGCATTCTATGCAGCACAATTTGCATTAGTTCCAATGTTTGAACTTCCTACTTCAAATTCGAAAATTCCGCCTTCCATCCCATCCAATTTGGCCGATAGATCACTTCAAGAAACGGCGATTGCTATGGCAGAAGCGGTTTATGAAGCCGATCATTTTCAGGAGGGATTCATCAATTCATGTGAAGTATTCGTTCATCATAAGATGATTGAATTTGTGAACTCCAATGGAGTTGATCTTCAAACAGAATCCTACGAAGCAGAGGTTGAGTATGTGTGCACGTGGAAAGGAATCCATGAAGAGATTGAACGTTATGATTTAGTGCATCTAGCAAACTTCGATTCTAATATTCTTCGCACACGTGTCGAAGAAACACTGTTATCGGCCAAAGGAAGAGCAGAAGCTCAACCGATGCCTTTCTTTAAAGATATTTCTGTTCTTCTACGAACGGATGCCATTTCGGATTTAATGCGATACTTTTCATTGAATACAAACGTTCAGTCCATTTTCCAAAAAATTAGTGTCGCTACTCCGGGATTCCCGCTTCAGGGAGAAAAAATACGTGGCGACAAAATCACTCTTACCATTGACCCATATTTGAGTGGCTCAACGCTTTCATCTCCTTTTGATGTTCATGGCTGTGTGGGAGCTCCCACCACGATTCTTAAAGATGGGATTGTTGAAAATCTTTGGGGCTCGACACAGTATGCTCAGTACTTAAATGCTCCGTATTCGGTGGATAGTAACAACCTCATCTTATCCGGCGGTACCTTGGACGAAAATACGTTGAAACAGTCTCCTTATGTCGAAATTGTCTCTTTTTCAGACTTGCAAGTGGATGAGATTACTGGTGCCTTTGGAGGCGAAATACGGCTAGCCTACTACTATGATGGTGCCCATCTGAAGCCAGTCAGTGGCGGGGCTTTTAGCGGAAACATCAATGAGTGCCGTGAAAATTGGTATTTTTCCCAGTCCATGAACCAAGAGAATTCCTTTTTTGGACCTAAATACATGCTCCTTCCCCATATGACAATCATGAGTCGTTAAGTACAAACCACCTTGTGAACCAAGGTGGTTTTTTTGTGAACCCTTCATGTGAAAAAATAAACAAAAATAGCCCTTTCTATCAGTTACTATTTCCTTTTCAACGATTTAAATAAATGATACAATAAACCTGATATGAAATAAGAAACGGAGTTGATTGATTCCATGGGAATTTTTAGCACAAAGGGACGGGTTCATGTTCCAGGATTTAAGCATTTAAGCACCGAACAATCCTTACTTGTTTTACCGTCACCCGAACTAGTGCGTCTCCCTATTGTTGGCCCCAATGGGCTCGAATTCGAAGTCTTGGTGAAAACCGGTGATCATGTAAAAATTGGCACACTAATTGCTCGACGAAAAGATTTTCCTGTTCCACTTTATTCTCCGGTATCTGGGGAAGTTGAAAATGTGGAAATGCGCTTTCATGCTGGATTAGGTCGTCCTGTCAAGCATCTCGTCATTATGAACGACAAAAATGATGAACGAGAAACATTAATGCACCTAATTGTAGGAGAGAACCCTACTCAAACTGCCATTGTGGAAGCTATCAAAGAAGCAGGCATCATCGGTATGGGGGGCGCGGGATTTCCAACCTATGTCAAATATCTAAATTGCAAAGAAATGGATGCCATTTTGTTAAATGGTATTGAATGCGAACCTTATTTGACTACCGATTTTTTGATGATGCAATCCGAACAAGAATGGTTATTAAAAGGTGCAGAATTTTTGAGACTTGCTGCCAATGCGAAACGGATTGTTATTGCAATTAAGCGCGGGAAAGAAGCAGTTAAAAGTGCATTAAGTGGCATTTTACCGAATTACCCACTCGTGAAGTTGGTGGAAGTTCCCGATGTATATCCCATGGGATGGGAACGTTCGCTCGTCAAAGAAGTGTTTCATAAAGAGTATAATAAGTTTCCTGCAGAAATTGGAGTTGTTGTCAACAATGTTCAGACGGCAGCCGCTGTAGGACGCGCGCTATGCAACGGTGAAATTGTCACTTCAAGGGTGCTTACAGTAAGTGGAAATGCAATAGATACGAATCGCAATGTTCGTGCAACCATTGGAACTTTGGCTAGTGATGTTCTAACTGCAGTGGGAGGATATCAAGCGGGTGTAGAAGCCGTTTCTCTTATCGCTGGTGGTCCCATGTCTTCCAAGGCTCAACTAAATGATTCTTTTGTTATTACTCCTGTCGTCAACGGACTAACGGTATTAAAACGTGTCGAATGGAAAGCAGAACCCTGCCTGCGATGTGGAGATTGTACGCTCGCTTGTCCTGCTCATCTTCAACCAGTTGAAATTAAAAATGCTGTCGAAGAAAAGAACACGGAGCGAATTATGACCCTTGATGTAAATGCTTGTGTTGAATGCGGCCTTTGCAGCTATGTATGTCCATCCAAAATTGAAGTCATGGAAGCTGTTAAGAAAGCTAAAATTCAATTAAAAATCGCTCAAGCAAAAGCGAACTTAGGAAAATAGGGGGAGAGTAATCAATGAAATTTGGAATGTTACCTGCTCCTTATTTGCGGAGCAAACGATCGACAAAGAAAATAATGTTGTTAGTTACCGCTGGAATCGCAATTGTATGGATTGCTTCCATTATTTATAATTTTTCCTTGCGCTCAAGTTACGGTGAGCAAGCGATTATGATTGGGTTGATTGCGCTCATTACAACATTGATTTTGGATGCGATTTGGGCATTTTTTAGACTTCGCCCAACGTTTCAAAGGCAAAAGAAATTTGATTTTAAGATGTTGTTAAAAGATATTCTTCATTCTTATAGTTATGTTACTGCGTTGATTTTTGCCCTTACGATTCCCATAGGGACCCCGATATTCGTGGTTGTTCTCGGAGCACTTGTGAGCACCGCAGTAGGAAAAATGATTTTTGGCGGATTCGGTTATAATATCGTGAATCCAGCTGCAGTAGGACGTATCGTTGTGGGGCTTGCTTATCCAAGTACACTTGTCCATTATATGCGCGATACTCATATTGGTTCTGTGGTTGCAGGGGCGACACCTACAACTTCCATGGCAACCAATTGGTTTAGCACTCAATTGCCAGAAGGTATTGATTCCATTGGTCAGCTTTTTATAGGTAATTATAGCGGTGCTTTGGGAGAGACGTTCACATTGCTACTCTTTGCAATTGCCATTATCTTTTGCGTTCTTCGCGTCATTGATTGGCGAATTCCTACTTTCTATCTTGGGACCATTATTGTTTCTGCCATCGCCGTAGCAGTGTTCAAGCAATTAAATGTCATTGACTATGTGCTCATTCATTTGGCTATAGGTGGCAGCGCATTTGCTGCAGTCTTCATGCTAACGGATCCTGTGACTTCGCCTACATCGCCATATGGAAAGATCATTTTTGCCATCGGAGCAGGTCTTATTACTTTTCTCATTCGGGTCAGCGGGGCAACCCCTGAGGGAGTTGTTTTCTCGATTGCTGTAATGAACCTTGCTGTTCCATTAATCGATCGTTTCATTAAAGGACGCACGACCGACCATCTTGGCCGCAAAGCCATCGTCACTGTTGCGTTGTTGCTTTTCGCCGCGCTCTTCAATGTTGGCATTATTTATTTAAAGGAAAATGCAGGAGGCGATAGCATTGCCTATAATGCCTATCATCTTGTTGAAATGCCGAATCTAACGGAAGGAATTCTTTTGGAAGGGGTGATGATTCCATGAAACCCATGGTAAAATTGCCAATTGTATTAGCACTCTTTGCCTCCGTTGCAACCGCTGGATTGGCCTTTGTTTATCATATTGCGAATCCAATAATTCAGCAAAATCAAATAGCTGAGGAAGCGGACACACTCGCACAGCTTTACCCGAGCGCTACATTTGAATTGTATGATGATTCTCCGAGTGCAGAGTATGCTGATTATGGAGTTACTGGTGTATATACCGCAAAAAATGGGACGACCATAATCGCTTATCTCTATCGAGTCAGCATTAAAGCGTACAAGGGGGGAGAAGTTCGATATCTTCTTTCCATTGACATCAATGGTATATATAGAGGTTTCAAGGTGCTAGTCATGGAAGACCAAACATCTGGAATAGGGACCATTGTTGCAGAACCCTCATTCTCTGCTCGTTTCCTCAATCAATCCATCGAGGACATTGGAGAATTAGATCCAACCAATCTTGGGAATGGGGTTATTGTATCGGGAGCTACGCGCACCACTCAGCCTACGCTCATGAGCATTCAAGCTTGTGGACGACATTTCCAAAATGAGATTGAAGGATAGGAGGCAACATTGAATGAAAAAAGCACAAATCTTTCTTGCTGGTTTATTCAAAGAAAACCCAGTTCTTGTCATGTTTCTTGGAATGTGTCCAACCTTGGCGGTATCCACAAACCTTGATAATGCCATTGGGATGGGCATCGCAGTCATCATTGTTCTACTTTTGTCAAACATCGTGATTTCGCTAATCAAGAAATTAGTTCCAAATGAAATTCGTATTCCAATCTACATTGTAGTCATTGCGACTTTTGTTAAGATTATCGATTTGCTTATGCATGCGTTTACTCCAGACTTATATGCTTCCCTTGGAATCTTTATTCCTCTTATCGTTGTCAACTGTATTATTCTTGGCCGTGCAGAAGCCTTTGCTTCGAAAAATTCGGTTTGGGATTCGATTCTCGATGCGCTAGGAATGGGACTCGGATTTACCTTAGCATTGTTGCTTATTTCTGGAATTCATCAATTCATTGGTACTGGGGCACTGTTTAT
>Ga0172377_10004749_pt1 | contig 13945 bp, 9 predicted proteins | sample Pumphouse3metaG_FD_119749 | JGI IMG/M metagenome (GOLD analysis project Ga0172377, IMG submission 119749) | Leachate microbial communities from a municipal landfill in Southern Ontario, Canada - Pumphouse #3 metaG | ecosystem: Engineered > Solid waste > Landfill > Unclassified | place: Canada... | reverse complement strand
TGCCTTTGGTCCGACACTGACGATGTCAGCAATAGCGGCACCAATTACAGCAATTATGTCGATGATTATCGCCTATATTATTGTTAAAAAGAAATTCCATGGAAAAGGAGCAATTGAATTTGTTTCGATGCTTGCCATGGCAGTTCCAGGAACTATTCTTGGTGTTGGATTTATTCGTGGGTATGTCCAAGGTGTATTCCATACTGGATTCCTCCAACAAATTTATAACACGATGTGGATTATTATCATTGTCTTTATCGTTCGTTCATTGCCAGTTGGTGTTAGAAGTGGTGTGAGTGCCTTAAGGCAAATTGATAAGTCTATTGAAGAATCGGCTTATGATTTAGGTGGTAATAGTTTCCATGTATTTGGTACGGTTACTCTTCCATTAATTAGTGATTCATTCTTCTCCTCACTTGTTACTTCATTTGTTCGTTCTATTACAGCAATTAGTGCAGTCATTATGCTTGTTACTCCTGAACTTCAACTTGTTACATGTCAAATTAATGAGTTTGCAGGAAAAGGCGATTATTGTACCGCAACCGCTTACGCAACAATGCTTATTATTATCGCAAGTTTAGCTGTTGGTATTATGAATTTAGTTATGAAGTTAATTGGTCGAGGAACCAAACTTAAAGAGGAGGCTTAAGATTTATGAATGAAAATAAAAAGAATAAAAATAGTGAAGTTAAAGATAAAAAAGGTGTAAGACTCGAACATATTTCAAAAATTTATGTTGATCCAAAAACTAAGAAAGAGTTCTATGCAGTAAAAGATTTATCAGTCAATATTAAACCAGGAAGTTTTGTTACTTTACTTGGACCTTCTGGTTGTGGAAAAACTACAACTTTAAGAATGGTTGCTGGCTTTGAATCACCAGATGAAGGCGAAATTTATTTAGGTGAAGAGAAAATTAATGAGTTACCACCAAATAAACGTGATACCGCAATGGTTTTCCAAAGTTACGCTTTGTTACCTCATTATAATGTTTATGATAATGTTGCTTATGGTTTAAAGATTAGACATATTCCAAAAGATGAAATTCATAAGAGAGTTTTAGATATTTTAAAACTTGTTCAACTTGATGGAATGGAAGATCGTATGACTAACCAACTTAGTGGTGGTCAACAACAACGTGTCGCATTAGCGAGAGCTCTTGTTGTTAAGCCTGGAGTCTTATTATTTGATGAACCACTAAGTAATCTTGATGCTAAACTTCGTGTCTCAATGCGTACAGAAATTCGTCGTATTCAACAACAAATTGGTATTACAGCAATTTATGTTACTCATGATCAAGCTGAAGCTATGGCAATAAGTGATCAAATTATTATTATGAATAAGGGTGTTGTTGCTCAAGTAGGAACACCAAAAGAAATTTATTATCAACCAAAGAATGAATTTGTTGCTGACTTCATTGGTGAAGTTAATTTCCTTGATGCTAAGGTTGTTGAAAAACAAAAAGATAAGATTATTACCGAAGTTTATGGTGTTAAGATTCCTGTTTATTCAGGTGAAGGTAAGGTTGGTGATGATGTTCGTTTAGTTATTCGTCCAGAGTCATTACATCTTGCTGATGATGGGGAATTAAAAGGCAAAGTTGTTGTTTCAACTTTTATGGGTTCCTATCAGCTTTATCACATTATGGTCGGAACTACTTTAGTTAAGATTACTGAATATAATCCAAAAGGTAAGAAGATTTATAATGTTGATGATAATGTTGCTCTTGATTTTGATCCAAAAGATTGCCACATCATTCCAAAAGAAATTGTGAAACCTGAAGATGTTAAGGTTGAAGAAAAACCTGTTCAAGAAAAGAAGCATCATTGCTTGTTTAAAAAGAATAAGTAATAAAAATAGTCCGTAAATCAACATAATGATTTGCGGACTTTTTATTTGAGATAAATTATTTTGCTAAGTTCTTTTATATGGCATCAACCCATGCACCAAGTAAATAGTCAACCTTTGCACAATAGGCAGGTTCTTCAATTACCAGTTTTCCGCCATTTTCTTGATTAATCCACCAATCATAACCACGATCGTTTTTACAATCGTAAACACTAACGCCATCAACGTAGCCATCTTTACTATGGTCAGTATTAGTTTTGGTATCGGAACAATATCCACCAATATCTTTGCCCCAAGGTTTAAAACCATATTGAGTGGTGGAGATAAAATCAATTAATGCACATGAGGTCCATGGGAATGGAGAAGTTTTGAGAATTTGTAGATAATGTTTGTACATGTACCCACCAATTCCTATATAACCATCTTGATATGCTGCAATTGTAATATTTTTACTTGATATACCCTCATCATTTTCACGTATATTTCTTAACTTAGAATAAACCAAAAGTCCTGATTCATTGGTAGAATCCTTAGTTGCTAGATGATTACAAATAGGAGCATCATCTAAATATGTACGTGTATCAGCTTGATGTTTAAATCTTTTAATGAATGCTAATGAATATTTAGCATTTTCATTTTCTAGACCTAAACCAATAACTTCTGAAGATAAACTATCGATATCTTCTTGAATTGAAGCCTTATCGTCACCAGTATATTTATTAAATGCATCTTCCATAATGGATGAATAATGTTCATTGGTTAACATGTAAAAGAAATTCTTGCCAACAGGTTCACTTTGAATATTCATAAAATAGAATTTCGAGTTTTCGTTTACAAAATCCCAAACATTTTTGTATTCTTTTGTTCCTTGGTTATTAAATTCAAAAACTTTATTAAGAGATTGAAGAGCAAATGGATTGCCATTTGTTTGATAAGCACCTTCCCAATCTTTTGGAACATAATTTAGTAAATAATTAGTATTAATCATTTTCGATTGAATTTGGTTTCCATCTTGAATTAAAACCATTGAAATCTTATGTGAAGAACTACGAATATCACTCGATACAAACGAGAATATTTTATTATTTATTGGTTGATTAAATTCAATCGTACCATCAAAGTTTGGATTAAAATATTTAAATTCGCTTTGAACTTCAGTAGAAGCTTCAAATTCTTTAGTTGTTTCGTTAAATTTATTACCTTTTAGGTAATTTATAAAATATTCTTTAGCAGTAGTTAAACGTGAAGAATTACCAATAAAATACATGGTTTTCCCTTCAAGTTCTTCCATAGCCTTCTTATATAAATCTTCTCGAGACATTTTTTGAGCTTCATCAATTACATTCTTTACATAATCATCGCTAGTTGTGCTGCATGAAGAAAGAGAAATAAGAGTGAAGGCAAGAGTTAAAAAAGTTAATGAACAAACTATTTTTCTATTCATAATTCCTATTATATTTATAAATTGTAAATAATTCATTACAATTTTGATTAATTTCAAGATATAATTCTTATATATGAATGATTATTTAATTTGTTCGATTGAAGATGACAAAGATATTGCTCACATAATTAACCTTTCATTATCTAAACAAGGTTATCGTGTTGAGACTTTTTATGATGGTGAAAGTTTCTTAAAGTTTTTTAAGAATAATAAGCCAAATATGATTCTCCTTGATATGATGCTTCCTGGCATTCAAGGGAAAGAAATTTTAACTCAAATCAGAAGCAATAAAAATAACAATGATATTGAGATTATTATCATTAGTGCGAATCGTTTAGTTATCGATAAAGTTGATGGTTTAGATTTAGGCGCAGATGATTATATTGAAAAACCATTTGATGTTATGGAGCTAATTTCTAGAGTTAATTCAAAATATCGTAGATTTAATAAAAACGGTGAAATAAAAGCTGGAAATATTAGACTTGATTTAGGAAATCATGTTTTATATAAAGATGATAAAGAGATTTCTTTAACTAAAAAAGAATTAGATATTCTTGAAATATTAGCGAAAAACGAAGGCAAAGTAGTGGAAAGAAGCCAATTAACCAATGCTGGGCCACAATCAAGAGCTTTAGATATGCACATTAAAGATATTCGTAAAAAAATTGGTGATGAAAAACAAAATATTATCGAATCTATATATGGTGTAGGTTATAAAATGAAATAATGGATAAAAAAAGGACGATTTTTCAAAATATCATTTTTATGGTGTTGAGTGTAATTATATTCCTCGCATCTTTTATTACTGTTCTTAATATGAACGAGAATAGCACTGCCGTAACCCTTGAAAGTTATAGTAAGCAAGTTAGCAGCGAACTTATTAGTGAACGAAATGCTGATGATGTCATCATTGAATTTTCATTGATTGATGACTTAAGAGTATCAATTTATGAAAAGAATAATGATTTTCCAATTGCCGATACTCGTCCTTTTCCACAAGTAGAAGGTGGCTTTGCCGAAATCACAAACAATATTGATAAAACTTATTTTTCTTATAGCGATACAATTGGAACTGAAATGATGTATCACGTGATTTATGATACTGATAGTGAGCTATATATTCGTGTAGGTTTTCCAAGATCACAAGCACAAAAAGCCTCGACCTATACTTTATATTTTGCTTTAATGGGTTTCTCTTTACTTGATATATTGTTTATTGCATATTCGTTCTTTAATTTCAAGAAATCAATTGAACCTCTTAAACTTGCAACTGTTAGATTACAAGGCATTGTTAATAAGAAACCAGATAATAAGAAAAAGGAAGATGATATCAAAGTTCTTAGTGATTCTATTGACGAAGTAGGTATTGAATTTAAGCGTCAACTTGAAGAAAGTATTGAATCAAAACAAAAACTAGATTTTATTATTAACTCTTTATCGCAAGGAATCATGGTTGTTGATGGTGATTTGAGAATAATTTTAATTAATGATAGTGCTGAAAATTTATTATCCGTTGATAAATCAAAAATTATAAACGCTAAGATTGATGAGCTAAATTTTAATCCAAAAGTTTGTGAAGGCATTGTAAATACAGTTAAGAAGGCAAGTTTCCCTCATTTTGATCAAAATATTGATGGGAAAGATTATATGTTTGATTTTGAAACTATCAATTATCCTTGGACAAAAGGGAAATATCATAATGGTTGTCTCGTATTTATTTACGATATCACCTCACAAAAACGAGCTGATGAAATACAAAAAGAATTCTTTGCAAATACTTCTCATGAATTAAAGAGTCCTTTAACATCAATTCTTGGCTACCAAGAATTAATTAAAGAAGGCATTATTAGCAGTAAAAAAGATTTAGATGATGCAAATACTAGAACTCTTGAAGAAGCGCAAAGAATGAGAGAAATTGTTAAGTATATGCTTGAAAATAGTACGATGGTTAATGCAATAAGTGTTAGCGATCACGATGTAAGCAAATATGTTAATACAATTTTAGATTCTTTAAGTTATGAACTAAAGCAAAAGAAGATTAAAGTTAAAAAGCATTTAGACAAGATGATTGTCAGAATTAACCATGATGATTTAGATAAGCTTATTCGAAATCTTTTAATTAATGCTATTAAATATAATAAGGTTAATGGTTCAATAGAAATTACTGTTGATAAGAAAGAAAAGACATTATGCATAAAAGACACAGGCATTGGCATTAATGCGAAAGACCTTCCTTTAATTTTTGATAGATTTTATATGGCTGATAAAGGTCGTAGTAGAGATAACGATTCAAGTGGTATTGGTCTATCAATTGTGAAGAGAGTAGTTGATTATTATAAGTTTAGAATTGATGTAGAAAGTAAAGTTGGAGAGGGAAGTTCCTTTACAATTCATTTTTAATATTGTTTACAATTTTAATATTTATAATTTAATTAAAAAATAGTATTTGTTTCGATTAATACTATTTTTTTGCATATATGCTTCATTAGAATTTGCTTACAAATGTAAGAAAATTGTAAATTATTCTTGAAATGTAAGGGCTTACATTGTATTATTTAGTCAGTAATATTGAAAAGAAGATTTAATTCGTTTATGAATATTCTCCTTTTCAAATTGTTTACAACATGTAAGGAGGAAAATTTTCTAATGAAACATGTTAACAGACTTTTGACTTTTAGTGCAGCTTTACTTATTGCTGCAACTCTAGCTTCTTGTGGGAACTCAGGAACTACTGAAGATACTCGTGTCGCTGATGTTATTGCCGAAGCTGAGAAGATGGATAAGGCTGACTTATATAAGAAAGCCATGGAAGAAATTAATGGTGGAACATTCACTGTTGTTGCTAACTCTTCACGTATGAAGGATGCCGCTCCAGCATGGATGGAATATTGCCAAAAGAATTATGATGCAAACTTCAAATTCACATTTGTCACCAGCCAACCAAAGAATAACCGTATATTCACACAAATTAAGGCAGATGTTACTAGTGCTTCACATACAATCGCTATGACCTTAATTCAAGATGGTAACCAAATTAAGAATAAGATGACCGATACTGGTTATTTGCTTAACTACATTCCAAAAGAATGGGATGGAAACAAAGCTAAAGATGGTGAACCAATGGCTTTACAATCATTAAATAAGGTTTTCTGCTATAACAATCTTGATGGCAAGAAATTTACTAATGTTTGGGATTTCGTCGCTGAAGGTCAAAAAACACAATTTATGGCTCCAAATAGTGAACCAGTTGGTAAGAACTTCCTTTATATGTTAACAAAAGAAGAATATGCTAACGTCGTTAAAGAAGCTTATGATGCATATACTGGTGATAAGACCTATTTCGAAACAGCCTTAAAAGCAGTTGATGGAATCGATAAAGAATTCGGATTAACCGCCGCCAATGCTAAGTATTCACTTGCTTGGATTTATTTATGGCAAAAACAATTCTTAGAAGAAACTGATGATGGTCCAATTGCTAAAAACTTAACCAATAAGTCCAGCGCTGGTCAAGCTGGTTTACTTGTTTATTCAAAGTTCAGATCAACCGCTGAATCTGATAGTGTTTCTAATAAGTATATTCAAGTTGCTGCATATCAAGATGATTATGTTGGATTTGGTGGTTATATGTATAAACACTACTTACAAATCTTAAAGACTTCTCCATATCCATGGACTTCATGCGCTTTAATTAACTTTATGACTACTGAACATGATGGATTCAAACCATGGGGCAAAGATATGGGTGGTTATAGCTCATCTCCAGCTGTCCAAAAAACATTTGATCACTCTAATGATGGTGGAACAGAATTCCCTGTTAAGAATGATAAAGGTTATGATTGGTGGGCTGCCAATGAAAAAGGTAAAGGAAGATTAGTCATTGAAGAGAGTACCTATGCTGCAAGTGTTAGTGCTGTCTTAGGCGATTGGATTGATACTTTATAGTTTGTCTAAAAGTCTAATTTTGATGTAAAAACTAAGAGCGTCATCTAATAAGTGACGCTCTTATTGAGATATAAAGGTGAAAATATGGAACAAACACAAAATGCAAATTGGTTTAAAAAAAGTGGTCGAGGAATGCTCAATTATTTTTCTAAACCTCAAAATTTCATCCTTGTTATCCTTGGTGTTTTATTAACAGCCTTTACAATTTTTCCAATGTATGATGTGCTTATGGATTCGTTTACAATTCACGAAGGTACTACTGAAGTAGTAATAAGTGGACTTGGTGGTGGATCTTTAAGTTTTAGTAACTGGATTGATTGCTTTACTGGCAAATTAGCTAATCGTAATTTTTGGACTCCTTTATTAAATACATTAGAACTTTCAGTTTTAAGTTGTATTTTCGCAGTTGTTTTTGGTGGAATGGTTGCTTTTTTAGTCACCAGAACTAACTTAAAGTGTAAGAAATGGATTAGTTCAATTTTTATTTTTCCTTACATAATGCCTCAATGGACATTAGCCGTTGTTTGGAAAAATATTTTTAATAGCGCTGCAGTTATGGGAACAAGCGATGGTGCCTTAGCTTATTTCTTTGGAGTACATATGCCTGAATGGTGGTGTTGTGGATTATTCCCAGCCGCTCTTGTCTTAGGTATTCACTATGCTCCTTTTGCTTATATTTTAATTGGTGGTATTTTTAGAAATATGGATGCAAACCTTGAAGAGGCTGCAACAATATTAAATACCCCAAAATGGAAAACATTTACTCATGTTACGTTGCCTATGGTAAAACCTGCAATTTTATCGACTGTATTGCTTGTTTTCTCTAGTGCGATGGGATCTTATCCTGTTCCACATTATTTAGCTAGTGGACCAAATACTGATTTTGCTACTTTAGCAACTCGATATATGGATTTAAACGTTGCTCGACCTGGAACTGGAAGTATTATTTCTATCATTATGATGCTTATTGGATTATCTATTTTAGGACTTAATACTTTATCAACTAGTGGTAGAAAGCAATTTACTACTGTTACTGGTAAGAGTGGTCAAGCAAGTCTTGTTAATGTTGGAAAAGTAGGAAAATGGTTGATTGCTGCGATTTTATGCATTCTCACATTCTTCACTTCAATTTTCCCAATTATTTCATTTACTGTTGAAACTTTCTTAGCTAATCCTGGTGATTATAGTAAGTTAACAACGAAGTGGTGGACAAATAGTGCGGTTGGTGAAGAAAATGGTATGTATGGACAATTAGGTATTCTTCATAATGCAGATATTTGGAAAGCATTTGGTGGAACTGTATTTGTTGCTTTATGTTGTGCTTTACTTGCTGGTACTATTGGATTACTTGTTGGTTATTGTGTATCTAAAAATAGAAGAAGCAAATTTGCAAACTATGTAAACGGTGTCGCATTCTTGCCTTACCTATTACCATCATTATCCGTTGGTGCTGCATTCTTCGTTTTTGGTAGTAATCTTGGAATTTGGAATACCTATGGACTCTTAATTTTAGTAGGTACTATAAAATATATTCCATTTGCAAGTCGTGCATCTTTAAGTGCAATGATGCAAATTAGTGGAGAAATTGAAGAAGCCGCTATTATTCAAGATATTCCTTGGTATAAGCGTATGCTAAAGATCATTTGTCCAATTCAAAAGAGTTCGATTTTAAGTGGTTATTTATTACCATTTATTACAGCAATGCGTGAATTAACCCTCTTCATGATGCTTTGTGGAACTGGATTAATTGTCACAACTCTTCTTGATTACTTTGATGAAATGGGATTATATGCCTTCTCTAGTGGTATTAACCTTATCCTTATTGTCTTTATTCTTCTTTGTAATTTTATAATCAATAAGCTTACTGGTGCTTCACTTGATAAAGGTATTGGAGGAAAATAATATGCCAAAAATTGTATTAGAACACGTTACCAAAAGATGGAATAATTTCTTTGGTGTTGATGATTTAAATCTTGTTATGGAAGATAATTCGTTTGTTACCTTACTTGGTCCATCTGGTTGTGGAAAAACTACAACATTACGTATGATTGCGGGACTTGAAACTCCAACATCAGGTAAAATTACAATCGGAGATAAAGTTGTTTTTGATAGTGATAATGGAATTAATGTTCCACCTAGTAAGAGAAAAGTTGGATTCTTATTCCAAAACTATGCTCTTTGGCCAAATATGACTGTTTACCAAAACATTTCTTTTGGTTTAAAAAATGTTAAAGAAGAGATGCCTTTAATTGATTTTGATGCTTTAAATAATGAACGAATTTCAGAAATATTATCTAAACCAAAAGAATTAATTGAACTTATTAATGATTGTAAAGATAAAAATGGAAAGATTGAGAAAGATAAAGCTCTCATCCATATTATTGATAACTATCAAGTTTCAATGTTTACTGCAAAAACTATCTTTGGATTAAATATTCAAGAAGGTAAATTAAGCGAAGTCGAAATAGAAAAGTTGGTTGAAGACTTTAAAAAGAAATCCGAAGAAAATGTCGCTAAAGATAAAAAAGATGGTTATGAAGTTAATGACAAGTACGAACTTCTTAAAAATGGGAAAGTTATATTAAAAGTTAGAAAACTAAAACCAGAAGAAATTGATCTTGCAGTTAGAAAATGTAGTCGAACTGTTAAGATTGGTGAATTCATGGACCGTTATCCTAATGAATTAAGTGGTGGTCAACAACAACGTGTTGCTATTGCTCGTACTTTAGCACCAAATCCACATGTCTTATTTATGGATGAACCACTAAGTAACCTTGATGCAAAGTTACGTCTTGAAATGCGTGGTGAATTGCAAAGATTACATGCTTCAACTGGCGCAACATTCGTCTATGTTACTCATGATCAATTAGAAGCTATGACTTTAGCTACTAAGATTTGTTTAATTAATAATGGTGTACTTCAACAATACGAAGAGCCATTAAAAGTTTATCATGAACCAGTCAATCTTTTTGTTGCTGATTTCGTTGGTAATCCAACAATTAACTTTATAGAAGTTAAAGGCAAACAAGCCAAAGATGGTTCAATTAATCTTAATTTCTTTGAGAAAGAATCCTGCACATTTGTTCCAAACAAGAAGTTTGATTTAAACGCTTGGAGAATTAATGATAATAAAAAAATAGAAGCTAATAAAAAGGCTCTTGATGAGAAGAAAAAACAAAAAGGATTCATTGAAAAGAACAACAAGGATGTTACGTTCAAATATCATATTCCTATGGTTGATGCTCAACCTGTAGAAGAAGAGGTAGTTCTTACTGATGATGATTATGTCTTAGGCATTCGACCAGATTCATTACAATTTGGTAAAACTGGTAAGATTGAAGGCACTATTTATTCTTCAATGCCTACTGGTATGGAAACTACCGTTAGATTAAGTGTTGATGGTTATCTATTAACTGGCGTTATGTTTGGTGGAATTACTTATAAACTTGATGAGAAGATTAAAGTAAGTTTCGCTACTAATAATATATTGCTATTTGATAGAAAGACTGGTAAATTGATTTGCGATGGCTCAATTAAGTAAAACTAAATTATTTGTATTTGATATTGATGATACGCTTCTCCCTAGAGGACTATTTGATATACCTAAAAAAACTGTAAATGCAATAAACCAACTTTTAAAGAAGGGTTATTGCGTTTGTTTAGCAAGCGGACGTCCATTTAATGGGATTAAGCAATATCTAGATGCTTTTTCTGATGGTTGCAAGTATGCAATTGTGGCTAATGGTGCGGCATTATTTGATTATGATGGTAATTTGCTTTATGAAAAATATATGACGCCAAAAGATGTCTATTATTTATATAATAAGTATACTAAAATTCCTGGTGTTACGGTTTATGGATATGATGATAAAAATGGTTTAATGATTTTTAATCATGATAAATGGATTGATCATGAAATTGAAGTCAATAAGATTGATAGTATCTTCGATTTTAGTAAAAAAGACTATTCAAATGAAAAAATTAAAATTTATAAAACGATGATTGCTTCTGAAGCTGATGTTAGTAAAAATATTCATTTGTCTAAAGAAGAATTACTTCGTTTTAGACCAACAAGAAGTACGGTGAATTATTATGAAGTTTTACTCGATGGCGCATCTAAGGAATCAATGATTGATTATTTGGTTCGTACTCTTAATCTTGATGAGAAAAATGTTTATACGTTTGGCGATAATAATAATGATATTGGAATGCTAAAAAAATATTGTGGTGTAGCATTAGGAAACGCTATTCCAGATTGCAAAAAAGTAGCAAAATACGTAACAACTGATGTTAAGGATTGTGGTGTTGCATACGCGCTACATGATATTTTAAAAATAATTTAACAATTCGCATTCATGCAACTACCAAAATTTAGATGTTGCATGAATGCTTTTTAAATCGCAAAATTAAAAACCTCCTGCTATGGCAGAAGGTTTTTTACAAGAAGAATTTTGTTCTAGTAAAGCAATTTTATAAAACAGACTTTTTTGGATCAACAAGTAAGGCTTTTGATTCGACTTCTTCATTAATTAATTTGATGAAATCATCGATAGAAACGGTAATTTGTTTTTCTGATCCATACTTACGATAAGTAACGGTGTTATCTTTAACTTCGTTATCACCAATGACTAATGTATAAGGAATCTTCATCATTTGTGAATTACGAATACGATAACCAAGTTTTTCTTCAGAATCATCGAGTTCGACTCTTAATTTATCAGCCTTTAACTTATCATATAATTTATGACAATAATCTAAATGATAGTTGTTGTTGACTGGAAGAATCTTAACTTGAACAGGAGTGCACCAAGTTGGGAAAGCACCAGCAAAGTTTTCAGTTATAACACCAATAAATCTTTCGATACTTCCAAGCATAGCTCTATGAAGCATGATTGGTTGTTTCTTGCTACCATCTTTATCAATATAGTAGCAACCAAATCTCATAGGTAAATTCATATCAAGTTGAATAGTTCCGCATTGCCAGACTCTACCCATACAATCTTTAAGTTTGAAATCAAGTTTTGGTCCATAGAATGCACCATCCCCTGGGTTAATCTTGAATTCCTTGCCACTTGCTTCACAAGCTTCTTTAAGGATAGCTTCAGATTTATTCCATAAATCAATACTGCCAATATAGCCTTCAGTTGGTCTTGTTGAAAGTTCAATTCTATAATCTAGACCAAATAATGAATAACAATAATCATATAAACCAATTAAAGTCTTAATTTCGCTTTCAAGTTGATCTTCACGGCAATAAATGTGAGCATCATCTTGAGTAAAGCAACGGACTCTAAATAAACCATTTAAAGCACCACTTGCTTCATGACGGTGGACAAGACCCATTTCAGCGAGTCTAATTGGTAAATCTTTATAAGAATGAATTCCTGAATTATAAACAAGAATTGATCCTGGGCAATTCATAGGTTTAATGGCATATTCTTTATCATCAATCTTAGTAGTGTACATGTTCTCTTTATAGTGATCCCAATGTCCGCTAGTAATCCAAAGCTCTTTACTTAAAATAATTGGAGTACTAATAACTTTATATCCATATTTATCTTGTAAATCATACCACCAAGCTTCGATATTACGCCTTAAAGTCCAACCATTTGGTAACCAGAATGGGAATCCTGGACCATATTCACTAATCATGAATAATCCCATATCTTTACCAATCTTACGATGGTCTCTCTTTTTAGCTTCTTCTTTCATAAGTAAGCGTTTATCAAGGTCTTCTTTAGTGAAGCAAGAAACACCATAAATACGGGTTAATTGCTTATTTTTTGAATCACCTCTCCAATAAGCGCCAGCTAAAGTTTCAAGTTTAAAGTTTTTAATATAACCGGTTGATGGAACATGAACCCCTAAGCAAAGATCAAACCATTCACCTTGTTTATAAATTGAAATTTCACCATCTAATTCTTTAATTAATTCTTCTTTATAAGGATTATTCTTGAAGAGTTCAAGAGCTTTCTCTTTAGAAACAACTTCACGAACAATATATTCGTTTTTCTTTGAGAATTCTTTCATCTTAGCTTCAATTTTTGCTAAATCTTCTTGCTTTAAAACATAGTCTTTGAAATCGACATCATAATAGAAACCATCATCGATTGCTGGACCAATAGTAAATAAAGCATCTGGCCATAAAGCATGAATTGCTTGAGCCATTAAGTGACTTGTAGAATGGTTTAAAATATGGAAAGCTTCTGGTGAATCAACAGTAATTAATTCAAAAACTTTACCACCTTTTTCAAGTGGATGGAATAAATCATAATCCTTGCCATCAAGTTTATAGGCAAGAGCTTTTTTCTTGTTTTCTGGATTTAGAAGTAGGGCAACGTCCATTCCATTAGCGCCGTCTTTGACTTCTAATTCTTTTTTATCAACTAAAATCTTCATATAAGATTTTCTCCTTCTCTAAGGGCAAAAAAGTCCTTAGAAATAAATTCTAAGGACGTAATATACGCGGTACCACCTTAATTATAGAAAACATACAAGGTTCTCTATCACTTAGTTTAATGATTTTTAACTAGGGAAATCTTAACCTTAGCTCCGAAGTGGTAATTATTATTTTTCTTTAAGAAGTATTTCATCAAATTTACTTCCTCTCTAATAAAGAAAACATAAATAATCTTTTCTTCTTCAACGCTATACAAATATTCTAGTCTTAACTTTTTTAAAATCAACAGAAATACATTAGTATTTTAGATTAAT
>Ga0172377_10004748_pt1 | contig 13946 bp, 11 predicted proteins | sample Pumphouse3metaG_FD_119749 | JGI IMG/M metagenome (GOLD analysis project Ga0172377, IMG submission 119749) | Leachate microbial communities from a municipal landfill in Southern Ontario, Canada - Pumphouse #3 metaG | ecosystem: Engineered > Solid waste > Landfill > Unclassified | place: Canada... | reverse complement strand
GACTTTAAGACAAAATGATTTTATTGGCATTCTTAATGGTATGGACACCGATTTTTTCAATCCTGAAACTGATAAATTAATTAAATATAATTATGGATTTAAAAATTACAAAGAAGGAAAGAGATTAAATAAAGAATATTTTTGTAAAGAATATAATCTTGATCCTAAATTACCTTTATTTATAATTATTTCCCGTTTAACCAGTCAAAAAGGCTTAGATTTAATGTATGCTATGTCCGATTTCCTTAGTTACACTGGTGGAAACATTGCTGTTTTAGGAAGTGGAGAAAAACCTGCTGAAGATTATTTTAATGATTTATATAAACGTAATTCAAAACATGTTATGGTTTATATCGGTTATAACGAAACTTTAGCTCATCAAATGTATGCAGCAAGCGATTTCTTAATTATGCCAAGTGCTTTTGAACCTTGCGGATTAAGTCAAATGATTTGTCAATCATATGGCAGTTTACCAATTGTGAGAAGGACTGGCGGGTTAAGAGATTCAGTTATTCCTTATAATGATTATGATGAAATTGGCAAAGTTGATGCTAATGGATTTGCTTTTGTTAATTACAATGTAAATGATGCGAATTCTTGCGTTAAAACCGCTTTAGATGTATTTGTTAATGAACCAAATGTTTTTGCGTCTTTGGTTGAAAACGCAATGAAAGTTGACCATTCTTGGAAAACTAGCGCCTTAAAATACATCGACCTTTATAATTCTATAAAGAAGTGGTAATATTGTTGTTGTTAAAAGATGATTAATCTAATGAAGTAATTTTGTAGAGAGTTAGTGGTTGGTGAAAACTAATAAATGAAAATTAGAATCTCACATCTTGTCGTTTATAAAATGAGTGTACTTAGATTATCTAAGTAAATTAAGGTGGTACCACGTAAAAAGCGTCCTTAAAAAGATGCTTTTTTATATTTAGGAGGAAATTTATATGTATGACCATAAGTTAATTGAAAAAAAGTGGAGAGAGATTTGGCTAGAAAGAAAAGAATATAAATGCGATACTAGCGATTTTTCTAAACCAAAATATTATTGTTTGGATATGTTTCCGTTTCCAAGTGGACAAGGCTTACACGTTGGACATCCAGAAGGATATACGGCTACAGATATTGTAAGCAGAATGAAAAGAATGCAAGGATTCAATGTTCTTCATCCAATTGGATGGGACGCTTTTGGATTACCCGCTGAACAATACGCTATTAAAATGAACGAACATCCAGGTTCTTTTACTATGAAGAACATTGATAATTTTAGAAGACAAATTCAATTATTAGGTTTTTCTTATGATTACGACCGTGAGGTTTGTACTTGTACTCCTGAATACTATAAATGGACTCAATGGATTTTCTTAAAAATGTTTGATGATGATTTAGCATATGTTTCTTATAAACCAGTAAATTGGTGTCAAGAATTAGGAACAGTTTTAGCTAATGAAGAAGTTATAGATGGTAAGAGCGAAAGAGGTGGATATCCTGTCGTTAGAAAACCAATGAGACAATGGATGCTTAAAATTACCGAATATGCTGATAGACTTTCCGAAGATTTAACTGGTCTTGATTGGCCTAAGTCAACAATTGAAATGCAAAGAAATTGGATCGGTAAAAGCGAGGGTGCAAATATTGTATTTAAAATCAAAAACTCTAGCCAATCCTTTACGGTTTTTACAACTAGAGCTGATACCTTATTTGGTTGCACCTACTGTTGTTTAGCTCCTGAGCATCCTTTAGTTAAAGAAATAACAACTGATGTTCAACGCGATGAAGTTAATAAATATATTGAAGAGGTTTCTCATAAATCTGATATTGAGCGAACTGGTACAAATAAAGAAAAATCAGGGGTCTTTACAGGGGCTTTTGCTATAAATCCAATAAATGGATTGGAGATTCCTGTCTATATTGCTGACTATGTGTTAGCAAGTTATGGAAGCGGAGCAGTCATGGCTGTTCCTGCTCACGATTCACGCGATTATGTCTTTGCTAAAAAACATGATTTACCTATTGTTAAAGTTATTGAAAGTGATATTTCAAATGAAGCTTATATTGGAGATGGAAAACATATCAATAGCGATTTTGCTAACGGATTAAATAATGATGAGGCCAAAACCGCGATTATTGATAAATTAATTGAAACCGAACAAGGGTCAAGAACTATTAATTACAAATTAAGAGATTGGTTATTTTCACGTCAAAGATATTGGGGAGAACCTATTCCAATCATTCATTATGATAACGGAACATTAGGAAGAATTTCTGATACGGATTTACCACTCGTTTTGCCTGAACTTGATGAATATAAGCCAAGCGGAACGGGGGAATCGCCATTAATTCACGCTAAAGATTGGCTTGATGTTACGTATGATGGAAAACATGGAACTAGAGAAACAAATACCATGCCACAATGGGCTGGAAGTTGCTGGTATTATATTCGTTATATCGACCCACACAATCCAGATTGCTTAGGAAACAAGAAATTGCTTGATCATTGGTTACCTGTAGATTTGTATATTGGTGGTCAAGAACATGCTGTTTTACACCTTCTTTACGCTAGATTTTGGCATAAATTCCTTTATGACAAAGGTGTTGTTAATTGTTCAGAACCATTCAAAAAATTATTCCATCAAGGTATGATTTTAGGTTCTAATGGCGAAAAAATGTCTAAATCTAGAGGAAACGTTATAAATCCAGATGAAATTGTTGAGAAATATGGCGCAGATTCTTTAAGATTGTATGAAATGTTTATGGGACCACTTGAAGCTAGTTTACCATGGTCAACAGGCGGACTTGAAGGTAGCAGAAGATTTATTGAACGTGTTTTTCGTTTATTTGATGATCAAGAATTTATCGATAAATATTCCGATGTAAACGATGAAAAACTTGATTATATTTATAATGTGACAGTTGATAAAGTCACTAAAGATTTTGAAGCTTTACAATTTAATACTGCTATTTCACAAATGATGATTTTTATTAATGAAATTTATAAAGCCGAAAGAATTTATAAACCTTATCTTGAAAATTTTGCAAAAATGTTTGATTGTATTTGTCCATTCATTGGTGAAGAAATTTGGAATAGATTAGGTCACAAAGATTTAATTACATATGCTCCATGGCCAGTTTGTGATAAATCTAAACTTGTTTTAGATACAATTAAGATTGCTGTTCAAGTTAATGGTAAGCTTAGAGACACTATAGAAATTGGTGTTAATGATAGTGAAGAAACTATAAAAGAGCTAGCCTTTGCAAGTGAAAACGTTAAAAAGTTTACCGATGGAAAGACTATTAAAAAGGTCATTGTAGTCAAAAATAAGATTGTTAATATTGTCGCTATTTAGTTTTTGATATATAATTATTTCGCTAATAACAAGCAAACGCTTTACAGTGGCTAACCATTGAAGGCAGGGAGGAAAGTTATGATTTTATGTTTTGATGCTGGAAACACCATGATTAAATGTGGTGTTTATGAAGATGGAAAATTAATACAACAATTTGCCGTGGATACTGATGCCAAAAGAAGCTCCAATCAATTTGAAGTTCTTCTTAAGTATTTTGTTAATGATCCAAAAAACGTTGAAGGAGCGATTATTTCTAGTGTTGTTCCTGATGTAACGATGGTAATTAAGGATGCAGTTGATTCTTTATTTTCGATTAATGCCTTAATTTTAAATCGTTCTTTAAAGACTAAAATGAAATTAAAATTAGATTATCCAAATGAATTAGGTGGAGATTTAATTGCCGGTGCTGTTGGCGCTGTTAAAAAGTATAATTATCCTGTTGTAGTCGCTGATTTTGGCACTGCAACCAAAATGTATGTTGTCGATAAAAATGGTTACTATATTGGTGGTATGATTGCTCCTGGAATGGGAGTAAGCATGAAAGCTTTAATTAGTAATACTCGACTTCTTTATGAAGTACCAATTGTTGCTCCTAAACATGTATGTGGCTCAAATACCAAAGACGCAATTCAATCAGGTATTGTTTTTGGACAAGCTTATATGGTTAGTGAATTTGCGCGACGTATGGAACGCGAATTAGGTTATGAACTTAATCGAGTCGTTACTGGTGGATTCAGCAAAATTGTTAAAGATTCAATAGTTTGTTTTGCTTATGAACAAAATTTAGTTTTAGATGGTTTATACGAAATTTATTGTTTAAATAGTGGTAAATAATTATTATGAAAAAGAATTTGAAAGCAGTAAAACAAATTGGTTTTGATGCGTTATTTTTAGCTTTATTTTTTATTTTCGCTTACGTTCCTAATCTTGGATATATTTCAATTTTTGGCTTAAGTTTTACCACAATGCATGTTTTAGTTTTGCTTGGGGCAATTCTTTTTGGATGGAAAAGAGGGGCCCTTTATGGGTTATTTTTCGGTCTTACTAGTTTATTGATCGGTTTAACTCATCCTGGAACATTAGATTATTTTTCATTAAATCCATTTATTTCTATTTTACCTAGAGTGGCCTTTGGTTTAATAAGCGGCTTGGTTTTTGATGGTTTAAGACATATATGCAGTCAGAAAACTTTTAATATTTTAGCGTTTCCAGTTTCTGGAGGATTAACTTTGCTTCATACGATTTTATATTTTATTTGCTTCTATTTCTTTGGCCTTCAAGATGTTATGGGCTTCAGCAGAAATGTTTTAGGATTAGGGTCTTTAATTGATAGTTTTGCGAATAGTTATGGTTCGTTTTTAATATTTATATCTTCATTTATGGCAATTGGTTCAACTGTCGAAATTGCGGGCGCAGCAATATTGATACCATCTTTATATATGGCTATTAATGCTAAATTTAATATTGGAAAAGTTGTAATATTAGAAAAAAGGCAAGAATTTCATGAAGGAATGGCCCCACTTGCTACTTTTATCATTACAATAGTTAGTTTAGTTGGTGTTATAATAATATCGTTATTAATATAGGTGGTATTTATGAATATTGATTTTAAAAAATTAGTTAAGCCTTACTACGAAGAGGCTTTAAAAACTTTAGTAAAAGATGTACAAATTAATAGTGTTTATGATGCAAAAACTGTTACTAAAGATGCGCCATATGGTGCAGGTGTCAGCAAATGTTTTTCGTTCTTAAAAGAAATGGCTTTAAAGGATGGATTTAATGTCGATGAATGCGATGGACATTGTTTAGAAATAACTTGTGGAGAAGGAGAGAAATTAATATCAATTTTTGCTCACCAAGATGTTGTACCAGTTAGCGGAAAGTGGATGTACGATCCATTTAGCGCTACAATTGCTGATTCAAAAGTTTACGGACGTGGAACTAGCGATGATAAAGGTCCTGGAATCAGTGCTTATTTTGCTTTAAAAGCACTTAAAGATGCAGGATTAATTAATAATTTTCGTGTCAATTTAGTTTATGGAGGAGACGAAGAAAGAGGTTCAAGTTGTTTAACATACTATTTTGAACACCTTCATAAAGAAGAACCAACTTATGGTTTTACTCCTGATGGAGATTTCCCATTAATTTATGGAGAAAAAGGCATAACTAATTATGAATATCGTGCTAATTTTGAATTAAACGGCATAAAAGAAATTGATGCTGGAACTGTTTCAAATGCAATTATTGATAGAGCAAAAGTTGTGGTTAAAGATCCTAAACCAATGGATGAATATTTAGCAAGAAATCCAAAAATTAAATTTGAAAAAGAAAACGATAACACTTTTGTATTTTTAGGAAAACCAGGACACGGTTCAACTCCTGAAGTTGGAATAAATTCAGGAATTATTGCTTTGGGAATTGTTGGTGAAGTTTATAATAATCCAATGATGACCTTATTATGCAACGAATATAGCGATTATAACGGACAAAATATGCATGCAAAATTTGAGTCAAAAAACATGGGTATTACCACTTATAATGTTGGATTAATTAAATATAAAGAGGGTAAATTCTCAATGACTGTTAATTTTAGATATCCTGAAACAGTTAATGCTGAAAAAGTAATTAACAAGATTCAAGATTGCTCACCATTTCCAATCTATACTTTAAGCACATCGCCATTCTTGTATTTTGATCCAGACAATACGCCTTTTATTCAAGAATTAATGAAAGTTTATAAAGCTGAAACTGGCGATGATACTAAACCACTTACTATTGGTGGTGGAACTTATGCTAAAGAGGCAAAAAATACTGTTGCTTTCGGTAGTAAATTTGTGGGAAAAGACGATAGCATTCATTCTTACGATGAAAAAATTGATTTAGAAGATTTTTATAATTCAATGTACATTTATGCTCATGCAATTTACGCCTTAGGTAATTTAAAAAAATAATGAGAACCAAATTTAAACAATGGGCTGTTGATTATATTAAAAATGAACAAAATAACCAGTATTCGCTGGGGAATTTTGATTTAGAGTCCTTTAAAAATTATATAAATGATAAGAAAACTTTTATTGAAATTGGTCCTGGAAAAGGGCAATTCATTTTAACGTTAGCGGCTAAATTTCCAGACTTCAATTTTATTGTTTGTGAAATCAATGAAACTATATCTGGTATTTGCCTTAAAAAAATCGACGAAAGTGGATTAAAAAATATCCGTTTAGTTTGTGGTGATTTTTTTAAGTTAGGAGAGCTAATGGTTCAAAATCACCTGCAAATCCCTGGTATTTTTCTAAATTTCAGCGATCCATGGCCTAAGAAAAGACATGAAAAAAGAAGATTAACTAGCGATGGTTTTATGCTTGTTTATTCTAATATTTTATTATTGAATTCATCTATTTATTTTAAGAGTGATAACGATGATTTTTCTTTATATTCTTTAGATCAATTTAAAAGATTCAATTTTAATGTAATTAAGAAGGATTTTGATTATAATAAACTCGATAATTTTGATGCTTTAACAGAATTTGAAGAAAAATTTAAAGAAAGTGGCATCAAAATTAAAAGATTTGTTTCTCAAAAAACAGAAAAAACCATAACGAAAGTAGAGGAATTAGCATGAAATACGGACTTTATTACAACCATAATTTGATAGGTGATATTTTGCTTGTCATTTTTAATCCCAATGCTATTCCTACAAAAATAATTACAAAAGACAATATTGTTGCTTTGTATAAAGAAGAAGAATTGATTGGTTATAATTTTTTAGATATATCAGAAGATATTAAAATTAAAGCTAATGGTTATATTCCATTAATCAATCATGAAGTTACCGATATTTTAAATCATATGCTTAAAAATGCCGGTCTTCTCGAGCTTGATTATTTGGATGATTCCGGCTTTAAAGTTGCAAAAATTGTGAAAATGGAAGAACATCCTGATAGTGATCATCTTCATATTTGTAGTGTAGATGTTGGAGAAGCAGAACTTCTTCAAATAGTATGCGGATCTTTCAACGCTAAAGAAGGCTTAAAAGTTGTTTGTGCTATGCCATATACTTTTATGCCAAATGGACAAATTATCGTTCCTGGCGAGCTTTTAGGTGTAAAATCAGACGGAATGTTATGTTCTGGAAGAGAGTTAAATTTACCTGGTTATGATAATGTTAGAGGTCTTTATATTTTAGATGATAATTATGTCGTTGGATCTGATTTTTTCCGTTATTAATGTAAACACAATGTAAATTGTTTCATTCTTTATGTATAAATTTTCATATTTTTGTTATAATTAAATTGCCTTTTGGAGGTAATTTATGGGATACGAAAAGAATAGAGTAACTATTTATGAAGTCGCTAAACAAAGTGGTGTTAGTTTAGCAACCGTTTCACGTGTCATTAATAATTCTGATTCGGTAAAAGATGATACAAAAAACAAAGTAATGGCCGTCATTAAAAAACTTGGATATAAACCAAGCGGATTGGCTCAAGCTTTGGCAACTAACAAAACAACTACACTTGGCGTTATTATTTCAAGCGCTAATTACGTTTATATTTCTAACTTTCTTAATGGTGTTACAGAAATTTGTAAAACTAAAGGTTTTGGAATTTCTTTATATACCACAAGCCACTCTAAAGAAGATGCCGCTTCATGTATTGAAAAAGCAATTAAAAGTCACGTTGATGGAGTCGTAATTTTTGATGATGAGTTAAATGATGAAGATTACAACATTCTTAACGATTATGAAGTTCCTGTCGTTGTTATTAACAATAACATATCTTCAAGTAGAATTGCTTGTATTCCATTTGGTTACGAACATTTAATTATTCGAATTATTACCGATTATTTCAATAAAGGTGATAAAAAGATGACCTTTTTACACGTTCATAACGGAGGTCGTTTATTAAGAAGAGTTGAGAATGCTTTTATTAAAACACATCTTGATAACGATAAGACTTATGAAGTTGTAAATTGTGATGATAGTTATTCACGTACTTATAAAGATTTCATGGAAAGATTTAAAACAAGAAGAAAAGAATACATCATCGCTTATCGTGATTCTATCGCTGCTGCCGTACTTAACGCTGCTACTGATAGTGGTTTAAGTGTTCCTGATGATATCGAAGTTCTTTCGATAATTGGTACCAAATATTCCTGGATTATGCGCCCTCAAATTTCTAGTATGCATATTGATATGCAAGAAGTTGGTAAGAGAGCAGTTTATATGTTAACCGATTTAATTGAAAATAATTTACAAGATAAAATTTATAAATTTGAAAGTGTTTATATTAAAAGAGATTCAACTAAATTTTAGTTGCTAATGTGACTACCTTTTATTTTTTTATCATATATAATAAATAAGTGTGAAAAAAGGAGATTTTTATATGGATGTTTATGATAATTTTATAAGATCAGTTATTGATTATCCTATCAAGGGAATTAATTTCCGTGATATTACTCCATTATTAGCTAACGGAAATGCTTTTCATCAAGTAATAATGGATTTAAATAAGGAATTACCACCTTATGATCGCTATGACAAGTTCATTGCTGCTGAAAGTAGAGGATTCATTTTTGGAGCTCCATTGGCTAGCATGAATAATAAAGGGCTTGTTTTAGCTAGAAAAGCTGGTAAATTGCCACTTGTTGGTTATCGTGAAACTTATAAACTTGAATATGGAGAGGCAACTATTGAAATTCCAAAAGATGCAATTGCTCCTGGCGATAGAGTAATTATTATTGATGATTTAATTGCAACTGGTGGAAGCGCTAAAGCAATGGTTGATTTGGTTAGAAGTGCTGGTGGTATTCCTGTTATGGCCTTATTCTTAATCGAATTAAGAAGTTTGCAAGGTTATAAAAAGCTTGGAATTCCAGTAGTTTCAATTGTAAATTACGGAATTCATATCAGCGATTTCTTACAACTTCAAAATTGTAAATTCCCAATGGGAAAATTTAAAGAAAAGGTAAACGAAACCGAGATTAAAGTCGTTTACGATGATGGCACAGAACAAATTGTTGAAAAAACTAACATTGTCTCAATTATACAAAAAGAAAAGGATGGAAGACTAACCTATATCCGTTATAGAGATTAGTTAAAGGAATTATGGAAAATATTATTGATGATTTAAATTATAGAGGTCTTATAAAAGACTACTCAAACGAGGAAGAGATTAGAAAATTACTTTCTACTCCTCAAACTGTTTATTGCGGTTTCGATCCAAGTGCATCAAGTATGCATATCGGAAACTTCGTAATGATCGCAACTTTAATGAGATTACAAAGAGCTGGTCATAGAATTATAGCTGTCGTTGGCGGAGCTACTGGAATGATTGGTGATCCTAGTGGGAAAAGTAAAGAAAGAGTTTTGCAAACTCCAGAAAGAGTTAAACAAAATACCCAAAATATTCATGACCAATTAGCAAAATTTTTGGATTTAAAAGATCCTAAAAAAGGATTGTTAATCAACAATTATGATTGGTTAAGCAAAATTACTTTACTCGATTATCTTCGTGATTATGCAAAATATTTTAGTGTTAATTATATGCTTGCCAAAGATATTGTCTCTAGTCGTTTAGAGTCTGGAATTTCTTTAACTGAATTTACTTATATGACTCTTCAATCGATCGATTTCTTACATTTACATCGTGAATACGGCGTTAATATTCAAATTGGTGGAAGCGATCAATGGGGAAATTTAACTGCTGGAATCGATTTAATTAAAAAACTTGAAGGACCAGAAGCGAAAGCTGAATGTATGACAGGCCACTTAATTACTAGAAGTGATGGCAAAAAATTTGGTAAGAGTGAAGATGGTGCTTTATTCCTTGACCCAAAACTTACTAGTCCTTATAAACTTTACCAATTCTTCTATAACCAAAGTGATGAAGATTGTATAAGATATTTAAAGATTTTTACTTTCTTAACCAAAGAAGAAATCTCTAAAATTGAAAAAGAGCATTTAGCTGCTTTAGGTGCTCGTATTGGTCAAAAAGTTCTTGCTTTTGAAGTTACAAAAATTGTTCACGGTGAAGAAAAAGCTAATGAAGCTAAAAACATGAGCGAAGCTTTATTCTCAAATGATTTTGCCTCTTTAACTCAAGAAAATATTGAAGAATTATTTGAAAATTACAAAATTTCAATTGATTCTATCGAACCATTAGAAGATTTATTAATTCAAATTAAGGCTGCAAGTAGTAAACGTGAAGCCCGTGAATTTTTAAAGAACAACGCTATTTCAATTAATGGTGTTAAAGAATCTGACGGTAACAAAGTATTTACTAAAGATGATTGCTTATTCAATAAATATTTAATTATCAAAAGAGGAAAAAAGAACTATTATTTAGTTGAAGTTAAATAGTTTTTTACAGTGTAATAAAATCCTTCCTTTTATATCCTAAAAAGAAGGATTTTTTATTACTTTAAAAATTATTTTTTCTATTTATTTTACGATATCTTCGATAAAATCGAACGTTTTATTAATATAAAATAAATTATAAAAATCAAGTCTTTTTATAAGTTATTTAATAAAGTATAATTTTTTTAATTTGGGGGATGGACATATGACGCACGAATATAATGGTACTGGTTTTATCGAGGTAATTTGTGGTCCAATGTTTGCTGGAAAAAGCGAGGAACTTTTACGTCGAATCAATCGCTTAATTTTTGCAAAAAGGAAATTTTTAGTTTTTAAACCTGCAATCGATGATCGTTATAGTGCCAATGAAGTTGTTTCACACTCCAAAAGAGCTTATAAATGTATTGCAATAAAAAATGCAACCGACATTTTAAAATATGTAACTCCAGATTTACAAGTTGTTGCAATTGATGAAGTACAATTTTTTGACGATTCAATTATTACTGTTGTAAATACCCTTGCTAATCGTGGAATTAGAGTAATTTGTGCTGGTCTTGATTGTGATTTTAAAGGTGAACCATTCCCAGTAACCGCTAATTTGTTAGCTTTAGCTGAAGATGTTACAAAATTAACAGCAATTTGCGCAGTTTGTGGCAAAGAAGCTACTATGACTCAAAGATTGGTTGATGGTGAACCTGCAAAAGATAGTGATCCAGTAGTTTTGGTCGGAGCCAAAGAATCTTACGAACCAAGATGTAGAAAATGTCATTGTGTTAGACACGAATAGAATATTGATTATAACTAATTTTATTATATAATTAATTAATTAGTAATTAGGAGTGATGAATTTATAAAATATGTCGCCTTATCCGTGTAATGTTAATTTGTTAGTCAACGATGCGTCGTCGACTTTTAATATTCCTATTTGGGTTGATTGGCTATTGATAATAATATTGTTATTTGTTGCCGGCCTTTTCAGTGCGAGTGAAAATGTTTTTTCAAATTGCAATAAATATCATTTTAGAGTTTTGGCAGATCGTGGAAAAACCACTGCAAAGGCCGTCTCTTTTTTAATTGATAATTTTGACGATACATTAATTACAGTTCTATTTGCAAATAATGCTATTCAATATTTGATGTCTATTTTAATGAGTGATGTGTTCATTAATATATCAATTAAATATGGTCGGAAAGTTCAAGGATTAGATACTGTTTTAGCAACACTTGTAATGGCATTATTAGTATATGTAATTACTGACTCATTATTTAAAATAATTAGCAAACATATACCTAATAAGATGGCAAATTTCTTAGTCTATATCGATATTTTTTCTTATTTTTTAATGTGGCCTATCGTTAAATTCTTTAAATTACTTATTTTATTAATTCATAAAATATTCAAAATTAAAGATAAAAATATTTTAACAAAAGAAGATTTTATTGAATCAGCTGATAAAGCTAAAATTATCGATGATAATGAAGATGGCAATAGTGCTCATGAAGAACTTCTTGAACCAGATGAAATGAAAATTTTAAATCGTACTTTTACTTTTGATAAAATTATCGTAAATGATGTTTTTACTAAAAAAGAAGACATCTTTGCAATAGATATTAATAAAATTGATACTAAATCACTCAACAAAATTATTTTAAATAACAATTATTCCCGAATTCCAGTTTATGAAGATAATATTCATAACATAATCGGTGTTTTAACAATTCGAATTTATTTTAAGGAATACCTTAAAGATCCTCATTTAGATATAAGAAGTACGCTTAATTCCCCATTATTTATTGATGGAAGTGAAAAAGTGGATGCTATTTTTAATTTATTTAATAAAACTAAACATCATATCGCTTTTGTTAAAGATGAAGACGGGAATTTAACTGGAATGATTACGATGGATGATATTTTAGAAGAATTAGTTGGTGATATAGATGAAGATAAAGTCGATAAATTGAGAGAGAATAAATATGCCAGCTGAGGTAATTAATTTAATATTTCTTTTATCTATTTCAATTTTCCTATTAATTTTAGGTTTTATTTTTAGTTCGATGGATATGGCTTTTGGTTGTGTTAATATTTCTCATTTAGAAAGAAAATATAAAATTAAACCTACAAAAGGGCTAGCTAAAGCTATTAAATATGCTAAAGATTACGATCAAACTATTTCTACTATTTTATTATGCAATGATATTGTTAATATCGCTTCTGAGGTTGTTTCTATACCTTTAAGCATGTCTATAAGTAAAGTTGGTGGTTTTACCAATACCGCTTTAGTGACGACACTTGTAGCTCTTATTACTTTAATACTTTTAATCTTTATTGCAGAAATTTTAGCCAAGTCAATTGGTAAGATTTATGCAGAAAGGATTGTTCATTTAACGAGTTATTTTTTAACTTTCTTCTATTATTTATTTTTTCCAATTACTTGGCTCACTAAGAAATTAATATACTATGCAACTTATCCAATAACACATAAAGTAAAAGATATTGAAATTACAGATGATGAACTTCACGAGATGGTTGATGAAATCGAAGAAGAAGGTGTAGTAGGTGAAGAAAAAGCGGAGATGATTAGAAGTACAATTGATTACGCAAATACCGAAGCTTATGAAGTAATGACCCCTCGAGTCGATGTTTTTGCAATTGATGTTGAAGATTCAATTGATGAAATATTAGCTAGCGAAGAAGTTTTAACTCATAGTAGAATACCTGTTTATGAAGATTCAATAGATAACGTCATTGGCTATGTTCATTCAAAAACTATAGTTAGATTAAAACTTGAAAATAAAACGGAATCTATAAAAAGTATTGTTTTACCTTTAGAAAAATTTCCGAGATCCACTGAAATCAATGATATTTTTCGTGAATTTAAGAAGACACAAGTTCATTTTGCAGTAGTTCTAGATGAATATGGCGGAACTGAAGGCATAATAACCATGGAAGATATATTAGAAGAAATTGTTGGAGAAATTTGGGATGAAACCGATGATATTGAAGCGCCATTTTTCGAAACTAAAGACGGATCTTATATCGTTGATGGTGGGATGAATTTAGATGATTTCTTTGATTTATTTGATTTAGATAAAGATGAATTAGATGATACTGAATATGTAACAATTGGTGGTTTTTGTATCGAATTATTAGATGATAGATTTGCTAAAGTTGGCGAAGTTCTTACTTATAAGAATTTAAAGATGAAAGTTTTAGCTATCGATGAAAATCACACTATTGAAAAATT
>Ga0172377_10004747_pt1 | contig 13946 bp, 10 predicted proteins | sample Pumphouse3metaG_FD_119749 | JGI IMG/M metagenome (GOLD analysis project Ga0172377, IMG submission 119749) | Leachate microbial communities from a municipal landfill in Southern Ontario, Canada - Pumphouse #3 metaG | ecosystem: Engineered > Solid waste > Landfill > Unclassified | place: Canada... | reverse complement strand
GCATATCCATTTATAGTAGATTTTTTATGCATGAGATCTCGGTTTGGTGGGCTTTTTCTGGTCGTAGCCATGCCCACCTACCACCATTGTAGGATAAGACTCCGCCCCATGCACCGATTATTCTACGGTCTTTAATTGGATAATTTGTTGTTTTGTCAGTTTTCGATGAGGTGGATAAACGGTTTTTGCTTTGCCTTGCTTCAAAGCAGATTATCATGTATATAAAACTAATGAGGAGGTGTTATCATGATACGCCAACTAGTATTGCGCAACCGTAGTTACAGGCGATTTGATGAAAAACAGCTGATAAGCAAACAAACTCTTAGGGATTTGGTCGCTTTAGCACGCTACTCTCCTAGTGCAGCAAACTTACAAAATCTTCGTTACTGGCTTGTAGACACTCCTCATGCCGGTTTGTTCAAATGCTTAAAATGGGCAAATTATCTAAAGAATTGGAATGGACCTGCAGAAGGCGAACGCCCTGTAGCTTATATCATTGTTTTTGCTCCCACTTCTTGTTCAAAGTATTGTTATGTCGATACAGGTATTGCCTGTCAAAGCATACTTTTAGGTGCTACAGAACTGGGTTTGGGCGGTTGTATGATTGCAGCAATTGACAAAGAGAAATTGCGCCAACTGATAAGCATTCCGTCTAATCTGGACATTATGTTGGTTATTGCCTTAGGTGTTCCTGCCGAAGAAGTAGTAATTGACGACATTAATTCTTCGGGTAATATCGAGTATTGGCGCGATGAAAGAAATCGTCATCACGTCCCAAAATACGATTTAGATACTCTCATTTTAAACTGAGAAGCGTGTTTATTGTATCCAATTTGGCAATATAACAATATCTCTGCCATTGTTCTCGCTTGATTGGTAGTATCATGCCACTAAAAAATAGCATCTAGAGAACGTTGCACATCCATATAAAAGCCCCTGTGTTATTTTACTTCTGTATGTGCAACTTTCTTTCTTATTGTATGAGTGCCGCTTTATGCCTCCATTAATCAACTGTCTTTCGAAGCCATTGACAAAAATTGCCCATAGGCTTTTGCTGTTCTTATATGGATAACATTCAAGTTTTCAGCGTATTCGAAATATCTCGCCACCTCAGGCAGGTTATAGAAAGCAGTATCGAACCCCTGTATGTAAAAGGGGAAATCTCGAACTATGTGCACCACAGTTCTGGGCACATGTATTTTAATCTAAAAGACGAATATGCCACACTGAGATGTACTTTTTTTAAAGGGGCAAACAATAACCTAAACTTTAATCCGATGGATGGACAAAGCGTAATTTGTTTTGGTAAGATTACTTTATATGAAAAAGGTGGCTCCTACAATCTGAATGTTACTTCGATGCAACCTGCGGGAATCGGTGCCATGCAGGCTCGTTTTGAAGCCCTTAAGAAAAAGCTTATGGAAGAAGGGTTATTTGAAGAATCTCACAAAAAAAAGCTGCCCCCATACCCCGAAACTATTGGCATAGTAACCTCTCCTACAGGTGCTGCCTTGCAAGATTTATCAAATATCCTTTCGCGTCGATATCCTGTTAAAGCTTTTGTGTATCCGGCACTAGTACAAGGTAACGACGCTCCTCGTACCTTGATAAATGGAATAGAATTCTTCAACCAAAGTTTTCCGGTAGACCTGATTATTATCACTAGAGGGGGCGGTTCTCAGGAAGATCTTTTCTGTTTTAACGATGAGAATCTCGCACGAGCCATATTCAAATCGAACATCCCCATTATCTCTGCCGTAGGTCATGAAATTGATTTTAGCATCAGTGATTTCGTGTCTGACTTACGTGCTCCCACACCTTCGGCTGCAGCAGAAATTGCAGTACCTAATAAAGATGATTTACTAAACTATCTAAACTCACAAAAACAACGCCTTAATCTCACGGCAAAGAATGCTGTTGCAAACTATAAACAACAGATGAGCGAATATGCTCTTAAACTTTCTAAATTTCACCCCCAACGCCTTTGGCAAGACTATCAGCAACGTTTTGACCTGGCAGAAATGGCTTTAGCTAATATCAAACACTTTATCCGTGAACCCCAAAATACGCTTAAACATGCTGAAAATAAACTTATTATATCTGCACAGTATTCAATAATGACAAAATTGGAGCGAGGCATAAACGAGCTTAATTCCCTTGAGCAGCGCTTGAACATGCTTTGTAATAGGGGTATACAAGATATCTCTCTTAAACTAAAAACTAAAGCTGAAGTTCTTAATCAACTCTCACCTCAACTATTGATGCAAAAAGGATGGTCTGTTGCAATAAAGGACAACAAGATTATTAAAAGCGTTAATGAGCTACATCCAGGAGATATCCTTAGTATAAGGTTTGCCGATGGAAAAACTGCCGTTGAGGTTCTCGAAGAACAATGAAAAAGTTTTGCTTACTGCTATTCTTACTTATCTCTGTTCTGTATCTCTGTGCTGAAGTACGTTCGCTTTGGGTATTACCATGGAACATTACCAGCCCACAAGCAGTGGATAGAGTTATTAGTGATGCCCTTTCAAGCAATCAGAATGAATTATTGGTAGAAGTACGATATCGGGCAGATGCTTTGTATACTCCAAACAGACTTGGAAATAAGTATTACAACCCCGAGCCACGTAGTTATATATTGCAAAACGATGGTTTTGATCCTCTCGCATACACCTTACAACAGGCTCATGCTCACAATTTGAAAGTGCAGGCTTGGGTTATTGTATTCAACGCAACTCCCACTGCCAGAGAACTTGTAGAACATAACTATATTTTCACTAATTACCCACACTGGATTACTTATAACGAACAAGGAAATCAGATGCGCTCAAGTGAAGCATTTGGATATTTCATAGATCCCGGCCTCCCTGAGGTTCAAGACTATTTGCTGGATGTTATTAGCAATATCGTAAACGGATACCCAAAATTGGACGGGTTGCATCTGGATTACATCCGCTACCCAAGCTCACAGTGGGGATTTCATCCTATTTCAGTTTCACGTTTTGAAGATACAAAAGAAAATGGCGAAATGATAAGCTGGAATGAATGGAGAATACGTCAAGTAACGGAGTTTGTTAGCAAATGTAGTATCCGCGTAAAAAGCATAAATCCCAATCTTATGCTTAGCGCAGCAGTCTTCTCCAATATTTCGGAGGCCAGAATTTCATACGCTCAAGATTGGTACGATTGGTTAAAAAAAGGCATTGTAGATAGAGTATATCCTATGGCGTATCATTTGGATTACAATGTTTTTAGCAATCAATTAGATGAAATGCTCTACTACGGATTGGAACAAAACTTAGTAATTGGCCTAAGAGCATGGAATGCTAATGGCAAATCTCTGATGCCTAAGGATAATCCTGAATATAACCTTGAGCATATCATAAAGCGCATAAATCGTATTAGAGAGGGGAAATTTGGAGGAATTGCCCTGTTTAGCCACCATAGTATTACTCAAAATGGAGCTTTAGATTCTTTGGCACTTCTTAGCTATCCCCCCATAGAGAATAAATTGCCCATAGAGCCCATGTATACCGAAGAAAACGCTGCCGATGTTAAAGTAAATTTGGTCGCAGGCACTTATGTAATAGAAATAATGCTGCCAAAAGAAGGAAAATGGTTTTGGTCAATAAGCGATACCAACAACACCCTTATTTACAACAAGCAGCGGTTTTATTTTAAAGGTCTTAATCAAGAATTCTGGAATGGCAAACTTATCAATGGCACATATATTGCCCCCGGTAACTACATTTTTACGGTGTTTCATGAAGATGCCAATTATAAATATATGATTCCGATTAGTTTGGATAGCATTGTTCATGAGTGATCTTTCGCGTAAAGCAGGGCTACTCTCGCTGGCAGATTTTATCAGGTTTTTTATAAAAACCCTTCTTGGTATTGCACTTGCCCGAATTCTTAGTCCTGCAGATTTAGGCTCTTATCGACAATTATTCCTGATCTTCAGTACTCTTTCCGGCATTCTGCTTTTAGGCTTTCCCCAAAGCATGTTGTATTTTTTACCCAAAGCAGCAAATGAAGCCGAAATCAAAAGGATCATTAGCAGAACCTTTAGCATAGTTTCACTATTATCATTAATCTGCGCATTACTTATCTTTCTATCCAGCAAATATATAGCCAATATATTCAACAATCCTTCTTTATATATTTTACTCCCGCTTTATAGCATCTATCCAATATTCATGTTTGTCACTCAGATGTACAATTCAGTATTACTCGGTTTGAGGCAAACTAAAAAATCTGCAGTGTATTCCATCTTTGCCATTGCTTGCGATTTTATTTTGGTTTTAGGCACTGCTCTTTTGTTTAGAGATATCTATTACATTGTTTGGGCATTACTAGTTTCTGCAACAATACAATGGCTTTGGGCTTATCTCGATTTACGTTCACTAAAACTACACTGGTCACCAAGCATTTTCTCTGGATTTAAAGAACAACTCGCATACACAATCCCCTTGGGAGTATCTTTATTGATTGGAGTTTTAGGTGTTCAATTAGATAAGCTTATGATTTCCGGATTTTTTAAACCAGAAGATTTTGCAGTATTTTCCTTAGGGGCTATGGAACTACCACTAATTGGAATTTTGATAAATTCCGTAAATTCAGTTCTCCTCCCCCACCTCAGCTCCGGAGATGTTTCTGCTTTGTCTTCAACTTTTAAGGCTTCTGTGCGCAAAAATGCCATAATCATCTTCCCCCTGGCAACTGTCTTTTTTATTTTTGCTGCCGAATTTATGGTATTCTTATATGGTAGTATTTACGCATCATCGGCCTTGTACTTTAGAATATATCTTCTTATTCTGCCTCTACGAGTAGCAACCTATGGTATAGTGTTTCAAGCTATGGGTAAAACCCGACTGGTTATGATAGATTCTGTAATAATGATTGTGTTGAATACTGTACTAAACTATATATTTATCCGTATGTACGGCATGAAGGGAGCAGCCATCGCAACGGTGCTGGTATCTTGGCTAATCCTGCTTGTGTACTTATGGCAAATGAGGTTTTGTCTAAAAATAAAACTCTTAAGCCTGTTCCCTCCATCCAGCTTGCTACGAAATCTTTTGGCCGCATTGATCCCTGTTGTTGTGGTTATTCCTTTAGCTCATTTAATACACCTGTCTGTGCTACGCATGATCTTGGGAGGATGTATATATATGTTTTTATACCTTGTTGCAGCTCGTATACTTAAAGTCATCCAGCCCTACGACATACAGTTAGTAAAAGAATTTGCCTCCGATGTTATCAAGCGGAAGTTCTAGTGAAGACTATCTTATTTTATCCTGCTAAAAGCACTTTCATAGATGTGGACATCAAGATTTTAAGCGAGATCAGTCACCTGCAAACAATGTGCTTGCATCAAAACAACGGTAGATTCTGCTACTTCTTTTCATTGCTTGGCATTATTCCCAAAATTGCCTTGTTTCCCCAACACAAAATCTGCATTAGTTGGTTCGCAGATTATCATGCTCTGTTTATTGTGTTGGGATCACGGCTATTTAACAGAAAGTCTGTTCTTTTTATTGGGGGTTACGATGCTGTCCACTATCCCAAGCTTTCTTATGGTGTTTTCCACAATCGCTTAAGAAAACTCTGCGCTGTATACGCATTAAAGCACTGCGACCTTATCATAGCAAATCATAACGCACTGCTATCTTCAAATAACAAGTACTACAATCCTCATGGACATTCTGAGGGCGTATATAGATTGGTAAAAAATCTGCATACAAAGTCTATTGTAATCCATAATTGCATTACAATTCCAGCCCCTCATATCGTATCTAAGATCCGAAAAAAACAGATTTTGTGTGTGGGTACTACACCTCGTTTACAGGATTTCTATAATAAAGGCTTCGATTTACTGATGGAAGCAGTAATAGGTTTTCGAGATTGGCATTTTGTATTTGTGGGCATAAAAACCACTTGGCAAAAGATACTTGAGCCCGATTTTCATTTTTCCCATTACCAAAATCTCACCATTCATGCCTCAATACCACATCCCAAATTGCTTAGCATTATGAGCGAATCAGATATAGTTGTACAGATTTCTATATCTGAAGGTATGCCAAATTCACTAATGGAAGCTATGTTATATGGCTGTAAGGCTGTAGGTTCTTATGTTGCCGGAATTCCAACCATCATAGGAAACATGGGAGAAATCATCACTGAAAGAAAAGCAGAAGCTCTGCTTAAGGCCTTGCGCAAAACCATGCAGACCGAAACTGATAGGCAATCAATCTCGAATTGGATAGCAAACTCATTCCCATACGAAACCCGAAAGTCTAAACTGGAAAACGCTCTTAAAGACCTCGCTTAATCCGATTCCAACACTGATGATATGGTGCTTAACAGCTCATCTCGCATAAAAGGTTTTTGTAAGGTTGCTTTCGCTCCCAGCTTTTCTGCTAATGGCAAATAGCTATTGGGCCCAAACTTCCCTCCACCACTCATGGCGATAATCTTGATGCTGGGACACAATTCTAATAGTTCTTGAATAGTTTCCAATCCCTCTTTATCTGGCATTATGATATCTGTAATTACCAAATCTGGATTAAACTGCGCACACACCTCCAAAGCTTGATTGCCTTCTCCTGCCTGACGAACATCGTATCCCGCCTTAGATAGCATCTGTACTAATACATTGCGAAAGCTATCATCATCTTCTATTACAAGAATCTTGGGCATAATACAACCTCACTTTGAGTTTTTGAGTTCTTGTTAGCTTTAATATCACTAACAAAGGCATAATAATTATTTCAGCTTTTATGTAAAGCAAAATCTTTTGTCTGACTTTGATGCTTTGTTGAAATTATCCAACCAAACTCTACACTGATACCCGTTTTTGTGCGTCTATAGATTGATAACGTATTGATAGTCAACATGATACTTCTACAGAAACCAACACTTTTGCAAGCCTCATTAGTATTGTAGATTCATTAAGCTTCTCACTGGTGTTGAACTACTAATGCAAGAGGGAAAAGTATTATAACCTTAAGATTTGAAAATGCTGTATACAAAAATGGTGGCGAGACCCAGAATTGAACTGGGGACACAAGGCTTTTCAGGCCTCTGCTCTACCGTCTGAGCTATCTCGCCACACAGTGCTTTGCATTTGATTTAACAGCGCTTTTTTTGTCAAGCACAATTTGAAAAGAGTCTACTTTTTTAGCCTACAAGGGTAGTGGATGGCAGAACTGCGATCAGAAAAAGCCCACCAAACCGATATCTCAAGCATAGAAATCTGCTATATATGAGGATATGCGACGATCTCACGTATTAACTCAACGACAGCTAAATTGCCCCAAGCGCATTACAACTCCCCCCTCTTCCCATCTTTCGCTTAACAGGAGAATTAAGTAGGGTTCAAGTTTGGATCATGCCGTAGGAAGGGAGCATGTCCCCTTGAAGTATGCTTAAGTGTGAGATGAAGCAAGAAGTACAAAATGCCGTATAAGCCCGTAGCTGTAAAGGTAGAGCCCCATACAATAATGGTTGCAGCCAAGAATAGATACGTTAGTACCAAATCTTTATACAGTTTATGTACTCTCTGTTTTTGGCATTTTAGCCAGGTACAACGATATTGGGATTTTCTATTCTACTGTAACGCTTTTTGCCAAGTTACGTGGTTGATCTACATCGTAGCCACGAAGATCTGCCACATGATAAGCTAAAAGCTGCAAGGGAATTACAGTAAGAAGAGGCTGAAGATTAGTGAGAGTATCGGGAATGTATATAACGTTTTCACTAATCTTACACAATTCTTTATCGCCAGCAGTGGCAACTGTAATCAACCTAGCCTTGCGTGCTCGTACTTCTTGAAGATTGGAGTATACTTTATCATACAAGGGATCACTAGTTGCTATAGCTACTACGGGCATGTTTTTATCTATAAGCGCAATGGGACCGTGCTTCATCTCAGCTGCAGGATATCCCTCAGCATGAATATAGCTGATTTCTTTGATCTTGAGTGCACCCTCTAGCGCTACGGGATAATTTACTCCTCTACCCAAATATAAGGCATTGGTGCAATCTTTAATGCTTGCGGCAATCTCCCGAATTTGATCGTTTAGCTTTAGAATCTCTTCTACTTGTTGAGGAATTTGTTCTAATGCTTTTATGTATTCTTGCCCTTGAACTGCCGAGAGGTAATTCATTCTACCCAAAAAAACACTTAACAGGGTTAATATCGTTACTTGAGAAGTAAATGCTTTTGTGGAAGCCACGCCAATTTCACTTCCGGCATGAATATATGCTCCTCCATCACTTTCTCGTGCCACAGTTGAACCAACTACATTTGTAATCCCTAACACTCTGGCGCCCTTAGCTTTTGCTTCGCGCATTGCCGCAAGGGTGTCCGCCGTTTCGCCAGATTGGCTAATCACAAACACCAAAGTGTCTTCCGGAATAATCGGATTGCGATAGCGGTATTCACTGGCATATTCCGCATGTACGGGAATACGTGCCATATCTTCAATAATGTACTTTCCAATTAAGGCTGCATGAAACGATGTTCCACAAGCAATGAGATGAATCTGCTTAACTTTCCTTAGTTCAAATGGGGGTAAGTGCAAGCCACCTAATCGCGCTGTACCCATGTTTTCATTTATGCGTCCGCGAAATCCATTATCTATCGTTATTGGTTGTTCAAAGATTTCCTTGAGCATAAAATGTTTATAATTGCCTTTCTCTATGGCAGATATATCCCAATCTACAACGCTAATTTGGGGTTTTACGCTGGCTTTATCCAAGGTAGAGATCTCAAAACTATCTTTACGCACTACACAAAGCTCGGAATCTTGCAAATAGATCACGCGTTTGGTATGAATTATGATGGCACTCACATCACTAGTAACAAAATGTTCGTTATCGTTGATGCCAATAATTAGAGGACTCCCTTTGCGTACGGCGATAAGTTTATCTGGCTCTCGACGGCTAATTACTACTAAACCGTATGTACCTTCAACCAGCTTCATGGCTTCCCGTACGGCATCCTCTAAGCTTATCTTGGTGCTGAGGTATTGCTCAATGAGGTGAACAATTACTTCCGAATCTGTTTCACTTTTAAACGTATGCCCCAGATCAATCAATTGCTGACGTAGTAGTTTGTAGTTTTCTATAATGCCATTGTGCACAATTGCCACCTCTTGGTTGCAACTTGTATGAGGATGGGCGTTCAATTCATTGGGTTCACCATGCGTTGCCCAACGCGTATGAGCAATGGCAATATGCCCTTCACATTTAGAGGGTTCGGGTAAAGCGCGCTCCAATTCTATGATTTTTCCCTGTTTTTTGTACACCTCTAATTCACTATCATGTATCAGCGCCGTTCCAGATGAATCGTATCCTCTGTATTCTAAGCGTTTAAGTGCTTCAATGACAATCGGAAGAGCTTGTCTATTGCCAATATATCCAACTATTCCACACATTGTTTTCCCCCTGTAACTTTATGAAACATATATAGAGCCCATGCCAAAATAATCACGGCGGGAATTGCCAACCAGTAATGTAGGCTGTCCTCTCCAGATACAAAGAACTTCATGAAAGGCTTGGTAGCTAAGGTCATTATAATCAAGGCAAAACCGTTATTGATAGCATGAGAAAACATAGCGTTAAAAATCGATCCACTCCGCAGAGTGAGATATGCTAAAATAATACCTAGAATCAGCACTGGGATGAAACGAAAAGGATCCAGATGAAATGCAGCAAAGAATAAGCCACTTAATATAATGCTTGCTCTAATTCCGTATTTCTCGAAAAAGCGGATAAGAAAACCTCTAAACATCAATTCTTCGCATATTCCAGGCGCCACTGCGATAACCAAAAAACTGCCCCATAACGGTAAATCCATCTTAAACAGACCGCCCAACATTTTTAGATAGTTTTCCGGAAAAGGATATATAGTATTGATTACTTGGGAAAGCAGGGACACTATGATTGCAGCAGGAATTGCAATAAAAGGAATAATGAGTAATTCTTTCAGTTGGGGAGCTTTTAAGCGTAAGATCTTATTGCCGTCAAGCTTTAATGAGCGAATAATTAGTAAAACGGGCATGGCAATAATTAGCAATTGGGTCAGTACCAATCCTCGTGCCAAATCCTGCTGCTGCAAATACGAACCCAAATAGTACAATAGTAAAAGGGCAATGGTGTAGTAAACTAAACCATTGTAAGGATTAAAGAAGTTTGCTTTGTTCTTTTTGATGCCTTTCAAGCTTCCACTATCGTCATCCGATCTAAAGAGAATTCCTTCGGTGTTAAAGAGCTTGATGGTCCCCCAAATCGCCAAAACATCCAGTACTAAGGTACTAATAATCGTTATGAGCAAGTGGGATACCTGATAGTCGTTTATCATCACCGCCTTAAACAACAAAGAGATGTTGATTACAGGAATAATAGCCATCAAATTGCTCATTTCAATGGCAGGCAGAAAGCTAATCATCGCTAAAATCATAGAAACCATCATTAACGGTTGTTCATAAGTTCTGGCTTCCTTCATATTTCGACTAAACGTAGAGATGGAAAGCAAAACCGCAGCATACAGAGTAGCAAGGGGAAGCATCGCTGCCAAGAGAATAAGTATTGCCTTTATGGGCATCTGGGCACCAGCCATATCTAAGCCAGATCGAGAAAGCATATAGCGCATAGAGAAACTAATGCTGAAGAGATTGATAATCAGATTAAGCATGCTCAATGTGATTATGGTAAGATATTTACCTATTACTACTTCTCTTCTACCAACTCCCGAAACTAATAAGGTTTCCAGAGTTTTCCGCTCCTTTTCGCCCGCTACCAGGTCGGCGGCGACAATTGATGCCCCGGCTAACAACATAATTATCATGATATAAGGAAGAAACATGCCTAAGAGCATACCCATTTTTTTTTGAGAATCTGCTGTATCTCGTTTACGTACATCCACCAGATTCATCAGTTCGGGGCTAACACCCCTGTTTGATAGTTGTTCTTCGATAAGGGCATGCTCTGTAGCTTTAATTTGATCGGAAACCTTGCCATATATATGGTTGCTGCTTTCATTGGCGGCATCATATTGAATATATGTATGATACTTGCGTAAACCGGATATATCTACAGAATCCTTAATTGTTACAATGCTTTGGATATCTTTACTCAAATATAGAGATTGAACATTGTTGGCTGCGGGAATAACGGTAACATTTTCAATCTGGGAAAGTTCGGAAGCAATGCGCATCGAAATTTCGTTTTGAACACTATCTTGAATTGCCACAGTGCCCCCGCGTTCTTCTAATACTCCAGTTTGCCTGGTCATTATTGCATTAAACCCAATCATCAAAACAGGATAGAGAATAACCGGCAGCAGCAAAGTAGTAAAGAGTGTACGTTTATCTCTCAATACTTCCAATAATTCTTTGCGATATACGATCAAAATCTTAGAACTCATGTGCTTGCACCTCATTTTCGCCGTTAACTTGATTCACATAATGCACAAAGATATCATCCAGATCTGTTTGATTGGTAATTGCTCTTAGCTCATCCAAGCTTCCTTCTGCCAACAGTTTGCCCTTGTGAATCATAACGACTCTGTCGGCTAACCGCTCTGCCTCGCGCATAATATGAGTACTAAATAACACACATTTTCCCCTATCTTTGCAACTTCTAATGAATGATATGATGTTACGGGCTGTTAAGATATCCAATCCTGCAGTAGGTTCATCGAAGATCATTACCGGCGGATCGTGAATAATTGAACGAACAATAGACACCTTTTGTTTCATTCCGGTAGAAAGAAACTCGATTTTTTTGTCCATAAAATCGTTCATATCCAACAGCTCTGCCATCTCTTTCATTCTTTGATCAATAACAGATTCCGGCATAGAGTACAACCTGCCGAAGTACTGAATGAATTCAAACACTCGCAGACGATTATACAAGCCCGTATCACCAGACAAAAAGCCAAGGTTTTCACGCACTTTATGTGGATGGGTAAGAATATCCCATCCCTTTATTTTCGCTGTTCCCGAGCTTGGTCTAAATACTGTGGAAAGAATGCGCATAGTAGTAGTTTTGCCGGCACCATTTACTCCCAATAGACACACAATTTCACCTTCTTTTGCCTCAAAGCTGATGTTATCTACAGCATAGAAAGTTGTACCGTCTTTTTTGGGAAATTCTTTTACCAAGTTTTCCACACTTATCATGTTATCTCCCCATATTTTACACTTGTAGACACATTATCTGCCTAATGTATTGAAACAAAGACTTTTTGATGAGGTCTGTTCTCTTCTCAATCTTTCTTTTATATGCTGTGCATGATCTACACATTATTATAAACTTTCAATATTTTTTAGCGGTTTTGGTGCTGTGGCGGGGCTTACCCCTTCTTGAGTAAGGTATCCTACAACCGGATTCCCTAAAGGATTGCGAGATTCATCTTCTCGGTAAAATTCAACAGCTATTCGAATCGGTTTGCCATCGGCTTCGATTATATCGATTCCCTGTGCATCCTCCTCAAACTGATTTGTGTAAAGCCATGCCAAGCCTATTGCGGCAGTACCGGCCTGATCGTTCACATTTTTACGCTTAGAACCAATGGCTAATCGTTGCTCTAGGGATAGATTGGGAGAATTGATGCTAGAGCTTACAGTGCCTATTCTCTTTCCATTGCGATACACTCCCCTGCCGCTCACTATTCCCTCAGAAATAATAATATTAAGACGTTTATGAACTCCCTGAGCCAAAGCTCGTTCCAAGGCTGCTTTGCCAAGAAAATCTTGTTTGTTCATATCTATGGCAGCATCATATAAGGGAGCATTGATAGGATTATGATCAGGATCGTATTCTTGCCCCATCAAAGGCAAACCAAATGCACCTGCAGATATGCGGTTTTCATCTCTACCACCAAGTCCAACCAATAATCCACCCAGATCCAGTGCCTTACTAACAATCTGTTTAAAATCGTCCGCAGCTTGTTCTACGGGAATATATAATTCCCATCCCCATCGGTTGGTATACCCAGTGCGGCTAATATAATAATGAGCACCATTACGGTCGAATTCGTTGAAGGTAAAGAAGTTCATGTTTTTCTCGGGATTATTGCGATTCTTAAGCACCTGAACGCCATAGATATCTTTAATAAGTTTGTAGGAAAGAGGACCTTGGATATCCACCTTAACCAACTGATCGGATATATCTTCCGCTTCAACCTCTTCTTCTGCTTGTTTCAGGCTCATAATGCGATCGATATCGGCAATTAGCTCCACTTTATCGCCATTATGCTCAACCGTATCTGTAATATCGTGTCCGGCATTGATTACAGCGATATATTCTTCCGGGGATACTCTCATTAGAATCATATCGTCCTGAACTCCGCCTGCTTCATTTAAAAGCAAAGTATATTTACATGCTCCAACTTTCATATCTACAAAATTAGCCCCTAAACTTCTATTCAATAAGTTTGCAGCATCTTTCCCCTTAAATCTAATCTGTGCCATATGATCAATATTATACACTGCCACTTTATTGATTGCCGCAGCTTCTTCCAAAACAGAAGTAAGGTAGTTTACAGCCATATTATATTGACCAAAATTGCTGCGTTTTATGCTTTGTAAACTAAGGTTTTTTTGCTTTGCCAAAAGTGGCAGATACCAGTTTTCTTCCATATCGAAGAGATATGTTTTCCTAATATTTTCAGGAAAATTGAAGCCGTACTTGCTCATTTCTTATCTCCTAAAAAGGTTTTTCTTAGCAATATCCTAAAACACTGCTTTTTTGTAAAGCCATTTTTACGATTTTTTGACTAAAATTGCAATTTTAGAGGATATCTTTCAACCACCTGTTTCAATCAGTTTAGCAATTTGAACATATAGATAAGTAGTCATGCCCTACCAATCTTATTTTTAGCTTGTTTAACCTGAATTATGCCAATACACTTTATTAGTAAGCTTCTTTCCTAT
>Ga0172377_10004745_pt1 | contig 13949 bp, 6 predicted proteins | sample Pumphouse3metaG_FD_119749 | JGI IMG/M metagenome (GOLD analysis project Ga0172377, IMG submission 119749) | Leachate microbial communities from a municipal landfill in Southern Ontario, Canada - Pumphouse #3 metaG | ecosystem: Engineered > Solid waste > Landfill > Unclassified | place: Canada... | reverse complement strand
CATGGAGTTCATTCTGCTTTCGACTTCGGATTCTGAGAGGAAAACCGGCCGGTGTTCCATACCATCCTCATCATAGCCCCAATACTCCAACAGGGTATTGCTGCTTAAATTGATCTTATAGAATAGGATGTTACCTTCAAACTCTTCCTTGATCGTAACGACATCACCCTGCCTATCGGTTACTTCTAAACTGTTAAGTTCAGGTTCGCTATCATCAGAATGATGGTTACTAACCTCATATTGGACGTAATCTCCGGTGTGTAGATTGTTGCCAAAGCGATGTGGGAAGGTGGACTGCACATAGGCCATCATATCCCTTTTTGCTTCAGCTTCGTCCAGCGCGTCATTTTCGAAATCGGCGCCCCATAAATGTCCGTAACAGACAGTTGCGACTAACAGGATAAGAAAATAATCAACAAATCGTCTTAGCATGTTAAACTCCTTGTTTTTTTCTCAAGACCAAGATTTTAGTGCATTCAAGAACTGTCAAGAAATATATTCCAGTATTCGAAAATATTTCGCTATGCAGCGCACACGAATATATTTGTAGAACATCCCGAAAGATAATACTGGTAACTAATCTTACCTACACTTAAGTGCTTGAAAAATGGAGCATCGTTTTGACAGTGATATGATGTATATTGTTATGCGGCATTACGATAACCCTTTATCGCATAGTTGAATTTATCCATTTCTTCGATTTCATCATCATACCAGTGCCTGTGTATGAACTGCTTCAACACGAGATCATATTCGTTCAGGAGTTGCGCAACATCCCTGTAACCAAGCGATAATGCATACTCAAGCAGGTGTTTAGCTTTATTGGCGAAGACCAGGGAGCAGAAGATATCCAGCCAGTTATCTTCCATTTCAGAATAGAACTCAATCAGCAGTTGATCGGTGCTTTTTGCAGGATAATCATAATTCAGTGAACAAAACATATTGTAGAAAACACATCTGATAGTCAAGTCTGCGATTTGTAGAGCGTACTTGGACGATTTGCTTTGATCGTAGCCGAAGTACTGTTTGAGATCTTCGAAACACGACTTCGATGGACCAGCGGCGCAGATAGATGCTTCTGCTTTGCCATTCTTTGACGTTGCTCGGTGTGGGTTCCTTTGTGGTAATTGCTCTTATTGGCATGTTTGATCCCGGACTTTCAGATCTTAAGCTCAAAGTCCAATGAGATGGTCACAACTCCATTGTGCCAGGCGGCCACGATTGTCTGATATCCCATATAGTATGCTTTGCGTCAGTGATCCACAAACCAGGAGCTGTTCTCAACCCGCCGACCGGTTTTCTCTTTGGCGGTGTCGTCAATGATCAGGGCAGATATCTTTCCTTCCGGCGTGGGACAGAGCCTGGAAAAGCGCGAAGATATGCGATTTAGTAAGTAGGCATCAAACAAGGAAGGGCGGCAAAAATGACGCCCTTTCAATATCTGGTGGAGCTAAGGGGATTCGAACCCCTGGCCTATTGATTGCGAACCAATCGCTCTACCAACTGAGCTATAGCCCCACTCTATTTTGATGGAACTCTTTTGATGAGCTTGCTTCTGTCAAGCAAAATCAGGTAAGATCCTGTAGCTGTTGCTTGATAAGTTCCAGCTTGGTATTTACTTCGCTATACTTCTCGCGCTCTTTATCCACAACTTCTGGTTTGGCATTGGCGATGAAGTTCTGGTTGTTCAGTTTATTCTGAATCCCCAGTAATTCCTTGCTGAGTTTATCGATCTGTTTTTGCTGGCGTTCCCGTTCTACATCCAGATCAATCAGCCCGGATAGCGGCAGGAAGAGCTCGATATTGCGCACCACTGCGCTGATTGCTGGCTTGGGTTTATCCACATCTGTACCGCAGGCAATCTCCTCTACGCGTGCCAGTCTTTGGAAATAGGCCAGATAATCCTCAAACAACTTATTCTGGGAGCTATCGGCAGTACGAGCCACAATCCTGACCATGGTTGCTGGTGGCAGGTTGAGCTGCTTTCTGAGGTTTCGGATAGCAGTGATGCTTTCTTGCATCAGGCTCATTTCATCGGCAATAGCGGGATTGATTAAAGCGGGGTCGGGTATCGGGAACTGAGCAATGATCAGAGCTTCGTCATCCATGGGGAAGATTTCCTTGATCGATTGCCAGATTTCTTCACTGATGAAGGGCATGATGGGGTGCAGGAGCCGCATTGAAGCCTGCATCACATCCAGCAGCACATACTTTGCTGTGAGGCGTGAAGCCGGTTCTGCTTCGGGTTTCAGACGATCCTTGGCCAGCTCAATGTACCAACTGCAATATTCATCCCAAATAAACTGAAAAATGCACTGTGCGGCATCGTTCAAACGCAGGTTTTCATAATGATCCCGAGCTATACCAGCCACTTCATTGAGCCGGGAGATAATCCAACGATCCGCCAGTTCCAATTGCAATTCAGCTTTTTGGGGCAGACCTTCGATCTCGTTCACATTCATCATGATGAAGCGGTAGGCATTCCAGATCTTATTGGCAAAGTTACGTCCACCTTCTAATATGGCATCGCTATATACCACATCAGCGCCTTTGGGAGTATTGAAGATCATGGAAAAACGCAGGGCGTCAGCACCCACGTGTTCAATTATGTCAATAGGATCGGGCGAATTGCCCAGGGACTTACTCATTTTCCTGCCGATTTCGTCGCGCACGGTACCATGCAGCAGCACTGTGTCAAAGGGAATCATACCCTTGAAATGCAGGGTACTCATGATCATACGTGCAACCCAGAGATAGATGATCTCCGGGGCCGTAATCAGCACTTGAGTAGGCAAAAAGCGCCTGATATCTTCGGCATCTTCCGGCCAACCCATGGTGGAAAAAGGCCAGAGCCAGCTTGAAAACCATGTATCCAGCACGTCTTCATCCTGACGCAACTTGCTGGAAGAGCACTTGCTGCAATGTGCCGGCATTTCCTTGGCCACCATCATGTGCCCGCAATCTTCGCAATAATAAGCCGGAATGCGGTGCCCCCACCAGATCTGACGGGAGATGCACCAATCCCGGATGTTATTCATCCAGTGCATATAGACCTTGGTCCAGCGTTCAGGCTGGAAGCGAACTTCACCCGATTCCACCACTTCAATAGCTTTTTTGGCTAAGGGCTCCATCTTCACAAACCATTGATCCGAAAGATAGGGCTCGATCACAGTATCGCAACGATAGCAGTGTCCCACAGCATGTTCGTGATTCTCGGTTTTTTCCAGCAAGCCCTGTCCAGCAAGCATCTCCAGGATCTTGTCACGACAGGCATAGCGATCCAGTCCCACAAAATCAGCTCCGGCGGCTTCATTCATGATGCCATGTTCATCCAGCACCAAAAGCTGCTCTAGATCATGCCTTCTGCCGATCTCAAAATCATTGGGATCATGCGCGGGGGTTACCTTCACACAGCCAGTTCCAAAATCCTTATCCACATAATCATCGGCAATCACCGGGATTGTGCGTCCGGTGAGCGGCAGGATTAGCTCTTTGCCGATCAGATTCGTATAACGTTCATCTTTGGGATTCACTGCCACAGCCACGTCACCCAGCATCGTTTCCGGACGCGTGGTTGCCACAGTCACATGACCTTTGCCATCCGCGTAAGGATAGCGAATATGCCAGAGCTTGCCGCTTTCATCGGCGTGCTCCACTTCATCATTGGCCAAAGCGGTCACGCAGCGCGGACACCAATTGATGATGTATTTGCCCTTGTAAATCAAGCCGTCTTCATAGAGGCTCACAAACACTTCTTTCACAGCGCGGGAAAGCATATCATCCATGGTAAAACGCAGACGGTTCCAATCGCAGGAAGCGCCCAGCAACCTTAGCTGATCCAGAATGATTCCGCCCTTTTCGTGCTTCCATTCCCAGATCTTTTCCACCAAGGCTTCACGGCCTATCTGGTGACGAGTCTGGCCTTCTTTAGCAAGCTGCTTTTCCACCATGTTCTGCGTGGCAATTCCGGCATGATCCACGCCGGGCAGCCACAAGGTGGGCACGCCAGTCATTCTGTGATAACGGACTACTACATCTTGAAGGGTGTTGTTGAGCACATGACCGATGTGCAGGATTCCGGTTACATTGGGGGGTGGGATCAGGATAGTAAAGGGTTTGCCTTCACCGCGGGGAGCAAAATAGCCACGCTCCTCCCAGATTTGATACCACTTCTTCTCGATGTCTTGCGGAGAATAAGTTTTGCTGATTTCCATTGTTCTTTCCTTCTTGATGTAGTATTTCGCCTAAATCACAGATAATTCAAGCGAGTACCACTTCAGGAATATGCACTCGATTGTCAAGCAAGCTTTTGTTTATTACCCAGTTGCTATCTCGGTTTGGCATCCTGGCTCTTAGGATTATTTTATCCAAATGCCGGGCATCACAGTGATGCAGATACGGTTCTAATTAAAAAATTGGATGTTATGATGATAAAGTTCAGTGAAAAAGCCAGGGAGCAATATGACAATCTGAGTGTTGCCGATAAAGAGCGCATGGATATGGTGTTTCAGCTTTATGAAGAATGTGTGCCGGAGCCGGAAATCGGGATCGTGTACCCAAACATATTCAATCTGATGTTTTCCGGAGTACCCGCCCTGGGGGTATCGCCTCGCAAGGCATACCTCAGCTTCTACGTGGCATCTGTGGAAACACTGAAGATCTTTCGGGATCACATGAGTGAACTGGGTAAGGTGAATAAGGGGGTTGGCTGTCTTCGTTTTCGCAAAATGAGCGATATCAATTTTGACACTCTGCGCGAAATCTTTACCCTGATGGGGCAAAGCCAGCACAGCGTGCTATACGGTTTGTAGATACCTCGAAGATGGCTCGTCAATCCAGGCTACACTGAGCGCAGGCATTGATTTCACTGCGCAAAGCAGCCCACATATAGCGTTTATCCCGGCTGGTTACCAGATTGTGTGCAGTAGGCCGGTCATGCAAGGCCGAAGCCAGAGCTTGCAGGATTTGGATCTGAGCATTGGGGGATTCCTTGGGGGTGATCACCAAAACCACGAGCCGCACCAGATTGCCATCCGGGCTATCCCATTCCAAACCAATATTTGTATGGAACACAAAGATATAGGATTTATCCAGCTTTTCCAACCGTGCGTGGGGAATCGCAATTCCACGCCCCATCGCGGTACTCATCTGTTCTTCCCGAAGCAAAATCTCGTGATAGATCATCTGTTTATCCATGCCGGTGCGCTCAGCAACTTTGTCACTCATCACCCTTAGCAGCTCATCTTGATTTGTGGCAGCGGTATTAATAAAGACATCTTCTTCGGAAAACACAATGTTGTATAGTGCCTTACGAATCTTCCGCACCGCCTGGGAGAGCCAGGGACCAAAGATGATAGTGGAAAGAATTGCCGAGGCGATGATGCTCACCAGCACCTTTTCTGAGATCAAACCACTGCTATAGGCAAGCATACCCACAACAATGTGCATTTGTCCGCCAGGAGTGTGATTGATGGCGATGATCAACAGATTGCTTTTATCCTGCCGGGACCATTTCCCCCCCAGATAGGCTGCTACAAATCTGGAGGCAATGCCGATCACTGTGATCAAGAGTACCAAAAACCAATCGAAATTGGCGATAAAATCCAGATGCAAACCGATATTGGCAAAGAAGATCGGTACAAAGATCGAATAGACCAGACGATTCACCACAAAGCGGTCTTTTTCACTGATATGAGTGGCTTCTCCCAAAATCGTTCCAGCAATGAAGAAGCCAAAGAGGGAGTGGATCCCAATCCTGAGGGTTATGGCTCCAAAGATTGCCCCCACCAGCATGATGAAGGTGATCTTCAAGCCAGTACCTTCTCCAATCCTGTTATGAATAAAAGTTACGGACTTATCCACAAGCTTGCGCAACAGAGTCAAACTGATAATCGTAAACGCTAGAGTTAAACCCACCAACTGGATCACAAATCCCCATTCAAAGGAGCCATGGGCAAACAAACCCAAAATGATGGTGAAGATCACCCAACCCGCAATATCATTGATGGTTAAAGCTGATAGGATCAAAAAGCCCAGATCGGTTTTCAGGATGTTCAGATCCCGCATGCCCCGAATCGCCACTGGTAAGGCCGAGATCGTCATGATAGCAGAGATAAACAGAGCAAACAGAACTTTCTGCGAGGGATCGTTCAGATAATGATCGGGCAGGAAATAGATTGGTAAAAAGCTTAGCAAGATCGGCACAACCAAATCTACCATCGAAAGCTTGACTGCATCTCCCCGCTGATGCCAGATCCGGGAGAAATTCACCTCCAATCCCGTCTCCATCAGCAAAAAGAAGTTCCCAAACCAGGCAATTGTCTCCAACATCGAGCGCTGCACAACGTTATCCGGGAAAATGTAATTGTACAAATCCGGGGCTAATTTGCCCAGAATGGCAGGCCCCAGTACAATGCCTACCAAAAGTTCCGCGGTAACACTGGATTGCTTGAGCTTTTCGAACAAATACCCCGCTGCCTTACACAAACCCAACAGCAAGGCAAATTGGATCAGAAACAGCATCAAGTGGTGCTCGGTGATGGGCCCCATAATCTCTCCTATTGCTTTATATGTTACGAATCAATCGCCAGAACTAATGTGTTTGAACATATATCGGCTTTGCTAATATTATAAACAAGGGATAGAAACAAAGCCAGATGAACTTCTATGTTGCGAATGATTATTTGCGGATCACACTCATTTATTACCGTCTCGATGCGGTCACCTTGCCGTTACTTTTGTGACCACAAGGTAACCGCATCGTGAGGGCAATCAATGAGCACTCTATCTGTTCGTGTGAACGATCAGGCTCAAAGCCTTGTTCCCAGTGAAGATCATGGCTTTGGTAACTAGGAGTTAGCTATTTTTTTCTTGACACAAAAAGGGCTTTCAAATTGTTTGCCTAAACACAGTGAAAAAATGGTCCAGTAACTCAGTGGTAGAGTATCTGCCTTTTAAGCAGAGAGTCGGCAGTTCGAGCCTGCCCTGGATCACCAAAAGTTTGCGACCCCTTCGTCTATCGGTCAGGACTCAAGATTTTCATTCTTGCAAGAGGGGTTCGATTCCCCTAGGGGTCGCCACTTTTAGCTACACTGAGATATAGATTCGGCGGCACTTCCGCCTTTTATTTTATGCGTCCCGTTCGTCTAGTGGCCTAGGACTCGTGATTCTCAGTCACGCAACAGGGGTTCGATTCCCCTACGGGATGCCATTTTTTTGCCTTCGAATTAGATTGATATTTCCCGCAGATTGTCGCAGATAAAATGCGCAGATTAACGCAGATTCTAATAGTCAATAGCTGATGATTAGGGATGTAATGCAGTTTCCACTTTGAAATGACATAACCAAAAGGGGCATGGGGCTTCAGCCCCCAAACAATATGGGGTGGTGGGCTGGGTATGGATTATATCATTTCAAACTAAACACGATATAAGCCTGACCGGACAGACTCCACCGATGCCGAAGGTCTCAAGCTGTACGAATAACGTGCAATATCATCCCCCCCAAGATCATGGAGATCAGAGTTCCATTACAAATCCCATAAATCCGCGCAATCCGTGTGCAAATCTCAATTGTCTCTTCACAAGCACAGCGGGATGGCTTCCCCTAGCGATTTTCATTGACACAAAGTGCCCGCTAAAATCAGATGATTGAAATGCAATGATATTATCTAAAATAAAGCATACAAGGAGTTTACCATAATGGCTAAACAAAGAAAAGCTACGATGGATGGAAACACTGCAGCAGCTCATGTGGGCTATGCCTTCAACGAAGTCGCTGCGATCTATCCCATCACTCCCTCGTCCGGAATGGGTGAGCTTTCCGATGCCTGGGCATCCGAAGGCCGCAAAAACATCTTTGGCACTACTGTTGATGTAATGGAAATGCAATCCGAGGCTGGGGCAGCAGGCGCTGTGCATGGTGCCCTCTCTGCAGGAGCCTTAACCACGACTTTTACCGCTTCTCAGGGTCTGATGCTGATGCTGCCCAATATGCACAAAATTGCAGGAGAAATGCTCCCCACAGTATTTTACGTAACCGCCCGTTCACTGGCAGCGCAATCCCTTTCCATCTTTGGAGATCATTCCGATGTGATGAGTGCGCGCAATACTGGTTACGCCCTTGTAGCGTGTAACAGTGTCCAGGAAGTGATGGATCTGGCGATTGTATGCCAGCTCGCCACTCTGAAAACCTCAATTCCTTTCCTCTGCTTCTTTGATGGTTTCCGCACCTCTCACGAACTGCAGAAGGTGGATGTGGTGGATTATGAGACCATGGCCGAACTGATTGATCCAGCTTTGATCGAAGATTTCCGCAAACGCGCCTTGACCCCGGACACACCGCGAGTGAAGGTCGGTCAACAGGGGCCGGATGTCTATTTCCAAGGTCGCGAAACCAGCAATCTGCAATATCAGAATGCTCCTGCGATCATTCAACAGATCATGGATGAAGTCGGCGCAAAGCTTGGCCGCAATTATAAACTCTTTGATTATGTCGGTCATCCAGAAGCCGAAGACGTGATTGTTGCCATGGGTAGCGGTTGCGAAACCGTTCAGGAAACCATTGAGTATTTGAACAAAGAGCGCGGAATGAAGCTTGGTCTGGTCAAGGTTCGTGTGTATCGTCCTTTCAGCGTGGATGCTTTCCGTGCTGCAGTTCCTCAAAGTGTGAAGCGCATAGCCGTGCTTGATCGCACCAAGGAACCCGGCTCAATTGGCGAACCCCTTTATCTTGATGTAGTTTCTGCCCTCAAAGATCGCTGTGATCTATCCATCATTGGTGGACGTTATGGCCTTTCCAGCAAGGAATTCACTCCCTCAATGGTGCTTGCCATCTACAAGCATCTGGCAGCTGGTGGCTTCCATGGCTTTACCGTGGGCATCGAAGACGACGTCAGCAAGCTATCTCTACCCCTGGATGAGATCATCCACACCGTTCCCCAAGGAACCATTTCCTGCAAGTTCTGGGGTCTGGGTTCGGATGGCACGGTTGGTGCAAACAAGAACAGCATCAAGATCATTGGTGACAATACAGACCTGAACGTTCAAGGTTATTTCCAATATGACAGTAAAAAGAGCGGCGGAATCACCCGTAGCCATCTGCGCTTTGGCAAAACCCCGATCCACAGCCAATATCTGGTTGCCCGTGAAGACTTTGTAGCTTGCCACAACCAAGCCTTCATCGGACGTTATGATCTGCTTTCGGGTATCAAGGAAAACGGCGTATTCCTGCTCAATTCAAATTGGGAGCGTGACGAAGCCTTCAACCACCTCACCTGTGAGATGCAGGAAAGCATCATCACCAATAAGATAAAGTTTTTCAATATCGATGGCCTGAAAATAGCTGAAGAAGTGGGACTGGGCGGCAGAGTAAACACTGTGATGCAGACCGCTTTCTTCCTGATTTCCGGCGTGATGGACCGCAATGAAGCCATATCACTGATCAAGGAATCCATCAAAAAGACTTATGCCCGCAAAGGTGATGAGATCGTGAAGATGAATCTGAATGCAGTGGATAAAGTAAACGAAGCTCTGGTGGAAGTTGATGTCCCCGCTTCCATTCCAGACAAATGCACTCCCCGCAAGCAACTTGTACCAGAAGGCTCCACGGGATTTGTCAAAGACGTGATAGAGCCGATCATGCGTGAACAGGGCGATGTGATCAAGGTTTCCCAGATGCCGCTGGATGGCTATGTGGAAAGCGGAACTGCCAAGTTGGAGAAACGCCGTGTGGCTCCCGCAGTACCCAAATGGATCTCCGAAAACTGCATCCAATGCAACCAATGCTCCTTTGTGTGCCCCCATGCCGCAATCCGCGCCAAACTGATCAAAGAAGAAGATCTGAAGGCTGCCCCCGGCTCCTTCAAGACTCTGAAAGCAATGGGCGCTGAAGGTTATCAATACAAGATCCAGGTTTATATCGATGATTGTCAAAGCTGCCGGGTCTGCGTGAATGAATGCCCGAAACAAGCCCTCGTGATGAGCCCGATCGAAGAAGAACGTGAAGCTGGCGAACAAGCCAACTACGAATTCTTCGAGAAGCTTCCCAACGATGTCCTGGGTAACTTCAAAGAAGCCACAGTGAAGGGAAGCCAGTTCAAACAGCCCTTGCTTGAGTTCTCCGGAGCTTGCGCCGGTTGCGGTGAAACCCCTTATATCAAGCTGCTCACTCAGCTCTTTGGGGATCGCATGATCATCGCTAATGCCACCGGCTGCTCCTCCATCTGGGGTGGCACCTTCCCCACCATGCCATACGCCAAAAACAAAGATGGCAAAGGCCCCGCCTGGGCAAACAGCCTCTTTGAAGATAACGCCGAATATGGTTTCGGTATGCGTCTGGCAGTGAACAGCCATCGTAAACAACTGAAAATAGCTGCCGAAGCTTTGATGGAAAAAGGCATCGATCCCGCCCTCAAGGAAGCCATCGGTTATGCCCTGGCAAATTGGGACAAAGTGGATCCTGAAACCAAGGCCAATGCCGAAAAGATCCGCACCATGCTGCCCGGAGCCATTGAAAAGGCTTGTGAAGGCTGTGCCAAACTGCTGCGCAGAGTGGATGAATTGAAGGACTACTTCGTTCAGAAATCCATCTGGGCTATCGGTGGTGACGGCTGGGCCTATGACATCGGTTATGGTGGTCTTGATCACGTGATGGCCTCAAATCAGAACATCAAGATCTTCGTACTGGATACCGAAGTGTATTCCAATACCGGTGGTCAGGCCTCAAAATCCACCCCCATGGGTTCCATTGCCCGTTTTGCCGAAGCCGGTAAAACCACCAATAAGAAAGACCTGGGCATGATGATGATGAGTTATGGCTACGTCTATGTGGCCGCCATCGCCATGGGTGCCAATAAGAACCAGGCTCTGCAAGCCATCAAGGAAGCTGAGGAATATCCCGGCCCGGCGATCGTCATTGCCTATGCACCTTGCATCAACCATGGCATCGATATGTCCATGAGTCAGAAGCATGAAAAGGCTGCCGTGGATGCCGGATACTGGCTGCTCTATCGCTACAATCCTCAACGCAAACTGGAAGGAAAGAATCCTTTGATTCTGGATAGCAAAGAACCCAGTATGAGCGTTGCAGATTTTATCAAAACCGAAAGACGCTATAGCGGTTTGCACAGAATCTTCCCCGAGCGGGCTGAGCAATTTGAAAAGTGTTCCGCAATCTTCTTCAAGGAACGCTACGAGCAATACAAGAAACTTAGCGAATAATCAATACACCAAATACCATAAAGGGGATGCCAAATGCGGCGTCCCCTTTTTTGCAGGAGCAAATCTTTGCTTCTGACTCTGCTTCCATCCGCAATTTGCTCTTGAAACTGGAATTTAGGTTGACGGATTTTTCACATGATATAATGTTTGGCATCAGCTGACCGGAGCAAATGAGTTACCATCGGTCAGAATTTGTATGAGCAACCATTTTTTTACGATCTTTTAAGGAGGAACGATGAAAAAGAGCATATTACTGGTTGTTTGCATGTCTTTTCTGATGGCTTTGGTTTGCGCAAAAACCATGCAGCCTGCTGGTGAAAGGACACTGATTAAGATGGAGACCAAGGGTCGCCTCGTCTCTGACTCTCGTAATGTACCAGGCTATACTTTTACGAAAGAGCCTACGTCAATGATGACAAGCTTCTATGACTATATGATCGGAAGCTACAACGGCACTCCGCTTCGTTTAATTCCGAACGATAGCTATCCCGGATACTTCCTCACCTTTCATGGCAAACGTACTCCTACTGGCACCCGTCGCGCTTTTTATGCTCATCTCACTACCAGTGGGGATTTGATTCAAATAAACGAAATCACGCCGTTTGCAAACGAAGAGGGATTCCCAACCCTGGCAGTGGATCCTGAAACCGGAAAAGCCTTGTATGCCTGGCACTGCAATGCCGATGACGACGAAGAGTATGAGGTGCAGTTTACCTCTGACGCATTTATCGAGGGGATTTCTGGCTTGTTCAATCCGTTGGAAATCATTGTCGACAATCCCATTACAATTGATCCACCAGTGGGAGACCCTACTGCTGATAACGAATTTCTCTGGCCCACGGCGAAAATTGGACCCTCTCCCGTAGCCGGAATGAGAAGAGTGTATGTTGCCATGGGCAATATGGTTTCTCACACATTCGGCCCCAGCGAGAATGCGTATATCGTTTTCGCCGATTTCAATGGTGATATGATCGAATCGTCCATCCCCCTGGTCTGGAATCATACTACCATTCCGGAGCTCGACCAATGGAATCATGATTCGACATGGCGGCGGCCATCTCTAACGCTTACCGCCGATGACCTGGGTAATCTTTATTATACCGGATACCACTTTGCCTATGAAGCTGACGGTAGCACCCCTATTCAAGAACCAGATGTGGACATCTTCAAATGTGACAACTACGGCGAAGGAACCTGGACCCGCATCATGGGATCCAGTCACCTGCAATCATGGAATCCTGCAGGCACTCCTGGAGGCACCGGATACTTCGTGGGTGATGGCGATGTGCCATATCCCGATAATGAACTCGTGTGGTCTGTAGTAAACTCTGGCCATCGCAATGGCATTATTGACGACGCTGGCAGATTGATCTTCCCCGGTCTCTGGGCACAGAGCACCACTGGCGGTGGATTCTGGGCTGATTTCCATTCTGTGAAGTCCTTAATCTACAATCCCATTACCAATGATTTTACTGTAAAAGAGATCTATCCAATCAAAGATTTCATTGATACCCATAATGAAGCCTGGACTCCCTGGGATCTTGAAGCTCCCTGGGGTGAACCGGAATACTTCCCCGGAAACGATGGTAATCAATATCTTAATCCTGAGATAATCTATCCCTTCCCGCATTGGGATGAATCCCTGCATTCAGATGCTATGATATTTCACTACAACAACATCAGAATCACTGAAGCAAATGGGATGGGTCAGCTGGTAGCAGTGTGGCAGGATAGCCGCAGAGCCATGGAAGCAAACGTGAATAGCGATCCTGATTATGCTGAATTTTCACTGGTACCTGAAATCTACATTTCCTATTCTCAAGATAGCGGAAATTCCTGGAGCGATCCCATAGTGTTGAACAGCGTAGAAGTTCCTGAATTTGAGAATATTAGACCTATGTGGGTGTATCCCGCAGATAAAATGATCTACATGGGCGTGGACGACCATGGTCAGAAAATCGGTAAAATCGGATTCGTATTCTTGAACGACTTCACTTGGGGCTCCAATGCTCAAAATCCACCGGCACACCCCACCAATGATGGTGGTGAAGTGATGTTTATGGAGCTTGTGATCGGGAAAAGCACAGGGATCATCGATGACAGCGCTACTCCTGCAGCAAGCAGAATGCTAAATCCGAATTATCCCAACCCCTTTAATCCCAAAACCACTATCAGCTTTGACATGCCCAAAGCTGCCAATGCCAGATTGGATATCTACAATGCTAAAGGTCAGCGGGTAAAGACTCTCTTTGATGGTAACGCCGCTTACGGTAGAACCAGTTTGATCTGGAATGGCACCGACAGTAGCGGGAATGCCGTTAGCAGCGGAATCTATTTCTACCGCCTGAGCACTGAGAATCACAACGAAACCCGCAAGATGATCCTGATGAAATAGGCAGCGATGCTGCGTTAGTAGAGAGTGGATACGCCATCATGGCGTATGAATGTGGAAACGCCGTCATGGCGTATGAATGAGGAAACGCCATCATGGCGTATGAATGTGGAAACGCCGTCTCGCCGTTTGGACGTCAGACTTCATGATGAAGTCTGTACTATCACACGCCAGGATGGCGTATCCACATCCATCCACATCAATCCACATCCATCCACATCAAGCCCCTTGTTTGTCGTCACGATGCCGTTACCTTGCGGTTACTTTTGTGACCACATGGTAACGGCATCGTGACGATAGCCAATGGAGATTGTCCCGTCCTAAATAAGATGGATTTG
>Ga0172377_10004744_pt1 | contig 13953 bp, 7 predicted proteins | sample Pumphouse3metaG_FD_119749 | JGI IMG/M metagenome (GOLD analysis project Ga0172377, IMG submission 119749) | Leachate microbial communities from a municipal landfill in Southern Ontario, Canada - Pumphouse #3 metaG | ecosystem: Engineered > Solid waste > Landfill > Unclassified | place: Canada... | reverse complement strand
GGACAGGCAGCCAAACTACGACGAATTGAAGGCCAACCCGTATTGTTTCTATCCGGATCCACTCACAACGTTTGATGGGGAAAAAGTGAAAAATGCCCGGATGTGGAAAAAGATAAGACGTCCGGAACTTGTGAAAGCCTTTGAAGAAGAGATTTACGGGTGTATTCCGGATCATGTTCCTGGCGTTCATTGGAAAACGATAAAGGATGAAAAAGCAGATCTGGGAGGCATTCCGGTAGTAATACGCCAGCTGCTGGGTGTGGTGGATAATTTGTCATACCCGAACATTTCCGTTGAAATACAGGCACAGATCGTATGGCCGGAAAACGGCAGGAAAAACCTGCCTGTTGTGCTGGAGTTTTCCTGGATGATGACCGATCCCCGCCATCCGTTCGGGTCGGGAAAACCTTGGCAACAATTGGTAGTGGAGCGGGGCTGGGCTGCTGCACAGATTGTCCCCGCATCCATACAGGCCGATGGCGGTTATGGTCTGAGGGAAGGTATTATAGGATTATGCAATAAAGGGCAGCACCGTAAACCCACAGACTGGGGAACGCTCCGTGCCTGGGGATGGGGGGCATCCAAAATGATCGACTATTTCCAGACAGAAGAGCGGTTTGATGCCACCAAGGTGGCTGTGGAAGGGGTATCCAGATACGGCAAGGCAGCGTTGGTGGCCATGGCTTTCGATGAAAGAATTGCGGCAGGCTTTATCTGTTCCTCGGGAAAAGGGGGCGCCGCCGGGTGGCGCAGGAATTGCGGCGAGAGCCTCGGCAATCTGGCCTCTGACGGTGAATACAATTGGATGGCTGGGAACTTCATAAAATACGGAGCCCATCCGCTTGCCGAGGATGACCTTCCCATCGACCAGCATGAGTTGATTGCCTTATGTGCTCCGCGGCCCTGTTTTATCTCGGCAGGGAGCTTCGAGGCCGATAAATGGGTGGATATTGCCGGCATGTTCATGGCTGCTTCCAAAGCTTCGCCGGTCTATGAACTGCTGGGGAAAAAGGGACTGGCTACAGATGTGCTTCCGGTGGTGGATTTTGGATTGCTGGACGGGGAACTGGCTTACAGGCAGCACCACGGCGGTCACGAAGCCGGACCCAATTGGCCGTTCTTTTTGGATTTCTTTGCCCGTTTCATAGACTGATAACCGGGTGAATGGGAGGTCCTTTGCGGATCCATTCACCCATTTTATTGCTTTGGATGTATTGTCTTATATGGAATCTTCGCAGTAACTTCCCAGCTTAAGATATCTCTGATATGCATTGTCGTAGGCCTGTGCCATTTCCTTACGGGGACTGTATGTTTTGGCAAAACCCGAGTTCATGGCATGCTGAGCTTCCTCCACCTTTGTGTAGAGACCGGCAGCTGTGGCAGCGAACATGGCAGCCCCCAGCGCACAGGCCTGATCCGTACGGCAAACCTCTATGGGCATTTTGAGCACATCGCTCAGGGTTTGCATTACGAAAGGAGATTTGAGGGCAATCCCCCCGATTCCTATCACGTTATCTATCCGTACGCCCTGGCTCCTGAAACGTTCCACGATTGCCCTGGAACCGAAAGCGGTTGCCTCTACCAAAGCCTTGAAAATATGAGGTGCCGAGGTGCCGAGTGTAATGCCTGCAATGGCGCCTTTGAGCAATTGGTTGGCATCGGGGGTGCGGCGGCCGTTCATCCAGTCGGTGGCAATGAGAGTGCTTTCTTCCACCGGGATCTTCTCTGCCCGGGCGGTCAGGGCCGGGATGATCTTTTCTGAAAGCTCATCGGCAAGGTTTTCATCCGCCAGCAGTTCTTTGAGGGGAAATTCCAGTACTCTTTTGAACCAGGCGTAAACATCTCCGAATCCTGACTGTCCGGCTTCAAGGCCTATCATTCCCGGAATAACGGATCCGTCCACCTGGCCGCAGATCCCGCGGATAAGGGAAGACCCGATCTCCTGGTAGGAAGCGACCATAATGTCACAGGTGGATGTGCCGATGACCCTGACAAACGTGTGCGGGGTAATACCTGCTCCAACAGCACCCATGTGGCAGTCAAAGGCACCTCCCGCTACTACCACGTCGGTACTAAGGCCCAGGCGGTCGGCCCACCCGGGAGTCAGGGTGCCAACCGGCTTATCGGCAGTAAATGTGTCTTCAAAAAGTCTGTCCCGGTAACCGCTAAGCAACGGGTCAAGCGCAACAAGGAAATCTTCTTCCGGCAGGCCTCCCCAACCGGAGTGCCACATGGATTTGTGGCCCTGAGCGCAGCGGCTTCTTACTATGTCGGAAGATGTATTAACTCCGGTGAGCAATGCCGGCATCCATTCGCAGTGTTCAACAATGGAATAGGCTTTTTCGCGTACTTCCTTGTCTTCCCGGAGAATATGCAACGCCTTGGCCCAGAACCACTCGGAAGAATATATGCCTCCTTCGTAAGCCGTGTAATTGATCTTCCAAGTACTGCACAGTTTGTTGATCTCATCCGCCTCGGCAATGGCCGTGTGGTCTTTCCAAAGCACAAACATGGCATTCGGATTTTCCGCAAATTCCTGCAGGAGGGCCAGCGGGGTACCGGTCTCATCGGTAAAAACAGGTGTGCTTCCCGTGGTGTCAAAAGCAATCCCGACCACATTAGAAGCGGTGCCGGCGGGAGCCAGCGAAAGGGCTTCTTTTACCGTTTCTTCAAGCACTTCAATATAATCCAGCGGATGTTGACGGTACCTGTTGGCAGACGGCAAACAGTATTTGCCTTCCATCCAGCGGGGATAATACTTAACAGATGTAGCCACTGTTTCACCCGTACGGGCATTCACAATTACCGCACGGGCGGAATCTGTCCCGTAATCCAGTCCAATTACAAATTTGTCCATACTAAGAAAGCGCTTTATTCAACATGTAATAGATTTCGTTAAGCTGCAGGTCTTTCTTAAAAGAATTGACGGTGGTATTTTCATCAATGACAACCAGTTCGATCCCGGCCATTTCTGCATAGTCCTGCATATATTCCACGGTGAGGTCATAGGAAAATGCGGTGTGATGGGTACCCCCGGCAAGGATCCAGCAACTGGTCCCCACTTCAAAATCGGGACGGGGAATCCAGAGAGAGGAGGCTACCGGAAGTTTGGGAAGCGATTTGGATCTGATGCAATCCACTTTGTTCACTATCAGGCGGAAACGGTTGCCCATATCAATAATGGTAGAAGCAATGCCTTCGCCGTCTTTGGATGTGAATACCAGCCGGGCAGGATCGTTCTTGCCCCCGATCCCCAGGGGATGTACCTCCAGACGCGGTTTTTTGTTTGCAAGTGAGGGAGAAACTTCCAGCATGTGTGCCTGGAGTATGGCACTCTTTTTACCGTCAAAGTGAATGGTATAGTCTTCCAGGAAAGAACAGCCTTTAGGCATTCCCTGGCTCATGAACCAAACCGTACGTGTGAGGGCGGCCGTTTTCCAGTCACCTTCGGCCCCAAAACCGTAACCTTCTGCCATCAGACGCTGGCAGGCAAGTCCAGGGAGCTGGTCCAGACCGGCCAGATCATCAAAATTGGTGGTAAAAGCTTTGGCTCCTTTTTCTTCCAGAAACCGCCGCAGGGCAATTTCCTCACGGGCTGCCCGGAGTACCTGATCACGGTCTTTTCCTCCTTCTTTGCAGTTATCGGCAACCAGGTATTGGGCTTCGTATTCAGCCACCAATGCAGCAACTTCTTCATCTGTAACCTGTGATTGCACAGCTACCAGCTCGGCAATGGGACAATAATCCACATGATAGCCCAGGCGCATTTCAGCTTCCACCTTGTCTCCGTCTGTTACGGCTACATTGTTCATCTGGTCCCCAAAGCGAATAATCCTCATATCGTGTGCATCGGCCCAGGCGGCTGCAACACGCATCCAAACGGCAATCTGTGCCTGTGCTTTTTCATCCTGCCAGTGACCGGCAACTACTTTACGGTTTTTACGCATACGGGTTACCATATGTCCGAATTCCCTGTCCCCGTGAGCACTCTGGTTGAGGTTCATAAAGTCCATATCTATCTTATCCCAGGGAATCTCTTTGTTGAACTGCGTATGAAAGTGCAGTAAAGGTTTGTTGAGTGCCTGCAAACCGTGGATCCACATTTTTGCAGGAGAAAATGTGTGCATCCAGGTGATTACCCCAATGCATTTCTCACAATTATTGGCTTCTTTGAAAGTAGCAGTTACCTCTTTCTCTGAATTTACCGTTCCTTTATAAACGACTTTCACGGGAAGATTTCCCGAATCGTTCAGTCCTTGTACCATTTGGTTGGAATGAGCATCCACGGCTATAACCGCATCTCCTCCATACAGAAGCTGGGCTCCTGTTACAAACCATACTTCAAAATTTTCAAATGCCATAATTATATTTTTTGATTTAGATTTTTACAAAGGAAAGAAAAATGGTTATGCAGGGAATGAAATTAGAATTCATTTTTATGCAAAAATAGTCCATTAGGAAGTAAAAAAAATATATTTTAATCATCTTTGAATAACAAATAGTAATTATAAAATGTATCAAATATGATCAAACTTTTAGCTGTTACTTTATTCTCCTTGTTGATTCATGGCTATCCCATTGATCCCGTGTCGTTTATCTCGGTAAAAGTGACGGATGCTTTCTGGGGACAACGTCTGAAAGCCAGTCGCGAGGTAACCATACCTCTTGCCTTTAGCAAATGTGAAGAAACCGGTCGTTATGATAATTTTGTCAAAGCTGCCCGGCCCGGCCCGGAAAACGAAGTAAAAGGTTACTCTTTTGACGACACCGATGTGTACAAAACCATAGAAGGAGCCAGTTATTTGTTACAGACTTATCCTGATAAAAATCTTGAAGCCTACATAGACAGCGTTTTGGTGCTTGTGGCAGCTGCACAGGAACCCGACGGGTACCTCTACACGGCCCGGACCATGAATCCCGAAAATCCACATGAATGGGCAGGGAATAAGAGATGGGAAAAAGTAGAGGAACTGAGCCATGAATTTTACAACCTGGGGCATATGGTGGAAGGAGCCATAGCACATTACCAGGCTACCGGTAAAAGATCTTTCCTGGATATTGCCATTCGCTATGCAGATTGTGTTTGCCGGGAAATTGGAGAGGGTCCGGAACAGATTGTCGCTGTTCCCGGACACCAGATAGCCGAGATGGCGCTTGCCAAACTGTACCTGGTTACCGGAGATGAAAAATACCTGGGACAGGCAAAATTTTTTCTGGATAAACGCGGATACACTTCCCGCAAAGACAAATACAGCCAGGCTCATAAACCTGTCATTGAACAGGACGAAGCCGTAGGTCACGCGGTACGTGCTGCATATATGTATTCCGGTATGGCAGATGTTGCGGCCCTTACGGGAGATACGTCTTATATAGAAGCCATTGACCGGATTTGGGAAAATATCGTGACAAAAAAATATTACATAACCGGCGGAATAGGTGCAACCAATCACGGAGAAGCTTTCGGAGAAAATTACGAGTTGCCCAATATGACTGCTTATTGCGAAACCTGTGCGGCCATAGGGAACGTTTATGTCAATTACCGCTTGTTCCTGCTGCACGGCCAATCCAAATATTACGACGTTTTGGAACGAACTTTATACAACGGGCTAATTTCCGGAGTTTCTCTTGACGGGGGAGCTTTCTTTTATCCCAACCCGTTGGAATCTGCCGGGCAGCATCAACGTCAGCCCTGGTTTGGTTGTGCTTGTTGTCCTTCCAATATCAGCCGGTTCATTCCTTCTCTGCCCGGATACATTTATGCCGTAAAAGATAACAGTCTATTTGTAAACCTTTTCATGTCCAATACGTTGACAACCGAAGTAGGTGGTAAAAAAATAATCCTGAGCCAGGAAACCAATTATCCCTGGGACGGAGGTGTTAAGATTACGGTTGACAAAGCCACAGGTAAAAACGTAAACCTTAGGATACGTATTCCCGGGTGGGTTCAGAACAACCCGGTTCCGGGAGATCTTTATTCATATGCAGATACTCAAAAACCTGCTTATAGTATTAAGGTGAACGGAGTTGAGGTAAACGGGTCTCTTTGTGACGGGTATTTTTGTATTGACAGGAAATGGAAGAAAGGCGATTGCGTTGATGTGCATTTTGATATGGAAGTCCGGACAGTGAAAGCCAACGAAAATGTTGAGGCCGACAGAGGCAGGGTGGCTGTTGAAAGAGGGCCCCTGGTTTACTGTGCCGAATGGCCCGATAATGATTTTGACCTGCGCAGCGTGCTCATGAACCGCATTCCGGAATTCAAGGTAGTTACCGCCCCGGAAAAGCTTTACGGTATAAATCAACTAGAGACACGGGCCCAGGTAATGACCTACGACGAAGACGGTCGTCTGGTCACCAAAGAAGTGACCCTTACACTCATTCCTTATTATGCATGGGCACACAGGGGAGCGGGATCCATGATGGTATGGCTGCCCTTCGACAAAATTACAGAATGATCATTTAACTATATAACTATAAAACTTATGAATAAAAAACTACTGACCGGATGCGTGACACTGGTATGCATGTTTCTTTTCTGCGCCTGCACACAGACTCCATCTCTATCGGTTTCGGGATTGTATCCCAACAACTTCAAAGCAGAAAAAGACGGACAAAATACGGGTCTGTACATTTTAAAGAACGATAAGGGAATGGAAGTATGTGTGACAAACTTCGGGGGACGCGTTGTTTCTATTATGGTCCCTGATCATGAAGGCGTTTTGCGGGATGTAGTCCTGGGATTTGACAATGTGGCCGATTATATGGAAATTCCCTCGGATTTTGGCGCTTCCATAGGAAGGTTCGCCAACAGGATAGCCCAGGGACGTTTTACATTGGACGGCACGGTCTACGAACTTCCAAAGAATAATTTCGGACATTGCCTGCACGGAGGTCCCAACGGATGGCAATATAAAATCTATGAAGTGGAAAAGGTTACTGACAATTCCATTACACTTGTAATGCATTCTCCGGACGGAGACGAATCGTTCCCCGGCAACCTGACTGCTAAGGTTACTTATAGCGTGACTACGAACAATGCCCTGGAGATAGAATACCATGCTACTACCGATCAGCCTACAGTCATTAATATGACAAACCATTCTTATTTTAATTTAAGCGGTAATCCTGAAAATACCATTCTTGATCACATTTTGTATGTAAACGCGGAATGCTTTACACCGGTTGGACGAACCCTCATTCCTACCGGCGAAATGGTCCCGGTTGCAGGAACTCCCATGGATTTTACAGAGCCAAAAGCTATTGAAACGGATATTGACAGTACAGGATACGAGCAGATCCGATTCGGAAACGGGTACGATCATAACTGGGTACTGGAATCGAAAGGCAATATGGAAATTGTTGCTGCCACTTTGTATTCACCGGAAAGCGGGATAAAAATGGATGTCTATACCGATGAACCCGGGATCCAGGTATATTCAGGCAATTTCCTGAACGGGACAGTCTCGGGTAAACATGACATTATTTACCAGCAACGTGCCGCTGTATGTCTTGAAACACAGCATTATCCCGATTCGCCAAATCGACCTGAATGGCCAACCGTTGTCTTGCGGCCCGGAGAAGAGTATTCAAGCCATTGCACATATAAATTCAGTATTGTAACCTTGTAATAATTAACCATATGCAACTTCTAGATTGGATTGTAATATTCATCTTCACATTGGTATTGGTGGGGATCGTCGTGTGGGTCGTGAAAAAGAAAGCCAAAGATTCTAAAGATTATTTTCTGGGTGGCCGTGATGTGACATGGCTTGCCATCGGAGCTTCCATATTTGCTTCTAATATTGGATCTGAACACCTTATAGGCCTTGCCGGGGCCGGAGCTTCCAGTGGTATGGCCATGGCGCATTGGGAGATCCAGGGATGGATAATCTTAATATTGGGATGGGTCTTCGTACCGTTTTATTCACGAAGCATGGTCCTGACTATGCCGGAATTCCTGGAGCGCCGTTACAACAAAGAATCCCGAACTATATTATCCCTTATTTCCATGGTTAGTTACGTGCTTACCAAGGTAGCCGTGACTGTTTACGCCGGAGGACTCGTTTTCCAACAGGTATTCGGCATAGAAGAACTCTGGGGTATTGACTTCTTCTGGATATCTGCCATAGGATTGGTGCTGATTACGGCTTTATACACCGTGCTGGGAGGTATGAAGTCTGTGTTATATACATCAGTTCTTCAGACCCCGATCTTGCTTATCGGATCTCTGGTCATTGTGGTCCTTGGATTAAGAGCAGTCGGAGGCTGGGAAGAAGTATTGACAATCTGTGGTGCTACACCCGCAAATGAATACGGAGATACCATGGTCAATCTTATACGGAACAACAATGATCCCGAATTTCCCTGGCTGGGAGCTCTGATTGGTTCAGCCATTATCGGGTTCTGGTACTGGTGTACAGATCAATACATAGTACAACGTGTCCTTTCCGGGCGTAACCAGAAAGAATCACGCAGGGGAGCCATTTTCGGAGCTTATCTGAAATTGTTACCTGTTTTCCTGTTTTTGATCCCGGGGATGATCGCATTTGCCATGTCTCAAAAAGGGGTGACAATAAATGGTCAGGTGTTTGTTCTCAATACCGCAGATACTGCTTTCCCTCAATTGGTAGCGGCTTTGTTGCCGGCGGGTATAAAGGGTATGGTAGTGTGTGGTATTTTGGCGGCCCTCATGAGTTCTCTGGCATCGCTGTTTAATTCTTCAGCTATGCTTTTTACCATAGATTTCTACAAGCGCTTCAAACCCGAAACTCCGGAAAAGAAACTGGTCCGTATTGGACAGTTAGCTACCGTTGTGATTGTGATTCTGGGGATCCTTTGGATACCAGTCATGAGAAGCATAGGAGATGTGCTTTATACCTACCTGCAGGACGTTCAATCGGTTCTGGCTCCGGGTATAGCTGCTGCATTCCTTATGGGGATCATATGGAAACGCGCCAGTGCAAAAGGCGGTATGTGGGGTTTGATAACCGGTTTCGTGATAGGAGTTATCCGACTGGGTGCCAAAGTGTTTTATACCAGTGTGGAAACGGCAAATCATTCAGGCCTTTTCTATAGTGTTTTCTATGAAACCAACTGGTTGTTCTTCTGTGGCTGGATGTTCCTTTTCTGTATTTTGGTAATAGTACTGGTGAGCCTCTTTACCAAATCACCCGATCCGGCCCACATTCAGGGGTTGGTATTCGGAACTGCGACAGATAAAGAAAAAGCCGAGACAAGAGCCAGCTGGAATGCCTGGGATATAATTAACACATTGATTATTCTGGGTATAACCGCAGCTTTCTATTGGTATTTTTGGTAATTTAGCACCATGTTAGAATCATTAAAAGAACAAGTATTTAATGCCAATCTCATGTTGGTGGAACATGATCTGGTGGTCTTTACCTGGGGAAATGTTTCAGCCATTGACCGGAAATCGGGACTGGTTGTGATCAAACCTTCAGGAGTAAGTTACCGGAACATGACAGCCAAACAGATGGTAGTAGTAAATATGGAAGGAGAGGTAGTGGAGGGGGATTTGAGGCCATCCTCGGATACCCCCACCCACCTGGTCCTGTACCGTGCTTTTGACGGAATCGGAGGCATAGTCCATACCCATTCGGTGTATGCTACTTCCTGGGCACAGGCAGGTGTTGACCTGCCCAATATCGGAACTACTCACTCGGATTATTTTCACCAGGCCATTCCTTGTACAGATGATATGACACCTGCACAAATCAAAGGAAATTATGAAAGGGAAACCGGGAACGTGATCATTGAACGTTTCAGGGAAATGGATCCATTACATACTCCGGCAGTTCTTGTGAAAAACCACGGACCGTTTACCTGGGGAACAGATCCGTTCAAGGCGGTGGAAAATGCCGTAGTACTGGAACAGGTGGCAAAAATGGCCGCTTTGGCATTCTCTATTAATCCTTCATTGGAAATGAATCCTCATTTAATTGAAAAGCACTTTGAACGCAAACACGGACCGGGTGCTTACTACGGACAAAAATAATCCTTTGGCAATTTAGCTACATTATATAATCTCTTAAAAACAATTACGGTGCTCAGGAAATATTCTGTTCTTTTATTATTCTTCTTGCTATTTACTTTTAAGCCGTCAGACGCGATATTGGCGCAAAAATTTCACAGCGACAATGGTGACGGCACGTACACCAATCCCCTGATTCCGGCCGATTTCCCGGATCCCGATGTCATTTTGGTCGGTGACACCTATTATATGGTTTCGACCACCATGTTCGTGTTTCCGGGGGTTACCGTGCTCAAATCTCACGACCTTGTAAACTGGGAATATTGCAGTAATGCCGTGCCGCGGTTTGATTATAGTCCCTGTTACAGTCTGGACGGATGTAACCGTTACGGACACGGACAATGGGCCACCAGTTTCAGGTATCATGACGGGACCTTTTATTTACTGTTTATCACCCTGGATGAAGGAGGATTTCTATGTTCTGCAACGAATGCCGAAGGCCCCTGGGAGATCAGAAAATTACCGAAGGGGTTTTACGATCCCGGGCTATTTTTTGATGATGACGGGAAAATTTATGTAGCTCATGGATACGGTGAAATCAGCATTACCCCGCTGGATGAGAATTTTGCCCCAACAGCTCCTGATTCCCTGGTATATACCGGTACTATTCGTGGCGGACTTGAAGGAACGCATGTATACAAGATTGACGGTTATTATTACCTCTATTGTACATACGGTGGCAGGGACGGGATCCAGGTGGCATTGCGTTCCGGGAACATCTACGGCCCTTACGAAGAGAAAATTGTTCTGCGTGACACCGTTCCCGGGGTTACTTTCGGGATTCACCAGGGAGCGCTCATTCAAACACAAACCGGTCAATGGTGGACCGTTTTGTTTGTTGACAGCGGTCCGTTGGGACGTTTTCCTTCTTTGCAACCTGTCAGCTGGGTAGATGGATGGCCGGTGGCCGGTGTGGACGGCAGGGGCGTGATTACTTATAAAAAGCCCGATGTCGGAAAAATTCACGCTGTAAAGCGACTTCCCACATCCGATGATTTTGGCGGGACAACCTTAGGCATGCAATGGGGATGGAACCACAATCCCTATCCGGAAAAATGGTCGTTGACCCAACGTCCAGGCTACATGCGTCTTATGACGGGGAAAGTGGCAGACAATCTGACCGAGGCTCCCAATATGCTCACCCAAAGGCCTTTTGCCCATTACAACAAAGACATCCCAACGGTCGGAACAACCAAATTGGAAGTGTCTGGTATGAAAGATGGGGATGTAGCCGGTCTGGCAGTATTTCAGGATCCCTATGCCTGCATAGCCATAAAACAGGAAAAGGGGAGCCGGAGTCTTATTATGGTCAATAACGGAGAATTGATCGCGTCTGTTCCCGCTGGATCGGATACCATATACTTACGTGCGATCCTGTCAAACAAGACAGAAGAAGCAAGTTTTGAATACAGTTATGATAATAAGGAGTTCAAGCGGATCGGAAACAAGCTTGCCATGAAGTTCAGCTTAAAAATTTTTACCGGAAATAAATTCGGATTGTTCAATTATGCTACTGAAGAACCGGGTGGCTATGTTGATTATGACTGGTTTACAATGGATTAGCTATGGAGATGAAAACAATACGCCCCCTTGTTGTCCTTGTTCTTTTTTTTCTGAACCATTTCCCGGCGAATGCTCAGCAGGATCCTTTTCTGAGACTATGGTTCGAAAAACCGGCAACGCAATGGGTGGAAGCATTGCCCGTAGGCAACGGCCGTTTGGGAGCCATGGTGTATGGCGATCCTTCCCGTGAAACATGGCAGCTTAATGAAAATACGGTCTGGGCCGGTCAGCCGAACCGCAACGACAATCCCGACGCCAGAGACGCTTTACCTGAGGTCAGAGAGTTGATCTTCAATCAAGAATTCAGTGAAGCACAGGCTTTGATCGACCAAAAATTCATTAGCAAAACGTCTCACGGGATGCCTTACCAGGCTGTGGGCAATCTAAAGATCTTTTTTCCAGGCCATGAAAATTATTCCGGGTATTACCGGGAACTTGATCTGGAGAACGCTACAGTAACCTCACGTTACAAGGTGGATGACGTCACTTACAAGACCTGTGTGTTTTCTTCTTTTCCCCACCAGGTGATCGTTGGCCGGATAACTGCAGATAAAACCGCTGCTTTGCATTTCTCCGTCACAATGGATTCTTTTCCCGGGGCAGAATTGTCTACACAGGGAAAAGACCGGCTTGTTTTAACCGGAACAACAAGTGATTTTGAAGGCGTAAAAGGAGCCGTAACATATTGTGCAAACATCAAGATCGTAACAAAAGGCGGTTCTGTGACTACACGTGACACCGTATTGACAGTGACAGGGGCCGATACCGCAACCCTGTATGTTTCCATTGCAACCAATTTCATCAATTACGATGACCTTAGCGGGAATGCATATGAAAAGTCAGCCGCATACCTGGATCAGGCTTTGGACCATAAATACGACCGGATACTTAAAGATCACAGCTCGGATTATCAAAAATATTTCAACCGGGTACACCTTGATCTGGGAAGTACTCCTGCGGCAAGCAAACCAACGGATCAACGACTTGCACGATTTTCAACGGAAGATGATCCGCAGTTGGTCGCTTTGTATTTCCAGTTTGGGCGTTATTTGCTGATCTCATCTTCCAGGCCGGGAGGTCAGCCGGCCAATCTGCAGGGGATCTGGAACGACCGGCTTATGCCCCCCTGGGACAGTAAGTATACGGTAAACATAAATACGGAAATGAATTACTGGCCGGCGCAGATCACCAACCTGGCCGAGTTGGAAGAGCCGTTGATTCATATGACAAAAGAACTTTCACACACCGGAAAACAAACGGCCCGCGACATGTACGGAGCCCGGGGCTGGGTGCTTCACCACAACACAGATATCTGGAGGATCAACGGTCCGGTTGACGGTGCTTTTTGGGGCATGTGGCCCATGGGAGGGGCCTGGCTTTCCCAGCACCTGTTTGACAGATATTTGTATAGCGGAGATAAAGGGTACCTGCAGCAGGTGTATCCCGTGATTAAAGAAGCTTCCCTGTTTTTTCTTGATTTCCTGACAGAGGAACCCGGGAATAACTGGCTGGTTGTGTCACCGTCCATTTCCCCGGAGAACGCACCGTCTGTACATCCCCAATATTCCGTCACCGCGGGAGCTACCATGGATAACCAACTGGTATTCGATCTGTTTACCAAGACTGTGGAAGCTGCCCGTATATTGAAAAAAGACAAAGATCTGACAGACAGCATTGCCAAGGCTCTTGACCGTCTGCCTCCCATGCAGATAGGCAGTTGGGGCCAATTGCAGGAATGGATGTACGATTGGGACAACCCCGATGACAAACACCGGCATGTTTCCCATTTATACGGGTTGTATCCCTCCAGCCAGGTGTCTCCTTTCAGAACGCCGGAACTGGCTTTGGCAGCCAAAACGTCTTTGTTGGCCCGAGGGGATGCATCTACCGGTTGGTCCATGGGATGGAAGGTGAATCTGTGGGCCCGCTTGCTGGACGGAGATCATGCGTATAAACTGATCACGGATCAGCTGACCCCTTCGTTGCAACCGGGCGGCAGACAACGGGGAGGTACGTATCCCAATCTTTTTGATGCCCATCCGCCTTTCCAGATAGACGGCAACTTTGGATGTACCTCCGGTATTGCCGAAATGTTGTTGCAAAGTCATGACGGAGCCATTCATTTGTTGCCGGCACTTCCCAAAGCATGGAAAAGCGGCACTGTCCGGGGGTTGAGGGCCCGCGGAGGTTTTGAAGTGGATATTTTGTGGGAAAACGGGGCTGTAAACTCGGCAATCATCAAATCCTCTTTGGGCGGTGTATGCCGCATCCGGTCTTATGTTCCTTTGACGGGAAAAGGCTTGAAAAAGGCACACGGCACGAATCCCAACCCGTATTTC
>Ga0172377_10004743_pt1 | contig 13954 bp, 8 predicted proteins | sample Pumphouse3metaG_FD_119749 | JGI IMG/M metagenome (GOLD analysis project Ga0172377, IMG submission 119749) | Leachate microbial communities from a municipal landfill in Southern Ontario, Canada - Pumphouse #3 metaG | ecosystem: Engineered > Solid waste > Landfill > Unclassified | place: Canada... | reverse complement strand
CGATCAGCAACAGCCTTTATTTCATTTAATTTGTGGGTAATAAAGAGAATCGATTTGCCCTCTTTTACAAGGTTGCGCATAATTTGCATCAGTTCATCGATTTCCTGGGGAGTAAGAACTGCCGTGGGTTCATCGAAGATTAAGATTTCATTTTCTCGGAATAACATTTTTAATATTTCGACTCTTTGTTGCATACCAACAGAGATATTTTCCACCGTAACATCGGGGTCAATTGCCAACTTGTATTGCTCGCTTAGTTCGATTATTCTTTTTCGCGCTTCTTCGCGGTTGATGAATAAACCTTTCTTGGGTTCTGCACCCAAAATAATATTGTCCAAAACGGTGAAGTTTTCTACTAATTTAAAATGTTGGTGAACCATCCCAATCCCCAAAGCATTGGCATCGTTGGGATTCTTGATGGTAACCACTTGGCCGTTTTTCTTGATGACTCCTTCTTCAGGAGTATATAAACCGAAAAGCACGCTCATCAAAGTTGATTTGCCTGCACCGTTTTCTCCAAGCAAAGCATGAATTTCCCCTTGTTTTAATTGCAAGGTAATATTATCGTTGGCAATAATGCCTGGAAAGATTTTGGTAATATTGAGCATTTCGATTACATAAGTCAAAGTGACTCACCTACTTTCAAATAATAGCAGAATAAGAAAGGAATGATCCTTTCTTATTCTTTTTTTGATTCTAAATAATGATATAAATTATTCGTGATAAATTACATTAACTTTTTCGTGTAATGTTTCAACGTAGCTGATGTAATCTTCAACTTCTGTTTGATTTGAAACAACTTCAACAGTTACTGTTTCGTCAATTAGTTTAGCAACGATATCGTCATATTTTGCTTGTGTAAAGTTATCGAAACGTTCAAAGTCATCTGGTAATCCGACACCGCCTTGGTCAATACCGAGGCTTACGGATGTGCCGCCAATTTCGTCCCATTCGCCATCGTAGTATTTACCTAAAGCAAATTTAACGGAAGCGCCTAGACCTTTCATGGCAGAAGTAATTACTGTAGGTGAATCGCCTTTTTGGTTAACGTCAACACCAATTACTTTCTTGCCTTCGGTTGCTTCGGCTGCTGCCATTGCAGAAAGACCGATTGATCCGCCACAAGCAAACATTACTTCTGTGCCTGCTGCATACCAACCAGCAGCTTTAGCTTGGATATCAGGAGTAGCTGCGAAACCATCAGAGTGGAAGTATTCCATTTGGATTTTTTCTGTTAATCCTAATTCTTCTGCTGCAAAACCGGCTCCAACAACATATCCTAAGCCATATCTCTTGACAGCTGGAACTGCCATACCGCCAAGGAATGCAAGTTTACGGAAGCCTTCGTGTACAGCTGCATATCCCGCTAAGAAACCAGCTTGTTCTTCTCTGTAGAAAATGGAATAAACATTGCTTTCAATTGTTCCATCAGTGGCATCTGCTGGACTAGCGTCAAGAATAACGAACTTGACATCCGGATGTTTCGTTTGAGCTAAGTTAACCGCATTTGTAAATAGGTAACCTGGAGTTACGATTACTTTTGCGCCGCCTTTAACAGCTAGATCGATAGCTGCAAGGTATGCGTCATCAGTAACTTCAGCTGGACGATAGTATTTGTGGGAGATACCTCTTTCTTCGGCAAATTCCTTTACACCTTCCCAAGAGCCTTGGTTAAAGGATTTGTCATCGATATCACCTTTGTCGGTAATTAGCGCAATCTCATAAGTTTTGGTTTGGCAACCGATTAGAGCTAGCGCAGAGATTACCATCACTAAGAAAAACATTAAAGTTTTTTTCATTTCTTTCCCTCCTAATATTTGTTCTCTTGAACAACTTCATTATACTATAAATGTCACATTTTGACAATAATATAATAAAACTTTTTTCGCTATATTTTAACCATTTTTGGTCCATTTTATCAATAATACGCTATGGCATTTTATTTTTTACAAAACCTTTCGCTTTTTTAAAAAAATGTGATATAATATTTTTACCCGAGAAAAATACGAATTGTCCCGGTAGCTCAGCTGGATAGAGTAGCGGTTTCCTAAACCGTCGGTCGGGGGTTCGAATCCCTTCCGGGACGCCATAATAATAAACAAACACTTTGATAATGGGAGTAAACCCGGGATCAAAGTTTTTTATTTTTTGTTAGACTTTTTTAAAAACTCTTCAAATTGTTTTCATTATTTTTATTTTTTTGACCTAGGTCAATTCTTTTCCATATTTTACATGGTATAATGTTGGCGTAAAGTAAAAAACATAATTGCCATTTATTCAAAGAATTATAAAAATTTATTTATCGATATAAAAAGGAGTTGATAAACATAAGATATATATTAAGAAAGAAAAACCAAATATCATTCATTTCTTTTGGTTTAATTGTTTTTGCCTATTTTTCCAAATGGATCTTGCAAAACGAAATCATGTTTACTTATTCATTGATTGTTGCTTCCGTTATTGGCGTTTTACCAATTGCCATTCAGGCATATCAATCATTAAGAATCAAATTGATAAGTATTGACGTTTTAGTAACGGTAGCGGTAATCGGTGCCTTCATTATCAAAGAGTATGCGGAATCCGCAATCGTCACCTTCTTATTCCTCTTTGGTGCCTTTTTGGAACAAAGAACCTTAAACAAAACCCACTCCGCAATTAAAAGTTTAACGCAAATGGCTCCGGTCAGTGCTTTAAAACTAAATGAAACGAGAGAATTTGTCGAAGTTTCGGTTGATGAAGTTTATGTCAATGATACCTTACTGGTCAAAACCGGTGCCAAAGTTCCAGTGGATGGAATTATTATCAGCGGAGAAGGATATTTGGATGAAGCAACAATTACCGGCGAATCCAAACCTGCCCATAAAACGGTAGGGGAGGGGGTGTTTGCGGGGACGATTCTTGAGAACGGAACGATACAAATAAAAGCAAACAAGGTTGGCGAAGACACCACCTTCAACAAAATCATTGCTTTGGTGGAGGAAGCACAAGATGCCAAATCCAAAACCGAACGTTTTATCGATCGCTTCTCCAAATACTATACTCCGGGAGTATTGCTTTTTGCCCTTATAGTCTATTTAATCACCTTTGATATTCCGCTTGCCATTACCATATTGGTCCTTGGCTGTCCGGGAGCTTTAGTAATCGGCGTGCCAGTATCGAATGTAGCAGGAATAGGAAATGGGGCAAAACACGGTGTGTTGTTAAAGGGTAGCGAAGTCATTCAAGAGTTCAGTAAAGTTAAAACAATTGTTTTTGACAAAACGGGAACTTTAACCTTTGGAAAACCTCAAGTAGTTGATGTTAAATATTATACAAAGGATGAAGAAAAAGCCAACAAATACCTATCAAGCATCGAAAAAGAATCAGATCATCCGCTTGCCAAAGCCATAACCGCATATATAGGCGATATTGAAAACCTACCCGTTACCAGCACCTCAGTCGTAAAGGGACAAGGTATTATTGCCAAGATAAACGAAGATCGAATTGTAGTCGGCAATAACAAATTAATGATACAGGAAAATGTTCACATCGATGAATCAATTCAAAAAGACATTTCGGATTTTGAAGGAATGGGCAATTCGCTTGTATTAATGGCGATAAATGGTAAAATAGAAGTGTTATTGGGAATAAGAGACGCAATTCGTCCTAATACCGTCGAGCACTTAACGAAACTAAAGACCTTGGGAATAAACAAGTTAATCCTGTTATCAGGCGATAACCAAGGAACAGTCGACCGAATTGCCCAAGAATTGGGTATTACAATTTCCTTCGGTAATATGTTGCCCCAAGATAAAGCCAAATATATCAAAGAATTGCAACTTCAAGGCGAACACGTTGCCTTTGTAGGCGATGGCGTCAACGACAGCCCTTCGCTCGCCCAAGCCAATATCGGTATTGCCGTAGGAAGCGGAACCGATGTTGCTATTGAAACATCGGATATTGTCCTAATGCATTCTGAACTATCCTCTTTACCTTTTGTTTTAGGACTTGCCAAGACAACAAAAAACAATATGGTTCAAAATATCGTAATTGCCATCGGCGTGGTTATAATTTTATTGTTAAGTGTTTTCTTAAGCACATGGATGAATATGTCGATTGGTATGTTGGTTCACGAATCAAGTATTTTGTTGGTTATCCTCAACGGAATGAGACTTCTAAAATATAAGCTTAGAAAAGGATAGTTCGTTTCACTAACTAATGGTTAATAATTTTTTAAAACAAAAATCAAAAAATAGAAAGGAGATATATATATTTTATGAAAAAAGCGACATTGCAACTGGAAACATTAAGTTGCCCATCATGCATGCAAAAGATTGATAAAGCTGTCAAAGCCCTTGATGGCGTTGATAAGAATAGCGTCAATGTAATGTTTAATGCAAGCAAGTTAAAGGTTACTTTTGATGAAACCGTAACGTCGGTTGAAAAAATCAGCGATGCCATTTCTTCGCTTGGATTCGATGTCTTGAATTCGCAAGTCACCGAGGCATAATATCTGAATCTTGCACAAACCCTCTAGCAATAGAGGGTTTTGTTTTTTTATTTAGTTATATTTTTATCTAAAGAAAAACCAAAAAATTTATATCTTTAACTATGCTAAAACAAAACTTTCTCATATACTATTGATAAAGACATAAAGGAGGAGAAAAATGACATTTAACCCTTATCAAAATAACGAAAATCGATTTGTTGGAACCGGCTTTGGCAGACCCGGTTTTGGAAGACCGGGATTTGGAAGACCAGGATTCGGAAGACCAGGATTCGGAAGACCGCCTTTCGGTCGCCCCGGCTTTGGCCGTCCGTTTGGCCCACCTTTTGGTACATTACCGTTTCTTGGTGGTTTAATAGCGGGAACACTGCTTAGGCCGCCAGTTGTGACACCGATTCCACCATTCCCAGTATATCCGGTTCCGGTATATCCACCGTTTCCGTTTTACTAAATATTAGGCAAATGAAAATGGCCGCTAAAAAAAGCGACCATTTTTTTCATTTTGTGGGTTTCATCCCCAAATCAAAAATGCATATTCAGGATGATCGATGAATGGATTGCGATTGCCTTGGATTTCATAAGTGCGTTCGTTTCGCCGCATCTCCCATTCGTCCACAGGGTCTTGATTGTGCCAATCCAACAACACTTCCAGACTTTCAGCAACGCTTGTAGAGTCATAACTGTCGCTTTGGGAATATCTGGTAAAGAGATAGAAGATAATCCTTGCGACATCACCTTTTACTTCATCGCTTGGTTCAAAATAGTTGGTGTTGTATTCGCAACCGCTGTTTCCTCCCCCATTAGTTTGGCTTATATAAACAATTGTGCCGTTTTCTACTTCGCCTAGTCTTTTATTTCCTTTGGCTCCGTTTACCGTTGGGTCGGAAGGGCGAATGTGGTGCAAATCAGAACCAGCTCCGCTTTCTTTAAACCAGCCAAGCGACTTTGGCCAAACGTGTTCGCGGTTCCAATAATCCGCATCCCACACCGCATCAATCTCTAACCGGCTGTAAAACAGAACTACTTTTTCTTCGTCATATAAGCTTGCATCGGTATAGAGGAGATCCTGTTTAAGGTTATCATAGCTCCTTACATTAGTATGAGTTTCAATTAATAACTCTCTTAATTCAAGTTTTAATGCTTCTCCAACCAAATCATCGTTAATATTACTGTAATAATTAAAATTGAAATCATATATATATTCAACCGGTTCGGATGGAAGAATATATAAACCAAATGGCAAGGTTTCAATCTCAATGGAATATATACACTCTGTACTAATAAGTGTATTCAAATTTAAACTATTTGTACTAACCGTGGTAATTAATGCACCATCAACATATATATTAAAGGTTGCACCAATGATTTCATCCCAAATTAAGGTATTATTCTCAACCTTTACGTTTTGCACACTTGGTGCATAACTGTTTCTTTTGGGAACAAAAACATTAAATGTTTTGGTATCACTTATACCACCAAAGGATAATGTTGCAAGGAGAGTGACGGTTACCTCACTGTCTCCTTGACTAACAATACCTGTTTCACTAATTACACTTGGATGACTGGAGGACCAACTAATCCTTGAACCGTTTTCGCCTTCTATAGGAAGTGCAAGGTTAGTAATAGTTGATGTAGGTAATACTAAACTTTCCTTATCTGCATCAATGATTTGGTAATTCCTTCAATTAATTGGAACATAAGTAATTTGAATTGATAAAATCCAAACTTGTCCCACATCACCAGAGGTCATATGAGTATTTTGTAAACTAAAACTTGTTATATCTAAGTCTGTATAGGTTTTAGTTGTACTTTTTACATCATTAGCTGACAAATCAATGGTTTCGCTACCAAGTTTTAATTCACCTGTTGCATTATTTGTTGATGCACCAAATTCAAAGACTACACTTGTAATCTTATAACCTTCTAAAATTGATATTTGTAAAGTACTGCCATTACCAGAATCTTTATACCCATATAATCTAATTTGTCCGTCTTTATTCAAACCAATATGATTGGTTTGCCCACCCTTAACAGATAGAACAGTAAATAATGTTGAATCAAGTCCTATTGTAGAAGCATTATTACCGTCAGTCATATTGGTTGTAGCGCCAGAATATGCTGCTGTAACTGTTACAGGGTCGCCGCCAGCTTCAGCTTCTTTAGCGATTGTTACTGTTACTTCAACTGTAACAGGTTCTTCTTCGCCAAGAGTTAATGTTGCTTCAAGAACAACTACTGCATCTTCACCATCAACTCCAGGACGAATAACTTCGGTAACAACATTGTCAACGATTACAACTGCTGTGCCTGATTTAACTGTCCAAGTGATTGTTGAGCCCATTAAGCCTTCAGTCGGTAAATCAAATATCGCAGTTTTAAAGCCAAGACCCGTATCTAGTGCATTAACGTCGGCTGCCAATTTTTCTGCATCACTTAATTCTGCAACTACTATTTGTTCAACTTTGCTTAGCATTACTTGTGCATTATCATTAAATCTTCCAACCGGAACATTAACCAATGTGACTGGTTGACCAACTATCATAGCTTGGAAGTGAGCTTTAACTGCCGCGAAGTCTGCGATATATGTGTCTACGCGAACTTCAAGAATATTTGTGCCGTCGGTAACTTTTACAGTATAACCACTTGTTCCGATTGTTGGGATTGTGTGGATAGTAACGTTCTTAACGGTAACTAGTTGTCCTTCTAAGGCAAGGATTGCAGCGGAATCGATTGATTCAAATTCAACTGGTTCTGGAACCGGTTTTGTGCCCAAAACTTCTACATGGCTTAAACCAGAGATTTGTTGCAATTCGCGGTATACAGCTTTGGTACCGATTACACCAACTTCGTTGCCGATAACAAGTAGATCTGCATAATCAGTGTTGGAACCAAGGTATAAGTAGATACCTGCAGTTTCATCTTGAATAAAGACGTTGTTGCCAATGATGGATGTTACAACACCTTTAACTTTTACTTCTTCATCTGTTGCAGCTGCGCGAGCTTCTTCCACAGTTCCGTATTCGACTTGTGCAAGAATATTAATTGTAATAACTGCTTCGTCTGTTGCTTCTCCTGCGGTTAATGTTGCGGTTAATGTTAAAGTCGCATTAGCTGTTAAGCCTGCTCCCAAAACACCGTTTTCATCAATTAAATCGACTGGATCTGCAACCCATGTAATAGTAGAACCGTTAACTCCAAGGGTTGGCAATGTTAATGTTGCGCCTGCAACATAGTCACCGCTTAGAGCTTCAAGGACCGCTTTGTCGGCTGCAACTTTTTCTTCGTCGGTTAATTCAGGTGCTGTGTATTCGCCTGGTAAACCAAGGTATACAATACGTGGTACGCTAGAAGAAGAGAAACCATAGAAGTAGATATTGAATGTACCAATCGTTCCTTCAGCAGGAAGTTTAGCAGTGTCTGCATAAACAGTAATCTTAACGGAAGAATCGTTAACATCTACTAAGTTGTTGCCTTCGCGTTTTGCAAATACTTGTAAGTATTGGTTGAACGGAGCGCTTGTTGTGTTAGTTAATGCAGCAAGTTCTGCAACTGTAATTGTTCCGTCAACTTCTGGAAGTTCATGTTCGCCAGGTGTTCTGGATAACAATGTCCATGTTCCGACTTGTGGGCAATTTTGGTAAACTTCGCGTTTTCCTTTAATTACGACTCTGTCGCCGATTTCAACTTCAGTTTTGTTTCCGTAAATAAGGATAATGTCGCCTGCATCGTCAGTGATGTAGAAGTTGTAATATTCTGACCATACACCGGTTACTCTACCTGCAACCACGATATCTGAATTAACTGGTTTTGCAACCACTTCGGCAATGGTCATAGGTTCGATTGGTGCAATTTCCACTGGGATTTCTTCAGTTGTTGTATATTCACCAACAGTGATTGTAACTAGCAATGTAGCATTTGTTAATTCGGAAACTTCAGTGAATGTCAATTCGCCATCAGCAATTGCCATCTTAGCTTCGTCGCCTTCTTTAACAGCAAAACTGTAAGTTGCGTCGAAGTTATCATCGCCTGTTGGAAGAGTTACAGTTTCTGTATAGATATATTTCTTTGCCAGTTGTGTAGTCAAAGCTTCTTTAGCAAAGCCAGCTTTTTCTTCATCAGTTACAACTGGTTCCGCAATTTCGACAAATGTATCGTCAGATAGATTGAACGATACTTGCCATAATTCTTTTGCAGCAAAATAAGTATAAATGTTAAATCTCATTCTGACATATTTGCCAAGATGATTATCTAGGACGTTAGGTTCTTCCCATGCAGTGTGAGATTTGTAATAAATTTGAACTTCATTACCTTTTACGTCAACTAAGTGATAATTAGGTTGACCTTGTTTGTCTTCATAGAATCTGAAGTAACCTTCAGCTTCGATGTATTGGCCACCAAATCCGTTACCAACAACTGCATCTGGTACTAGAGCTGCAATTTCTTCAAGAGTCATTTGAATTGGTTGAACTGGTTCAGTAGCAGTACCAAGGCGAGTTACGTTAATATCGCTACCAACTTGAAGGATACCATAGTATTGAGTGATATTACCTTGAACGTTAACATAGTCACCAACTTGGATTCCGTCAACAATTGAGTAAACGAAGAGACCGCCTGTGTTGTCAGCTACTTGGAATTGACCTTCACGATAGTGAACAGCTGTTACAGTTCCGTTGAAGTTAACAGGATATTTGATTGCAGCTGTGTAGTTTTCTAATGCTTCGGCTTTTAATTCTGCAATCGTTCCTTCATAAAGAGGAGAAGATTCTGCCAAAATTGTGAAAGAGATTTTCTTCGACGATGAATAGGTTGCAGTTACTTCTTCGCCTTCTTTTTCGTATTTATAATCTTGAGAAACTTTGAAAGTAACTTCAACAGTTACGTCGTCAGTTTGATAAGCAGGGCGGGTAATTTGACCAACTAGTTTATATACATCTACAAAATCTAATCCAGTAACAACTGTGACCGCTTCGCCTTCTTGGGTTGTAGTATCTTGGCGGTTGCCATCCTTATCAATATAGAATAATTTTCCATTGGAGTCTTTTTGTGCATAGATGATATTGCCGTTTGCATCGCGAACGAATTCAACGATGGATTGACGAGCAGTTGATTTAACCCATTTAACATTCAAGACATCTGGGTTTGAACTGATTACTTCAACAACACCACCATATTTATGTTCAAAAACAGGGTTTTCTAAATCGTCGCCAGGTTTCAAAACTTCTTCCCGAATAGCAAATTCAAGATTCGAGACAGTTTCTTCTGGTTTTTCAAAATGGATATTGGCTAGTACTTCATCAACTTTGTCTCTTGCTTCCCCGCGAGCTTCCACATCAGCTTGGGTTGCACAGGCTGTAAGTACTAACGCAAACACTAAAGCCACCAATAGGCTCAAGAATCTTTTACCATATTTGGTAATAGTCATGTTTTTTTTCCTCCTATTTTTATTTTACCCACATCAATAAGTGAGATCATTTTGGTTTGCCACTAAAATTTGCAATTCGCCATCAAAAATACTCATAATGCCTACAACATCAAGTGTTTTACCTTCGAAATATTCCCAATCGGAAACACGGTTACCTTTATCGTCGTAGATATATGTTTCGTTAGGAATTCGGATATTAATATCTTTGCCATTTACTTTCGCTTCAATTGTGAATCCTAAATTGCTCGGATTGTTCTTTTTCGTATTGTATCCGTCAACAATCAACAAGTTTTCCATTTTCACCAAAAGACCAAGCATATGGCGATTGTTAGGATTAAAATCGTCTGCAGTAATTTCTAAAGGTTCAATTTCATTGTTCAATGAATAGATTTGCACGGTTGCATCGTTGATGCTTGTTACTTGAACGGCACCGCCGAAATAGCCGATAGTACCTGTCGTATAGATTTCTCTGCCGACTTGGAAGTTTGTAACATCTTGATAACCACCATATAGATATAAACCATACCACTTATTTTCTCTTACAATGTAAGGAATCAAGTTGTTTTCGTCTGGTTCAGCAACGGTAATTCTTCTTGCCCAAACATATTGGTTAAGCGGTGTTTCGCCGTCCGGAAGCGAATCTACATATACTTCATAAGCGTTTTGGCCAATTTCGCCGATTTGGGCTTGGATGCCTAAATCGGTTTCTTCAACAAACCAATTGCCGTTTTCGCCAATATATGGGAACGATGAACCGTCGGTTGCAACAACTTCCGTGTTGGTTAAACCGATATGCCAATGTCCGTCAACTTGTTGTTGGATATAAGCGTTTCCGCCACCCAACTTACGAGTTACGATTCCTTGAATTCTAACCCTTTTGCCTTTGTCCAATTCATTGGCAACAGAATAAACCGTGTTGTATTGTTCGTTGATTTCTTGTAATGACATGGATTGTCCGACAACACTGTAGTCATATTCTGGGTCTTTTAATGTGCGGTTCCAAATTCTGGTTCCAAACGCTTCAGCTGCAACGCTTGCTTCAATCATTTTTGACGCATACATTGTGCCAGCGGCTTTGGTTGCGGTATAGCATTGTTCAACCAATTCCAAATTGATTAAACGGCCACCAACCCAAACCCATGCCAAATAGCGTTTACCAGTTGAATCGACGCGTTGGGAATTAACTTCGTCAGCTTGAAGAACAATCGGAATATCGTTGTCCCTAGCGTTTTCCATAACTTTCTTGACGAATTTTGCGGCTGCAAATCCCCATGGTTCAACTTTGTATGTTGATTCCGGTGTATCTATACCGAGATAACGTACTGTAATAACCTGTCCTTTTAATGTTCTAAAGATTGTCGTGTCACCGTCAACGTGGGAAACAAATGTTACCTGTCCGATTCCGTCTTCAATGAAGTCTTTGCCTTCGTAATCCTTGGTAAATTTAAACTCATCGGTTAGTGGAGTCGGAATTTCGTCATCGGTATATATCTTGTCTTTATCGCCGGGGGTTGGTTCATCCTTTACGCAACCCACAAGCAATATCCCTAGAACAAGGAACAGTAAAAGGGATAATAACTTTCTTGTTTTCATTAAAATCCTTCTATCTAGACTTCATTATTCTAGTTCGTCAAGCGCATCTTCGTAAGCTTGTTCGATGCTGACGCCGCCATATAGAACCGCTTGAACCAATGCTTCAACTACGTCACGGCAGTCACTGGAACCAGGGAAAGCAGGGGATGTGTAGAATATATTTCTTTGTTCCCAACCAACTTTCATTGTCTTGGCAATGAATGATGGTTCGTAAATAGTTGTCCATTCGCCAGTGTTGGCATCAAGGATTAGTTTTTTACCATCTAAGAAGTCTTCGTATTCTTGAGATGATCTAACGCTTTGACGGATTGGGAAGTAACCAGTCTTGGTTGCCCAAATCATTGCAGCTTTGTAACTTGTTAAGAAACGGATGAATAACCAACCAGCCAATTCTTCCATTGGATCTGTACATTTGAATAGTGTAACGTTGGTACCTTGTTGGATAACTTGGCCTTTATCAGGTTGAACTCCACCGTATTTAGTTACATCTTCGAATTGTGGGTAAGGAACAATTCCTACGTGGAATGTGCTGTCCGGATCACCTGGGTAGTTATAGTTAGCACCAGCAGATGAACCGATTGTCATCTGGATTTGACCGGCTTTGAAAGCGTCTGAGCTATAGTCAGTACCGAATTTAGTCGATGTACCGAATAAGCCTGCTTCTTTGTTATCGAAGAACCATTGTATAGCAGATTTCGATTGAGGATTGTCGAATCTGAATCTTGGTTCTTCTAGCGATGTGTATTCGCCGCCGAATTGTTGTGTTAATGTGATGAATAGGTTAGCTTCGGAGTCAGCTGCGAATCCGGCATGTTTTAATTTGTCATCAGAGGATAATGCTTGGTAAGCTTCGCTGTTGATGTAAACCTCGCAGATTTCGATAATGTCTTCCCAAGATAGGTAAGCATTTGGATTGTCTGTGAATACCGGTTTTTCGTCAACTACTTCGACAGTACCTAAGTTGTATTTTTCATATAGACTTACGCCATCAACTTTTTCGTTATAGAACCATGTTTTGTTATAGAACATAACTTCGGTTGATTTATTGAACGGTAAGCTGTAAAGCGTTCCTTTAGTATCGTAGATTTTACCTTCTTCGTAATAAGCAGTAATAAAGTCGTCGATTTCTTCTTGAGTCATGCCATAACGAGCATGATTGATATAGGAATCAAGTTCACGTACAGCTTTACCTTGAAGATAAGCAGCGACATGGTCTGGATAAGTTTGCGCAATCGTTGGATTGTTTCCGCTTGACAAGGTTGTTAAAATCTTATCGCGAAGATCGGTGTAGCCGCCTTGTGATTGTTGAACAACAGTAATATTTGGATATTCTTTATTGAACTCAGTAATGATTTCCGCAATAACACCTTGGTTGGCTTGTCCCATTGCATGCCAGAATGTTACAGTAGCCGAAATCTCAGTTTGATAATCAGGACCCAAATCTTCGATTTCGTGTTCTGTTCTTCTTCCTCTTGGGGTACAACCCACAACTGCTATCGCAATAATAAGCATCGCAAGTAAACTAAGAAATTTTCTCATTTTTTCTTCTCCTTCTTTTTGCTTTTTTTATTTTTACTAAAACTTTCATTTTAGTTTTAGCCTTTAATACCGCTTCTTGATACACCACGCATGATGTACTTTCTCAAGAAAATGAAGATTAACAGAAGCGGAGCTGTGACGACTGTGGTGGCAGCCATCTGTAAATTATAAGGTGAACGGCCTTGGTCATCGGTAAAGGCAGTTCTTAAACCGTTTGTGATCAGACGCATTTTTCCTTCAGTAACAAGGTTAGGCCATACATATGAGTTCCATGCGCCCATCAATTTGAGAATTGTGATGGTAATCAATGTTGGCATTGCGATTGGCACCATGATTTTCAATAAGTATTGGAAATCGCCTGTGCCGTCAACTTTTGCTGCATAATACAACTCATTAGGTATTTGCTTAAAGTTTTGTCTGAGCAGATAAATATAGAACACTGATACCCAGAAAGGAACAATCATAGCTTGGTATGTATTAATCCATCCCAGTCTTGAAACGGTAATATAGTTGGTAATAACCATCATTTCTCCCGGAATCATCATAGTTGCGAGGAAGATGGTAAAGAGAATATCGCGACCTTTAAAGTGCAATCTTGCAAATGCGAATGCGGATAAAACTGTTGTGATTAATGTACCAATTGTTGAAAATACGCCGACGATGATGGTGTTAATCATATAACGACCGAAATATGTGCCCGTCATTGTCATGGAGACACGATAATTCGACCAAATGATTTTTCGTGGAAAATAAGTTGGATCGGGAAGATTGACTTCTTCCGTTGACTTAAGCGATGTGATAATCATCCAATAAAACGGAGCAATGATAAAAATTGCCACAAGCGTCAAGAAAGAGTATGTCAAGACGTATTTGATAATTTTTAGCGTTTTTTCCCGTCTAATGACCTCCGAAAT
>Ga0172377_10004742_pt1 | contig 13958 bp, 12 predicted proteins | sample Pumphouse3metaG_FD_119749 | JGI IMG/M metagenome (GOLD analysis project Ga0172377, IMG submission 119749) | Leachate microbial communities from a municipal landfill in Southern Ontario, Canada - Pumphouse #3 metaG | ecosystem: Engineered > Solid waste > Landfill > Unclassified | place: Canada... | reverse complement strand
TTCTTTTAAAATTGGTAAATCTGCAAATAATAAATTCATTTTTTTCCTCGATTCTTTTAAACCTTGTTTACTATACCATATCTACGTTAATAATACCACTAAATTAAATAAAAAAAGACTCAAAGAGCCTTCTTTCTTCCACAATGTTCACCTTCACAGTGTTCATTAGTCTTTAATGTTGCTTTTGCTAGATTTAAAGCCTTAACGATGTCTTCTTTTGTTTGGATACCGTCAAGTTTTATTTTACCTTCAATCCGTATATGGGGGATGGCATGAATCTTTTTAAATAGGGCATTTTCTAGGTTAGATTCCACACAGTCTAAGTATTCATCTGAAGATAAAACTTGATCAACTTTTGCTTCATCAAGATAGTTTTTAATCGCAACTTCTTTTAGTATTTTAGGATCTATAGCATGATTTTCTTTTTGATAAACCAGTTCATACAAACCTAAATTAAATTCATGCTGTGCGTGGTATTTTTTCGCTAAATGTGATAACCGATGTGCATCTAATATATCCTTCTTAGAGTCTTGTAAAGGATAACTCCGATAGAGTAATTCAAGGTCCTCAATCTTAAATTCATGGATCAGTTGATCGATTTCTTTGATTTGGTTGTAAGATGCTTCATGATTAAAATCAAACCATACTTCAATTTTCATACATATCCCTATATTCCTTTACTAAACCTATTGTATAAGTAAAGGGTACATTAAATCAATTGATTTGCAATGTATCTAGTTCAATTAACACATGTTCAATGTCACTTTTTTGATAACCTTTTAAATATAGTTTTTCATAGATTTTCTTTTTGAGTTCATAACCTTGAAGTTTTTTTGAATATTGTTTATATATTTTCATAAACTCTTTTAAGATGATATCTTGATCTTTAACATGTGACCAATCAACTTCATGCTGAATAATATCATCAACAAGATCTAGACTAAACCCTTTACGAACAAAATAAGTCTTTATTTTTAACATCATTTGCCGTTTGGATTCTTTTTTTTGCGATTTAACTTTATGAGGTATAATTTCTCTTAATATTTCTTTTTCATCAATCTTTTTTATGCTTTCTTCAATCATTGATCTTGAAATCCCTTTTTCCAAAAGTTTATGGGTGATGACTTTTGGTCCATCGGTGAATTTTTTAATGTCAATAAAACTTTTCACATAAAAAACATCATTTAAATAACCCTTGGTCTCAAAATCTTTAATAATTTGTTTTGTGATTACTGCTTCACAATCACTTGATATCAAATAATTTTTCATCTCATAAGATGTCATCATCCGACTTAATTTCTTTAACCCTTTTTTTCGATAAAAATAGAATTTTTGATCATTGATAAGCTCTTGATAAGTCTTTTCATCATACGTTGACATCGGTTTAATCCGATATTTTAGCATGACTTCAGGTTCAATTTCAAAAACTTCTTGATCAATTTTGATCATATAGACTTTGCTCTTTTTGATAACTTCTTTAATTGTGATCATCATATCACCCTTTAATCGTTTCGATTAATGTCAAAAGTTGATGATCATATGTCCAATCATTTAAGTATGTTAAGTATAAATCATAGATTTTATGGGCAGTTTCCATCGTTAAAGTCCCACTGATTAATAGATGGTGTTCAGTTTGAAATAAGGTGATGGCTTCTTTGGTTTCTAAATCTAAATATCCATCACATCTTAATAGGACGTCAAGTTCATTTTCATAATAAACGTTTAAGAATTGTTGGAAAGGAATTAACGAAAGTGATACATCATCCAACCTGATCTCTTCTTGATATATAGGAACTAAAACTGATTTATAGCCCTTATTTTCAATCTCTACAACTTCAAGTGGATCAGTTGAAACATTCTTATTATCTCCATAAAACCACTCGCCTTCTGTATAAGTCAATGAATAATTAATATCATTAATCTTTTGTAGAAAACGTGTATTTTGATAAACGCCTTTACCATAGGTTGGCTCCCCGTAAAGCATATAGCCTCCAACTTCGCTTAAGGAAGCAGCAAGTACTTCAGAAGCTGATGCCGATCGATCATTGACTAAAACAACGATTTCATAAGGCTTCGCTTCAGTGAGTCCACCATAATAAAGATTAATACTATCATTCTTATTTTTCATTGAAAATGCGGGTGTTGAAGTCTTAACTAATAATTGTTGTACAATTCCAGGAATTAACCCAGTAAACCCAGTATTAGTTAACGCTGTTAGTGCCCCACCTGGATTATCTCTTAAGTCAAGAATTAAAGTTTGATTTTCATTTGTTCCATCTAGAATGGTTTTTTCAAGTTCTAAGAGTGCATCATTAAAAATTTTAGCAGTTCCTTCAGTCACTCCATCTTGAAATCCAGAAAATTGATCAATTTTAATATAACCTATTGAATCTTCGTTTAATGAAAGTGCATAAGCAGTTGGCGTAAAGATCTCTTGATATGTAATGATAACGATCTTTTCATTTAAATCGGGATCTAATACAATAAATCTTTTTTCATCACCAATGTCACCACTTAAATAACTTGAGACAGCAATAGAGTTAGCTAAATCTTTAAAATAGATTTTTTGACTATTTAATTCAATCCCAATGATTAAATCATTAGGATAAAGTTTTTGATAGGCAGCTCCACTTAAATAAACATTAGTAACTCTAAGGTTATTATCTTCTGTTTGATATTGAATTCCAATACCCACAAATTTTTCTTGATCAGAAGGCATCGCATAAATCGATTGCGCAACTAATCTAGTATAAGGATCATTATTTAGCTCTGCATACGTATTAACAACCGCTTCCATTTGGGCAATAAATGCTAAATCAATATCATCATATGTTATGTCATAGTAATAATAGTCTTTAAATGATTGTGTAATATATTCAAACATCGTATCACTTGATGAACCCGGATCTTGTGGTGCTTCAAGTTTTTGGTATTGAACGCCTGAAATGAATGCTAAAATAACACATACTAAAAAGATAAGTGCTAATTTTTTACTTCCCACGAAGCCACCTCCCTTGAGAATCCTTCACCAAGTGCTTCTTTGGTTCTCGTGACAAATGTAAATGCTTTAGGATCTACTTTTTTAATAATTCGCTTGAATAAATAAAGTTGATTACGATCCACTGTACATACAATCATCGTTTTCTTTTCTTTTGAGAATCCACCCATCGCATCCACTAAAGTCACACCACGTTCGAGTTCTAGAAAAATGCGTTCTTGCATGAGATCAGCAAAATTCGTTATGATAAATGCTGTATAGCCAGCTCGACCTTCAATTGATAATTTATCGATAATTAACGCTGTTAAAATCATCGATCCAAACGCATATAATCCAAGTTCAAAATTAATCAAGATGGCAATTAAAATAATCGCACCATCAGTCATATAAATGGCCGTAGAAAATGGTATGTGAAGATATTTATTTAAGATGTTTTGAATAATATCAATCCCACCCGTTGTTGCATTGGATCTAAAAACAATACCAATACCAACCCCTAAGAAAATACCTCCAAATAGGGCTGAAATCATGAGTGGTGATTCTGTCAAGTGCTTCACAAAGAAATCTTGTGCAACAGTTTTTTCTAAAATAAAAATAATGGTCGGTGATAAAAGGGTTGCATATATCGTTTTAATGAAAAAGACTTTACCTAAAAAGATGAGTCCAACGATTAGTAAAACCGTATTCGCAATATACATGAAAATACTAATAGGAATCACATCTTGTAATATGACAGATACCCCCATGACCCCGCCAATAATTAAATTAAATGGTAATAAGAAAAAATAGAAACCAACAGACATCAAAATGACGCCTGTTGTAATTTCTATAACTTCTCTCCACTTTGCTTTATTCATGTGTATCACCCGATTTTAAATACGCATTAATAAATCCATCTAAATCACCATCCATGACTAAATCGACTTGAGCGACTTCATAATTTGTACGGTGATCTTTCACCATCTGGTATGGATGGAACACATAAGATCTAATTTGTGAACCCCAAGCAATATCTTTTTGTTCACCCTTGATATCTTTTAATGCTTGTTCTTGTCTTTTAATTTCTTCTTGGAGGAGTTTAGCTTTTAAGACTTGCATCGCTGATTCTTTATTTTTTAGTTGACTTCTCTCATTTTGACATGTCACAACGATATTGGTTGGTAAATGTGTAATTCTTACCGCAGAGTCTGTGGTATTAACAGATTGTCCACCTGCACCACCACTACGATAAACATCGACTTTGATATCTTCATCTTTAATCTCAATATCGATTTCATCATCAATTTCTGGTAACACATCTAAAGATGCAAATGAGGTATGTCTTCTCGCATTGGAGTCAAAAGGAGAAATTCGAACGAGTCTATGAACACCGCGTTCAGCTTTTAGATAACCATAGGCATAAGGTCCTTTAACTATAAGCGTCACACTCTTAATTCCAGCTTCTTCACCCGCTTGATAATCTAGGACTTCAACTTTATATCTTTTCTTTTGAGCATAACGCGAATACATCCGATAAAGCATATCGGTCCAGTCTTGAGACTCAGTACCACCAGCTCCAGGATGTAATTCTAATATGGCATTATTTTGATCATAAGGGCCATTAAGTAACGTTTCGATTTCAAAATCATGAAGATGTTCTTCAAATGATGCAAGATCATGCTCCAATATATCCCATTCTTCTGTACCTTCTTCAGATATACTAAACCATTCAACTAATCCTTGATATGTTTTTTCTAAACTTAGTAATTGATTCAATTTTTCTGAGATCGCATTAGCTTCTTTCGTTACTTTTTTTGCTTCTTTCGTGTCATTCCAAAAACCAGGAGCTTGCATTTTCAAATTGAGATCATCAAATGTTTTTTTTAGTTTTTCTGGTTGAATGGCGCGTTTTAAATCTTCAAGACTTTGCTTAAACAAAGCCATCCGCTTATTGACTTCATAGGTTTCCATGATAGCCTCCTAACGCCAAGGCAAATTACGTTGTGAACGGTTTTTTCTAACCTTTGGTTTCTTAGGTCTGTCATCAGGTCTACCTTCATTGGTTTGTGTGTTTTTGACAACCGCTTCACGTTCTACATTATATTGGATTTGCGCTCTAACAGCATATCTTGTCGTATCTTGAGCAATCTTTCTAACCATTTCGTTGAACATTCTTAAACCTTCACTTTGATAAATAACGAGTGGGTTTTGTTGACCATAGGATTGAAGTGTTACACCTTGTCTAAGTTCACTCATCGCATCAATGTGTTGCATCCAGTATGTATCGATGATTCGAAGCATAATGACTTTTAGGAATTCTTCAAAGATTTCTGGTGGAACTAATCCTTTTTTACGATCAATTTCTTTTTCAGCTAATTCGATAATATAAGCTTTTAGGCTTTCACTATCGAGGGAGCCTACATTTTCTTGCTTTAACGTATCTGGTGGGAAAATGTTGCCATTAAACTGTGCATAAATATTTTCAAAGTCTATCGTGACTATATTCTTATTTGAGACATGAATAAATGGTGCTAACATATCCACTAAAGAACGTCTCACAGTATCTCTCACTTGATCTTCAATCGAAGGCAAGGTTAAAATATCACGTCTATTTTTATAGATGATTTCACGTTGCATCCGAAGCACATCATCATATTTTAAGACATTTTTACGTGTGTCGTAGTTATTTCCTTCAATTCTTTTTTGAGCACCACTAACAAAGCGTGAGAACATCTTAGATTCTAATTGTTCGCCACCTTTATTAAGTCTTTCAAGCATCTCTAATCTACTCTTAAACGTTTCGCCGCCGAAACGCATCATGAGTTCATCTTCAGCAGACAAATAGAATCTAGAGTATCCTGGGTCACCTTGACGACCACTACGACCTCTTAACTGATTATCAATACGTCTTGACTCATGACGTTCACTACCGATGACAGCTAGTCCACCTAAAGCTACAACACCTTCACCAAGTTTAATATCGGTCCCACGACCAGCCATATTAGTTGCAATCGTAACTGCCCCTTTTTGACCAGCATTTAAGACGATTTCAGCTTCTCTTGAGTGATTTTTCGCATTTAATACTTCATGTGGAATCCGTCTTTGTTTAAGCATCCATGATAGATCTTCTGAAGTTTCGACAGCAATCGTACCAATTAAGATTGGTTGGCCTAAATTGTGTCTATGTTCAACTTCATCACATAATGCTTTAAATTTGTCTTCTTTTCTTGCATATAAAAAGTCTGGAGCATCATTTCTTATCACAGGAGCATTGGTTGGAATCTCAATGACATCCATATTATAAATTTCTCTAAATTCATCTTCTTCAGTCTTTGCAGTCCCTGTCATCCCAGAAAGCTTTTTATACATTCTAAAGAAGTTTTGATACGTGATGGTTGCAACCGTCACGGTTTCCTTTTTAATCGTCACACCTTCCTTAGATTCTAAAGCTTGGTGCAATCCTTCGGTAAATTGTCTGCCTCTTAAAATACGTCCTGTAAAGGAGTCAACAATTAATACTTCATTGTCATCAACGACATAATCAACGTCTCTTGACATAATATAATTCGCACGAAGTGCATTGTTAATATGATGCACTAACGTCACATATTTTAAATCATATAAATTGTCTAATTGAAAAACTTGTTCAGCTCTTGAAATCCCAGATGGTGTTAACGCGATACTCTTCGATTCAATATCAATTTCAAAGTCTTCATCACGAAGTGATTTCGCAAAACGATCAGCTGATTGATATAAATTATTTGTATTCTTAGCACCACCTGAAATAATGAGTGGTGTTCTAGCTTCATCGATTAAAATGGAGTCAACTTCATCGATAATCGCATAATTAAGACCACGTTGGGCAACCATATCCTTAGCATATAACACCATGTGATCTCTTAAATAATCAAATCCAAGTTCACTATTGGTTGAATATAGAATATCGCAATCATAGGCTTGCTTTTTCTCTTCTCTGGAAATATCTCTCACATTAAGTCCAACAGTTAATCCTAAAAACCGAAATAAATCACCAATTTCGCCTTCAGCTTCACGGCGTGCAAGATATTCGTTCACAGTCACGATATGCGTGCCTTCACCATTTAATGCATGAAGATATGCAGGCATAACTGCGGTTAATGTTTTACCTTCACCAGTTTTCATTTCCGCAATATTACCGTGGAAAATTGCAACTGCTCCAATCACTTGGACATGATATGGGAAAAGTTTTGTCACACGTCTTGACGCTTCTCTCACAACAGCAAAAGCCTCTGGCATTAAGGCATCCAGAGATTCTCCGTTTTGATATCTATTTTTAAATAATGGGGTGTACGCTTGTAACTCCTCATCACTTAATGATGCCATTTTATCTTCAAGTGCAAAAACTTGATCCGCTATTTTTTTAGCATCTTTAAGTTCTTTCTTACTTGGGTCAAACCATTTTTTTAGCATAGGTCCACATCCTTTTCGTTCTTTATTATATTACTATAATAGCCCCTTATTTACAAGCGATTAAGACGATTCAAGTAGAAATCACACAATCTAAAAAGAATAAAAAAATAATCGGTTTCCCGATTACTTTTAAGCGTTATAATTTCAATATTAAAAATCAAACTTAACGTCTTCACGCTTTAAAGCTTCAGCTTCAAAGAATGCACGTTTTTCAAAGTTTTTCCACTTAGCAATCATGTTGCTAGGAAATACAACAACTTTTTGGTTATAGTAAGAAACATTTGAGTTGTACACACGACGTGAAGCTTGTAGATTTTCTTCAACTTCTAAGGTAGCATCCTGAAGTTTACTAACATTTTGAGAAGCTTTTAAATCTGGATATTGCTCAACGACAACATTAATCGCTTGTAATCCGCGTGTCAATTCATTCGCAAATGCTTGCTTGTCTTCAATAGGTGCTCCATGTGCAGGTTGACGCATTGCGACTACTTTTTGCAACGTTTCTGCTTCATGCTTCATGTAGCCTTTAGCTGCTTGAAACATCTTGGATAAAAGATCAAAACGTTTTGTTAATGCCACATCAATTGAAGATTCTGATTCATCAATTTTAACGAGCATGCGGCGGAAACTATTGATTTCACCAATGATCCAAAATATAATCAGTAATGCAATCGCGCCTAATACAATTAATACAATGAAAATAGGGTCCATAATATAATATCCTTTCTAGTTCATACTTTTGAACTTTTGACTATCTAACCGCAACTCATTAATGATTGCGGGAATAAGATCGATGTCAGCCATAAAATCTTTAATCGACGCTTCATTAATTGGCTTCTTTAACGATATCTCCATGTAATCATGGTTATCATTAACACCAATATGAAGTTCATTATTCATGAAACAATATTGAATCGTTCCACGATGTAGGGCTTCTAATTCTAAAAGTTTTTCAATCATCGATGGGGTGATGTGATAAAATGCAAATTCTTGAGTCGATGAATATACTTGATATTTTTTATTAAACTGAATACTTTCTGTTTCGATTTTTTGTAATCCACGCTTATCCGTTGAATTAAATCTTCCTTCAACAACTTTTAAAACGTCATTGAACTTCCGTTCAAATGTGTAAATGTACCAACGACCCTTAAAATAAGTTTCATAAGTCACTGTGCGATTCCCATTCGAATCTCTTGTCTCATGTCTTTCTTTTAAGTTAATGTCCGAAACTTCAAATTTTACACCTTTATATAAACCTGAAATGTAATCTTCACCTTCATATCGATCTGGACGTTTCACAAGTCCAACTTGATTAATTCTTGAAACATTAATCATTTGATTAGGTTGATAATTTACTGTTTCAAATTGGTCTTCTAAAAGGGATGTAATTAAATCTCTTTTAACTTCATGTCTAAAGGTATTGTGATGTCTTCTTGCTTTTCCAAAAAAATAGGTAGCAATGACAAATAAAATAATCCCAATCACTAAGAGAGGTGACAATTCACTTCCTAAGCCGACGACAAAACTGACAATACCAATGATGAGTAAAATGAAGCCAATGAGTTGTTCTTTTTTGTATGCTTTAACAATGGTTAAGCGTTTTTCTTCTAAAGCTTGAAGTTTGTCCATAAGATCACCGGTTTTATTTTATAATAAATCTCTAAAAATTGCAATTTTATCCGTTTTTTCCCAACTAAAAGTTGGCTCATTACGGCCAAAATGTCCATAAGCAGCTGTTTTTTTATAAATTGGCTTTTTTAAATCCAATGATTCGATGATTCCCTTTGGTTTTAAATCAAAATTCCGGTGAACTGCTTCATAGATTTTCGCAAGTTCAACACGTTCAGATCCAAATGTATCAATTGATAAACTCACAGGTTCTGCAACACCAATTGCATAAGCGATTTGAATTTCACATTGATCAGCAATCCCTGAAGCTACGATATTTTTTGCAATATATCTTGCCATATATGCCGCACTACGGTCAACTTTAGAAGGATCTTTCCCAGAGAATGCTCCACCACCATGACGTGCATATCCACCGTAGGTATCAACGATAATCTTACGACCAGTTAATCCAGCATCTCCATGTGGGCCACCAATGACAAATCGTCCTGTTGGGTTAATTTGAAAAATCGTATGTGTGGTGTCATATTTACCAATCACTGGTAAAATGACATGTTCCATGAGTGCAGCTTTTAAATCTTGTTGATTCCAAAACTCATCATGTTGAGTTGATAAAACAACAGTATGAATATCAATCGGTTGATTTTTTTCATTATATTCAACGGTCACTTGTGTTTTACCATCTGGACGGAGTCCTTTGATAATCCCTTGTTTTCTTACATAGCTTAAACGTTCTGCTAAACGATGAGATAAATAGATAGGTAGTGGCATAAGTTCAATGGTATCTGTATTGGCATAACCAAACATCAAGCCTTGATCACCAGCTCCTTGTTCTTTTGTTTTTGTTTCATCAACACCCATCGCAATATCTGGCGATTGTGGCTTAATTAAAACATCAACTTTAACGGTTTCTGCATTATATCCATATTCTTCTTTATCATAACCAATCGTTTTGATGGCTTCTTTGACAATTTTATCGAAGTCAAGTTCTGCATTGGTGGTAATTTCACCAAATAATAACGCATAATCTGTGGTCACTGCAGTTTCACATGCCACTCTAGATTCAGGATCTTGAGCTAAACAAGCATCAAGAATTGAATCGGAAATAAAATCTGCAACTTTATCGGGATGTCCTTCAGTGACAGATTCACTACTAAATAATCTTTTCATAATCTTCTTCCTTTCATAAAAAAAATCGCTTTCCCAAGGAAAAGCGCATCTGTTGGTTTTTCCTTATTGATGGGTTTCCCCCTCGTGGTGAGCACCTAATTTAAGTAGGTTGCTGCTACGTCACTGGTCACTGGCCTCGATAGCTCTGAATAAGTATATCTTTATTTTTTATACCGGACATATCATACATGATAATCCATATTTAGTCAAGTTTTTTACTTAGAAATTACGATACAATTCGGAGAAATCTTCATGAAACTTTAAAAAGCGGTTAATCAAGTTTTGATCAAAACATTTTCCAAGCTCGCCACTTAATAATTTTACAACCATCACGTGTGTTAATGGACGCTTATAAGGTTTTGGATCACGCATGGTGATATATAAGTCTGATAATAAAATGATTTGCGATTCTATTTCAGGTTGAATTGCATTCATTTCAGCAATCACTTTATCATTTAATGTTTCTTCAAGTGTAGATCTCGTAAGATCAACACATTTTTGAGCAAGTTGAATTCGTTTCGCGATGTTTGCACCTAATTCTGTTTTTTCTCTTAATATCTCATATGATTTTTCATCTTGTGAAGGTTGTTCATGCATGAGCATCTTGATTTCAGAAAATTTCAAATGAACTAAAGCAAATGATTCTAAACCATGCATATCCTCATAGGGAAGACCATATAAAACACCAATCTTTTTACTCATTTGATTCACTCTTTGCGCATGACTTTGATCCATAAGCACATGAGAACTTGATAATACAACTGAAAATAGATTGCCTACAATATGTGTAAAATCACTTTGGACTTGTCTTCTTTTAATCAATTCTTTTTTACGTTCTTCTTGCATATATTGTCCCATAGACACAATGGCATATAATACAAAATAGAAAAGAATAAATAGTAAAGTTCTGAGTAGAATATCTGCGAATTCTGGAAGTTTCACAAAAACGGGTAAAAATTCCATCATGGACTGACCATTGACTAAAGCATGAAAATTGTATGTCCATATAAAGTGAATCATCGTGACAAGTGCCAATAAGATTTGAAAAATACTACTTAACAATTTCTTTTCTTGATAAAGCGAAATAACGACTAACGCGTAGTATATAAGTATATATGCACCGGTTTCAAAATATTCTTTTTGATACAATCTTGCATACATCAAAATAGCCGATAAAAACATGTAAAATGCTGCTACATACATCGCAACATTTTGTTTTGTTTTATCTTCAGTATCTAAAAATATCAATTTCTTTAAAAACTTATTGATGACATAAGTTAATGGAAATGCAATAAAAGTAACCACCCAATCGGCTGGATTTCCTTCAACAGAAACAGACAATATTAAAAGAATCACGGAATACATGATATTAGAAACAAAGATAATATTCTTTATAACAATATTTCTTCGATAAAGGACTTCGACATCATTGGTGATATCAATGCCACGCTCAAATCCAAAAAACCGCGCAAAAAAATTCTTGCCGAAAGAATGGATGAGTTTTCCTTTACTCTTTTTTTCCTGATTCATTAAATCATCCTTTATGGTCTATAAGTCAAATATGGAAAGTCTTGTAACACCAACGTCTTCATTGGCAATTTCTTCATTCATCACTTGAGCGACTCTAGTCGATGCTGCAGCAGCAATAGCTCCCACAATATCATCTAAGAATGTATGGCATATACCATCTTCTTTTCCTGCATCATTTAAACGCTTTACAATGCCGTGTTTATTAACATCAATATCTCCAAAATTGGTTTGTCCGATTGTTCCATAAAGACCAGAAACATCTAATCCCATGGTTTCATCAATCCCAAATAAACCTAAATCAGCGTATATAATATCTTGAATTGGACCTTCGAATTTCCCTTGTTCTGCTAATCGGTCAATTTCACAAGCAAGTTGAACATGATGAAACACATCTCTAAGTGATAAAATCTTTTCAACAGATTCTAAGCAAACTTGACGTGAGATATCCGGGGTATATTTTGATTGTTGCTGGTAGCTTATTTCAGCAATTGATTCAATTGAAACCCCTCGTTTCATTAAAATCGTTTTATTAAGTTCAAACATTTCTGGTCTTGTAAATAGCAATTTCTTCACTTTTTTCTCAGACATATTTATTCTCCCTTTTGGAATTGATCACCCATTTTGATGATCTGTTGACCATTTAGAAATGCCTTGGCATCCATTTTCTTTTTCCCAGAGATTTGGAGTTCTAGAATTTCTACAACACCATCTTTCGCTTGGATTAAAAGCTTTTTATCAATCGATAAGACACATCCAGGTTCTTTATGTTTTATTATATCACTAATTTTAGCTTGATAGAACTTCACAGTTTGACCATTAATCACTGCATAAGCACCTGGTTCTGGTGAAAGTCCTCGAATCTTATCGACAATACGTTTTGCTTCTTGGTTAAAATCGAGCATTTCATCTTGTCTTTTGATGGTATATGCGAATGTTACTTCATCTTCTTTTTGCTTAATTCTTGTAACTTTGCCTTGCTCAAACTCTTCTAAAACTTTTTTTAACAACTCAGCTCCAACAAAACTCATACGAAGCATCAGTGTTTTATAATTATCAGAATCTAGAATTGAAACAACATTTTGTTTAATGATATCACCACTGTCCATTTTTGGGGCCATAAACATAATCGTCACGCCAGTTTCTTTTAAACCATCAAAAAGTGCATATTGAATCGGTGCACCCCCACGATATTTAGGAAGTAGAGACCCATGAATATTAATAGCTTTAACACTCTCTAATAAATGATTGGATAGCATTTGTCCATAAGCTGCTGTAATGATTAAATCTGGTTTCAAATCGATGATTTTTTGATCATCAAGCTTAATTTTTTCAGGTTGAAATAGAGGTAGATTGACACATTCAGCATAAATTTTCACCGGTGACTTCACGATTTTCTTTTTTCGCCCTACTTCTTTATCTGGCTGTGTTACAACAAGTAAAACTTCATGATTCTCATGAAGCATTTTTAAACTGGGGACAGCAAATTCAGGAGTTCCTAAAAATACAACTTTCATGTTAATCACCTTTCAATCGTTGGATAATATGAAACAAATACATCTTTATGACTACTTAATTCAAGAATATTTAAAATTTCATGTCTTTGATGTTCTTGATGCTTTATCGTTAAACTATAACGAAATTGATCACGAACCTTTTTCTTTAACGCTTCAGCTGGACCAAGTACATCCATATTTGATGCCAAAAGTTTCTTTTTAACTTTAAAAGCCTCTTGGTATGTTGTAAGTAATGACTTACCTTCAAAGATGATCGTTGAAAGATGAATAAATGGCGGATAGTTTAGTAATTTTCTTTCACCTAGCGCATCCTTATAAAACATGTCATAACCCGATTTTAACCAACGTAAGGTTTGATGATCAAGATTATAGCCTTGAACGACCACTTCACCATCTAAATGCCGTCCTGATCTTCCAGATACTTGAGTAAATAGCATATATGCTTGTTCATTTGCATCATAAGCAGGAACTCTAAACGAAGCATCAGCAAGTATAATCCCAACTAATGTCACGTGTTCGAAATCTAGACCTTTTGAAACCATTTGAGTCCCGATTAAAATATCGGCATTTTTTTCTTTAAACTCATGGTAGATGATTTCGTGTTGATTCTTTGTTTTTGTCATTTCTTTATCGAGTCTTAAAACTCTAGCTTCTGGAAAAACTCGTTTAACGACAGACTCAACATACTCAAT
>Ga0172377_10004741_pt1 | contig 13959 bp, 12 predicted proteins | sample Pumphouse3metaG_FD_119749 | JGI IMG/M metagenome (GOLD analysis project Ga0172377, IMG submission 119749) | Leachate microbial communities from a municipal landfill in Southern Ontario, Canada - Pumphouse #3 metaG | ecosystem: Engineered > Solid waste > Landfill > Unclassified | place: Canada... | reverse complement strand
TTGTTTGTTCCCTGGCTGCCGCTGAAGAAGGCGTGTATGCCGCCGTCGGCCTGCATCCGCATGAGGCGCAGCAGTTCGAGGCCTCGCACCTGGAGCAATACGCTGCCTTTCTGCAGAGACCCAAGGTGCTCGCCGTCGGCGAGGCAGGGCTAGACTATCACTATAATCACAGCGCGCCGGATGCGCAGCGGCTGGCCTTCAGCGCCTTCGTGCAATTGGCGCAAGACAAACAAAAGGCCCTCGTTGTGCATTGCCGCGAGGCCTTCGATGACTGCTATGCCATCGTCAAAGAACAGTGGCGCCCCGGGCTGCGCTTCGTCCTGCATAGCTTCACCGGTACTGTCCCTGAAGCCGAAAAATGGCTGGAACTGGACGCATACATATCGTTTAACGGCATGCTGACCTTCAAAAAAGCCGACAATATACGCCAGGCACTGCAAGCAGTGCCCCTGGAAAAACTGCTGCTGGAGACCGATTCGCCCTATCTGGCTCCAGTGCCCTATCGCGGCAAAAGCAATTGCTCGGCATATCTGCCGAAAATCGCCGAAAAGATGGCCGAGCTGAAAGGATTGCCGCTGTCAGAGATAGCCCGCATCACTAACGAAAATGCCAGACGGCTTTTTGGCATTGACTGTGATTCCGTGTCCAATTGACTTTTTAGACGCGCCCGACTTTTACGCCCGCTTGCCTTTTCCGCAGGAAATGGCTTATATTATTGTTTTCGCATTTTTCCTGAGCTTAACTATAAATTCAGAGGTGAACTAATGAAGATCGTATTGGCATACTCCGGCGGCCTGGATACTTCCTGCATCCTTACCTGGCTGCGCGAAAAATATAATGCCGAGGTGATTACCTTCTGTGCCGACATAGGCCAGGAAGAGGAACTCGAGGGGCTGCATGAGAAGGCCTATGCCACCGGTGCAGTGAAATCCTACATCGAAGACCTTAGCGAGGAGTTCGCCCGGGACTTCATCTTCCCCATGTTCCAGGCCAACGCCATCTATGAAAACATGTACCTGCTGGGGACCTCCATAGCTCGTCCGCTGATCGCCAAAAGGCTGGTCGAGATCGCCAAGGCCGAGGGAGCCGAGTACATCTGTCACGGCGCCACCGGCAAAGGCAATGACCAGGTGCGCTTCGAGTTGACCGCCTATGCCCTGAATCCGGACATCAAGATCATCGCGCCCTGGCGCAGCAAAGACTGGACCTTCAAATCCAGAACCGACCTCATCAATTACTGCAAGGAACGCCAAATCCCAATCACCGTCTCAGCGGCCAAGCCCTATTCAATGGACCGCAACCTGCTGCATATCAGCTTCGAGGGCGGCGTGCTCGAGGACCCCTGGCAGGAGGCACCGCTGGAGACCCACGTGCTTACCACCCCGGTCGAGCAGACCCCCGACCAGCCCGAGTACCTCGTTATCGGCTTTGAAAAAGGCATACCGCAGAGCGTCAACGGCAAAACCCTAGGCCCGGCGGCGCTGATGCGCGAACTCAACCGCCTGGGCGGCAAACACGGCGTGGGGCGCATAGATATCGTCGAAACGCGCTACACCGGCATGAAGGACCGCGGCATCTACGAAACACCCGGCGGCACCATACTCTTCCACGCGCATCGCGCCATGGAGTCGATCTGCATGGACCGCGAGGTGATGAGCATGCGCGACCAGCTTATACCGCAGTACTCCGACATGGTGTATAACGGCTACTGGTTTGCGCCGGAACGCGAGTTCCTGCAGGCCGCTATCAGCCAAAGCCAGAAAAACGTTACCGGTGAAGTGCGCTGCAAGCTCTACAAGGGCAATTGCTTTATCGTGGGCCGGCGCTCGCCGTATACGCTCTATGACGCCGACGTGGTGACCTTCGAGGAGGACTCGGTCTACGATCAGGCCGACGCTACCGGCTTTATCAAACTCAACGCACTGCGCCTGCGCATCGGAGCCAGAGCCAAAAAGCCCGAAGACAACTAAGCGAGCAAATCATGCAAATACAGCTGCTTAAAAGCAAATTGCACCGTGCTGTGCTGACCGCCTGCGACATGAACTACGAAGGCAGCCTGGCCATAGACCTGGACCTGCTGGAGGCCGCCGGCATACTGCCCTACGAAAAAATCCTGGTGGTCAACCAGAGCAATGCGCAGCGCCTTGAGACCTACGCCATTGCGGCTCCGCGGGGCAGCGCTGAGTTCTGCCTGAACGGTGCCGCCGCGCGCCTGGGCATGGTCGGTGACATGATCACCGTTATGTCTTTTGCGCTCGTCGAGGCATCCCAGGCCGCCGACTGGAAGCCCCGGGTCGTGGTACTCTCGCAAAATAACCGTCACTTGACCCTGAAATAATCCCGCCCAGCACCAGAAAGATGCTACAAATGGATACGGATTAAACTTAGTGTGTCTTCGTGTCCCTTAGTGTGTCTTCGTGTTCTTATAGAGGGCGAAGCGCATAATTCATACTCCGAGGAGTCAGCATGCAGCAGATAAAGATAGGTCTGATAGGCTTTGGCACTGTGGGTGCCGGCCTGGTGGAGAGCATACAGAAGAACGGCGAACTGATTGCTAGACGCAGCGGCGTGCTGCCGATTATCACCAAGATCGCCGATCTGGACCTGCACAGCGACCGCGGCCTGAGCTTGCCCGAGGGTGTACTTGGCTCTGACGCCATGGCTCTGATTGCCTCCCCCGAGGTTGAGGTAGTGGTCGAGCTGGTGGGCGGCACCACTGCGGCCAAGAGTTTTGTCGAGGCTGCTCTCAAACTGGGCAAGCCGGTGGTCACCGCCAACAAGGCTCTGCTGGCTACGCATGGCGAAGAGCTTTTCGCCCTGGCTAAGGAGCATGGCAGCGAGATTTATTTCGAGGCCAGCGTGGGCGGCGGCATACCTTGCATCAAGGCTCTACGCGAAGGCCTCATCGGCAATCGCATCCAGGAAGTCTATGCCATCCTTAACGGCACCTGCAACTATATACTCTCGGTCATGGAGTCGCACAACCACGACTTCGAGCTGGTGCTCAAAGAGGCGCAGAAGGCCGGCTACGCCGAGGCCGACCCAGGCATGGATGTGGACGGCATAGACACTGCCCACAAGGCCTCCATATTGGCCAGCCTGGTCTTTGGACAGTGGTTCACTGCCGCCGACGTCGAGGTTGACGGCATACGCCAGGTCACGCTGCACGATATCCATTACGCCGCCAGCCTGGGCTACAAGATCAAGCTCCTGGCGGTCATTAAAGAGCGCGCCGGGCGCATACAGCTCAGTGTGAACCCCTCCCTTATACCGGAGCGTTCTCTGCTAGGCCATGTCAGCGGGGTCAACAATGCGGTCTGGGTGAAGGGCGATATCGTGGGCAGCACCATGTATTACGGACGCGGCGCCGGGCGCCAGGCCACTTCGAGCGCCGTGCTCGCCGACATCGTTGATGTGGCCTTGAATCTGCGCGGCAATTGCTCAAACCGCCTGCCTGCCTTTCCGCTCTTCGAGCAATATCAGGGACTGCTCAGCAAGGAGGAGTTGCTTTCACGCTATTATCTGCGCCTCCAGGTCCTCGACCAGCCCGGCATGCTGGCCATTATCAGCGGCATACTGGGGAAATACCAGATCAGCATCGCCTCGGTCACGCAAAAAGAGGAGATAGGCGACCAAGCCAGCGTGCCCATGATTATTTTAACCCACCAGGCCAAGAGCCTGGACATGAGCCAGGCCCTGGCCGAGATCAGCCGCGAAAAATGCGTACTGGGCAAACCGGTGCTCTTCCATATCGAAGACCTGACCTGACCACCCCTTCGTGTGCCTTCGTGTCTCTTCGTGCCCTTTAGTGTCCTCCCCCTTCGTGTGCCTTTGTGGTTCAAAGGCTTTTTGGACGCGGTCTAGCGCCAATAGGCATAGGGCCGGGTGCGGGAGCGGGGAGCAGGCAATGAGCGTATACTACGGCGTGTATGGCGTTCAAATTCTGCGGCGTCTTTTAGCCTTTATTTCGCCTCCCATCAGGTCATAGAACCCCAGCATCATGTAATCAAACCTCTGAAACGCGTCTACCGAACTTTCAAACCATTGCCGGGTCTCCTGGTCGAACTCTGCTTTCTTGCGAGCATGACGTTTGTCAGCCTGGATAAACAAAGAAGTGAAACGATCTATATGGAGTTTTTTACCTGGCGTAAGAAACAGTTGGCGTTCTGCTATGTATCTTAGATAGTAGTTTTCTGTGTTAAAACAGCTTTGCAGTGCGGCAATTACCGGTTCTTGGATTTCATTCCAATGCCTTAGGAATAGCTCCTGGTATGCCTCGTAAACAACGACGGTGATATTCGCCCGGCGCGAGTCGGGGTCGACTTTGGCCAAATGACCTTCGCAGATATTGCGTAAATCTAATACATGCAGTTGGTTGAGAGCCATAAGCCAGCTGTCTTCAAGATTGTAGTCAACCTCGAATTTGCCCCATGTCCGGGATAGTTTTCCAGCCTGATTTGGTTTCATTACAGTTTGCCCTTTTTTCTCTGAGACCTAGTCTACTTGCCGTCTATTCGGGATCACCTAATATAGCCCGATTCCAAACAGGTGGCTTGGCATGATTTTGGCCACGAAGACACAGCAAGCTTTGGCAATTTTTCCTTATTCGGCGCGTTTTCACTGGCACAAAGCCTATATCATATTACATTATTCGGATTGCAGGCTTGACGGACGGTCGCTGCGAGGCTGGCGCCTTGCGGAGGAAAGTCCGGACACCGCAGAGCAGGAGGTCCGGTTGCAAAGCCGGATGCTGCGGACCATATTCCGCGGCAAGGAAAGCGCAACAGAAAAGATACCGCCCATTTTGGGTAAGGGTGAAATGGTGAGGTAAGAGCTCACCGCGCCGTCAGGAGACTGCGGCGGCAGTGCAAGCCCCCTCCGGTGCAAGACCAAATAGGAGACGATGGCGCTGCTCGCGCCTGATTGCCGCCTCCGGTGGCAGCTAAGTCTCGGGTACCGGTCGCCTAGATGAATGATCGTCGCCGCGTCAAGGCGCGGCACAGAATCCGGCTTATAGTCAAGCCTGCTTTTTATTCTGGAATTGCAGTTCAAACCAGGTCTGTTCCGGCTGCGCCCTACTGGCTAGCCGGGGCGGCTTGCTGCCTGCGAACTCTGTGCATATCAAGAAAAGGAGTGGGCAGATGCGTGAAGCAAGAAGGAATCTGGTGCCTGAGATATGCTCGTTGATTGCTCACGCATCGGATCACAAGCAGGTTCTTCAGGAAATTGTGCGCCATGTGGCCGAGACCCTAAATGCCAGCGTGGCGCTGATCAGTATCTATGATGCAGTTGGCGGCCAGCTCGAGCATCACTCCAGCTACGGTTTCGGCGCCCAAAAACAAAGCTCCAGCAAGGCCTTGAGGAGTATTTTACAGCTGGCCTGCGAGCGGGGCAAAAGCATCAATACGGTGCTGCAGCTGCCGTTTTCTTTGCAGGATGATGAAGAAGAGGACAATCAGCGCCAATGGGTCAACAGTCTTTTGGCCATACCCTTGATTGTCGGGGGCAAATCACTGGGCTGCCTGGCTCTGGGACGGCGCAGCAAACAGGTCTTTCCAAGCAGCATAGTGGGCAGCTGCGAGGCTTTGGCCGTACCGCTGGCCACATTTATTGAAAACGCCAAGCTTAACCAGGAAATCTCCGGAAAAGAGCAGGGCACCGCAGCCGAGCCAGTGCCCTCAGAGCCTGTCAAGAGCAGGGCGCTGGCCATGAATGTCTTCTCGGGAAGAGCCGTGGTCTCCGGCCTGGCCTGGGGACGAGCCATACTTATAGCCCCAGTGGAATCTCTGAGCACCCTGGAGGTGGAAAAAACCCGGCGTCCCGAGCGCGAATTCGAGCTTATGGAGCGGGCCATGCGGGTGGCCAGGCACGGCATACGCAAGATCACCCAGGAGAGCGTCGATATTCTGGCCGAAAGCGACGCCTCCATCTTCGATATGTATTTGCTGCTGCTCGACGACCCCATGCTGCGCGAAAGGCTGGAAAAATACCTGGGCGAGAATTACACGCTTAACAGCGCCCTGAATTTGACCTACAAGGAGTTCAGCGACGAGTACCAGAGCTTTAGCGATGAGTATCTGCGCGAGCGCCTTTTCGATTTGAAGGATGTGCTTCTGCGCATAAAAAACGCGGCCGCTAACATCAGCGGCGGAGCCGCCGCGAAGCACGACACCGAGCTAATCGGCAACACTGAAGCCAAGCGCCTCATCCTGGTGGCTGAGGAGCTTCTGCCCACTCAGCTTATCGCCTCCCCCCTCAAACACGTCTGCGGCATTATCTGCGAGAGCGGCGGCCCCACTTCGCATGCCGCCATTCTGGCCAAGGCACTGCACATACCCATGCTCATTGCCGACAAGACTGTGCAGGGCAAAATCAAGTCCGGTGACAGCTTGTTGCTGGACTGCCAAAGCGGACAATGCTACGTCAGGCCCAAGGCCGAGCTGCTCAGGCAGTTCCGCCAGCCGCTGGCTCACTTTCGCGCCCTGAAGCAAAGCAGCCTGGCATTGCCTGAAGAGGTTCCGCCCCGGGAGCAGCCCAAAACCCGGGACGGAGTTGAAGTGCGCCTGGCCGGCAATGTCACGCTATTCAGCGAACTGGTGAATCTGCACAATATCGGCGTGCACGAAATCGGTCTGTATAGAACCGAGTTCATGTTTATGATCAGGAATATGATGCCCAGCGAGGAGGACCAGTTCAGGGTGCTCTCCAGGCTGGTCGAGGCCAGCAAGGGCAACCCGGTCTGCATCAGGGCTTTGGACATAGGCGGCGACAAGCCGCTGCCTTACATCAACTGGGAGAAGGAGGACAACCCCAGCCTGGGCTGGAGAGGGCTGCGCTTCCTGCTCTCCAACCCGGAATTCCTGCATTCACACCTGCGCGCCATATTGCGCACCAGCGCATTGGGCAAAGTCAGCATTATGTTTCCTATGGTCGGAGATATCTATGACCTGGAACAAGCCAAGTCTGCCTTGGAAAAAGCCAGGCAAAGCCTGCTTGAAGAGGGGCTGGCCTTCGATGAAAAACATCGCTTCGGCATTATGCTGGAACTGCCCTCGGCAGTGATGGCGCTGGACCGCCTGCTGCCGCTGGTGGACTTTGTCAGCATCGGCACCAATGACCTAATCCAGTATCTCTTCGCCGTGGACCGCGCTAACAGCAAGGTCACGCGCTGGTTCCGCCAATGCCACCCCATAGTCTGGCGTACCCTGGGACAAATCTGCCGCAGCGTCGAACAGTTTCCCGACAAGGAGCTGTCCATCTGCGGCGAGCTGGCCGGACAGCCAAGGGCGCTGCCCCTGCTGCTGGGAGCCGGACTGAGACGGCTGAGCATGAACGCCAATTTCATTTCCGAGGTGCGCGCCTGCATCGAGCAGGTCAGCCTGCCGGAGTGCCGAGAGCTTTTCGAGCAGGCCTGCGAATGCCGCTATGAACTGGAAGTGCAGGAATTGCTCAGCCGCTACTACCAGGATAAAAAGATAGACCTGTAGCCCAAGCGCCCTAAGCAGACCCCCTCCAAAAAGGGGAGGGGCATAGTAGCGCCTCTACGAGGCGCCGGTTTTGGTAGAGCTTGCACCCCAGGCTGAAGCCTGGGGTTAAGCATGGTTATGCGCCTACGGCGCAAGTGGATACGCTGTTTTATAGCAAGTTTTACTAAGGAACAAAACGGCTCGTTTCTGCGGCAAAATTCATCAGATGATTCTGATTTTGCCAGTAGTATTGACCCCGGTTAGTCAACCCTAAAAACAAAATCCTTCTGAAAAACGCAGTTTTTGGAAGAAAATCTAATTTTTCTCTGCGATTAAGTCCATTTTGTGCCCCAAAGGGGCAACCTAATACAGCCCAGGGTAAGCGAGGCTCCGTAGGAGCCGAGCGACACCCTGGGTAAAGGCCCCTCCCCGAATCCGGCGCCCTATAGGGGCGCCACTAACGACCCTTCGGCGTTATGACCTTTTTGGACCACAAGGCACACGAAGGGACACGAAGTCACACTAAGTCACACCAAGAAGTCATCTTGCAGCATGAAAACATACCAGGAAATCAATGAGCGGATAAGCTCCGGGCAGGCAGTGGTGTTGACTGCCGAGGAGATCATCGACTTTGTCGACAAGCACGGCGAAGAGAAGGCCTTGCGTCAGGTTGACGTGGTTACCACGGCGACCTTCGGCCCCATGTGCTCCTCAGGCTGCTTTCTGAATTTTGGCCAATGCGCGCCAAAAATCCGCATTACTGACTGCAGTCTGGACGGTGTTCGCGCCTATAGCGGCCTGGCAGCGGTGGACGCCTATCTGGGGGCCACCGAGCTGCGCATCAATGCGCCGGCCAACTTGAATTTTCCCGGCGACTTCAGTTTTGGCGGCGCGCATGTCATCGAGAAGCTGGTTGCCGGCCAGAGCGTCGAGCTTATCGCCAGCTCCTATGGCACGCAGGAGTATCCTCGGCGCGAGCTGCGCGCCGACATTCGTCTGCAAGACCTGAACCAGGCCATTATGGTCAATCCGCGCAACTGCTACCAGAACTACAATGTGGCGGTGAATTGCTCAGAGAAGCGTCTTTACACCTATTTGGGGCAGCTCAAGCCGAACATGCAAAATGCCTGCTACTGCTCTGCCGGCCAGCTTTCGCCCCTGTTAAACGATCCCTGGTACGAGTGCATAGGCATAGGCACGGCAGTCTGGCTGGCCGGCGCGCGCGGCCATGTGCACGCCGAGGGCACGCAGCATAGCCCCAGCTGCCAACGCGGCGAGAATGGCGTGCCCAGCGAGGGGGCCGGCACCCTGGGGCTGACCGCCGACATGAAAAAAATGCTCCCTAAATACGTGCGCGCCTGCAGCTTTAAGGGCTACGGCGTTTCCCTGGCACTGGGGGTGGGCATCCCCATACCGGTACTCAACGCCGGCATACTGCGCCGGCTTTGTGTAAGAGACCGGGATATCCAGGCGCCCATCGTTGACTATAGCCACGACTATCCCATGAAGACCGGCAAGGTACTGGGCCTAGTCAACTATGAAGAGCTTAAATCGGGCAGTATAAGCCTAGAGGGCAAAAAAATCCCCACCAGTTCGCTTTCTTCATACAGCCTGGCGCTGGAGATCGCCGAACTGCTCAAGGAGGAGCTGCGCGCCGGTGCCTTCCTGCTCGCCGAACCGCTGCAGCGCCTGCCGCAACAGCAAGCCATGAAGAGCATGCCATTGTAGGAGACTGCCATGACAACTAAAAAACTCCTTTTGCATTTTCCCACCTGCGAGACCGAAAAGCCCATAGTCTACCAGCTGGTGAAGGAATACGGTTTGATGATCAATATCTTCGCTGCCAAGGTGACTCAGGACCAGGAGGGATTCCTGGTGCTGGACATCAGCGGCCTGGATGCCGACATCGAGCGCGGCATGGACTACGTGCGCGGCTTCGGCGTGAGCATACGCGAGGTGGACAGCGGCATAGTGCATGACCTTGAACTTTGCACGCACTGCGGCAACTGTCTGAGCCACTGTCCGACCAAGGCCCTGCATATAGCCGACCAGCGGAGCATGAAGGTAGAGTTTGACAAATCATTGTGCATTGCCTGCATGGCCTGTGTCTCCAACTGCCCCTTTGGCGCCTGCACGGCGCTGTTTTGACCCCGTCCAAAAAGCTCATAACGCCGAAAAGCCCTTCGTGTGCCTTAGTGTCCTCCCCCCTTCGTGACTTTCCCGCACCATATGCGCCGTGTCTACCGCAAGTTCAGCCACAAAGACAGCAATTTCCGTATTAGCTCTGCCTGCTTCGAGGTTCTGACTGCGGAGATTATCCTACAGCGCCGGCTTTTGGAGTCCTATATTTTACGTCAGCCCGAGTTTCGCCGCTCTTTGCGGCCTGTGGCATTGCTGCCGGGTGCTCCCGCCATAGCGCAACGCATGGCGGCGGCTGCGGCTCTGGCCGCTGTGGGGCCTATGGCTGCGGTGGCCGGCGCGCTGGCGCAGTGGGGCGTTGAATTCGCCTTGCGCCTCGGTGAAACCGACTGCATCGTTGAAAACGGCGGTGATATCTATATGGCCTCGCCGGAGGCAGTGCGAATCGGGGTTTACGCCGGCAAAGACAGTCCCTTTAATAGGCTGGCCTTTGAGGTGCAGGCCGAGGAGCTGCCCCTGGCGCTGTGTTCCTCGTCGGGCAAAATGGGGCATGCTTTGAGCCTGGGCTGCTGCGACCTGGCCTGCGTCGTCGCCAAAGACGCCGCCCTGGCCGACGCCGCCGCCACCCGAGCTGGAAATCTGGTGCAGGAAAACAACGAGCTGCAAGCATGTCTGGACCAGGTCATGCAAATTCCCGGATTGGCCGGAGTGATGCTTATACGAGGTCAGCAGATCGGCATGGCCGGAAAACTGCCCAGACTGGTGAAACAGGCGCCAGGCAACAGCGCCGCTTTGCTCACCCGAGATAAAAACGCCGGCTTCGAACCTTAGATATGTAATGAGTTTTGTATTGCCTGGGAATGCAGGCAGATGCAGATTAGAGGCCGCGTTTCCAGTAGCTCGGCAAACCTTATAAAACAAAAACATTAGTAATGTCGCAGAATAATTTGCAGTCCACATCGTCTCCTCGTTTTCATTGCGCCGCCTGCGGCGCCTGCTGCCGCTGGCCGGGCATAGTGCGGGTCAGCGAGGCGGAGATAAGCAGCATTGCGGAGTTTCTCGCCTTGACTGAAGACGAGTTCCGCCGGCAGTACTGCCTGGTTTCTCCTGACCGTAAATGCCTGGTGCTCACTGACCGCGAAGACGGCGCCTGCGTATTCCTGACGTCGGAGAACCGCTGCCGGATTCATCCGGTGAAGCCGCTGCAATGCAAGACCTTCCCGAAAAAATGGCGGGTGCCTGGAGCCTATATGGAGCAATGCCAGGGCGAATTTCTTTGACCTTTCCCCCGTCCAAGGGGGAGGACACGAAGAGACACGAAGTGACACAAAGACACACCAAGTCGTTTTCGACTATTTTTTTTGGACGGGGTTTAACTAAGCCTTTATAACACTTATTGCTCGATTTCCACGCCTAGTTTTAGGCCCCAGAACTCGGCGAAACGCGTGGGTATATCGACATTGTCGAGCACGCCGTGGAATTTTTCCGAACCTGGTCCGAAAGCGAAGACGGGCACTGGCGACTGGCTATGGCTGGTGGTTTGATATACCACGTGCGGTTTGCTTTTGTCCTGCAAATTGTCGGCGGCAAACAGCAGTCCGGTCTCATGGTCGGCGGTCACAATCACCAGGGTATCTTTCTTTTGCAGGGCGTATTCCACCGCGGCTCTGACGGTATAGTCGGTGCTCAAGGCACCTCTGGCGCTGGTATCCGGGTTGTTGCCATGCCCGCCGCTGTCAGGCCAGGAACACTCGATCATAATAAAAAAGCCCTTGGGGCTGCGCGCCTCCATATAGGGCAGCACCAGCTCGGTCATCTCGCCTAAAAGCTCCACTGTGGGCCAGCCCATGAAGCCGTAAACCGGCTTGGCCGGGGTGACCTGGCGAAAGTCGTCTAGGCCGCTGATACTGGCGTAGCCGCTGGCGCTAAGCTCTTTGAGCAGGTTGCGCCCGTCCTTGCGAATCCCCTTTTCCGACTCGGGCAGAAAGGGGGCCTTATTGCCGTTGGCGATGAAAAGATCAAAGGCGTTTTTTTGGTACCAGTCGGCGATTTCTGCGGCCATGCCGCGGCTGGGGACGTGTGCGACAAAGGCTGAGGGTGTGGCTCCGGTTTGTGCGTCGGTGGTCATCAGGCCCACTGCCTTGCCGGCGGCCTGCGCCTGCTCGGCGATGGTTCGGCGCGGCACCCTGGCCAGGTCCATGCCTACTGTGCCATTGCGTGTCTTATAGCCGCTGGACAACGCTGTGCCGCTAGCGGCCGAATCGGTCACCGGGCTGGAGCCGGAATGCGTGGTGCAGAGGCCGGAGACCGGCAAGGACTGCATGGCCAGGGCGTAGGGCTGTCCGTGGGCGTGCAGTGAGCCTAGGGTCAAGCTGCCCAGTCCCATGCCGTCGCCGATGATAAAAACGATGTTCTTCGGTGTTCCTGAGGTGCTCACGCTGGCCAGCTCCTCGGCACTGAACTGTGCCGGGCCGCTGTAGCTTCCTTTCATGACGAAGTCAGGCTGCATGGGTGCCAGGTGCAGGTCTGGCCCCAGGCTGGCGGCGGCAATCATCCATACGGCGTCGCCCTCGGTGAAGCTGATGGACTTGACTTCTTTCTTGGTGAGCGGGATTTTGGCGACAAAGAGCGAGGCCTGGGTTACCCCGTTATACTCGCTCCAGCAGCGTGCCGCGTTGCCGGCGCCGCGGCTGGCGGTCCAGGGCTGCACATCGCGGCCCACGCGTATGTTTTTATTTTGTTTGCTGCCGTCGCTGAAAGTTATGCGCACTGTGCCGGCCAGTGTATTTCTGGCGTTTTCTTTGGCGCTGGCATGCAGCAGATAAAGCACTGGGCCTTGCAGCGGCGTGTCGAATTCCAAGACCGCCTCTTTGGCAAGAAAAGCGAGTTTTTTGCTTCCCAGCACGATGCAGGACTTGCCTCCGGTTTCCTTGTCTGCCAGAATATTGAAGTCAACATTTCCCAGTTTCACCAAGCCGGCCGGCAGCACATTCATATCGCTGGCCCCTTCGCCTATCCAGCCGTCCTTGTTGTCAGCGGTGTTGAGATTGGTGAAAGAACGGTTGGCGGCCTCGCTTAGCTCTATTGGCCGGGTGATTAACTGAGCATGGGCACAGAGGCTGAAAATTAAAAGTAGCGGCAACCAGGCCTTGCGGAAAAACATCAACATCGTCTTGCTCATAACTCCTTGAAATAATAAAACACAGCGGCACAAAACATGGCACTGCAAGGGTACTATAATTGCTGAAAAGCCGGCTGTCATAAGCAGAACAAGAGAATTACCGAAGTAAATCAGAAGCTTCGCCAGGTTTCCGGCCAAAAAAACTCTCTGGCCCAAGGTCGGCTGGAATTTTTCTTCTCAGGTATTATGTTATTGTCTTTTAACTTATTCAATCATCTGTTTTATTAACTAGCCAAGGAGTAATTCATGAGTCAACAGCATACCAAGACCGAGAAACGCAATCGCCGCAAACGCTATCTGAAACGCTTGCGCGAGCGTGTGCGCGTGGCCAAGAGCCGGCAGAAGTAGTAGATCGCTACTACGCGCCATAGTCGTTTGATTAGCGTTTGCCTCGCTGCGCCACTGGTGCCGGCGGGGCAAATCTGTGTTATGTCTCACTTTCCCGCTGGCAGGCCAAGCAGGGTTTTTGAGACCATGAGTGCGTATCAAAACCAGCTGACAGGTACTCATGGTTTACAAAAAAACTTCCTGGCTGCCCGCAAATATATCCAAAGATAAACAACCCAGGAGTATCCAAGTATGGCAAAAGCCTCGGAAAAAACAACGAACACCGCCTGCGCGTCCAAGTACGTCTATTTTTTCGGTGACAAGCAAAGCACCGAGGGCAAGGCTGAAATGCGCAACCTGCTCGGCGGCAAGGGCGCCAATCTGGCTGAAATGTGTCACCTCGGTCTGCCCGTGCCGCCCGGTTTCACCATTAGCACGGACTGCTGCAACGACTACTTTGCCGCCGGCAGCCGCTTTCCCGCCGGTCTGGACGAGCAAATTGCAGTGGCCTTGAGCCAGGTCGAGGAGCTGATGGGGCGCAAGTATGGCGACAGCAAGGAGCCTCTGCTGGTCAGTTGCCGCTCCGGCGCACGCAGCTCCATGCCTGGCATGATGGAGACCGTGCTTAACATCGGGCTTACCAGCAGCACCATACCGGGCATGATTGCGGCCACCAACAATCCGCGTTTTGTCTGGGACTCATACCGTCGCCTGATTTTGATGTATGCCGAGGTGGTTATGGAAAAGGCGCAGGGCATAGCCCCGGCCGAGGGCAAGGGCATACGCAGCCTGCTCGAAGAACTGATGAATCAGTACAAGTACATCAAAAACTACAAGACCGACAGT
>Ga0172377_10004740_pt1 | contig 13959 bp, 10 predicted proteins | sample Pumphouse3metaG_FD_119749 | JGI IMG/M metagenome (GOLD analysis project Ga0172377, IMG submission 119749) | Leachate microbial communities from a municipal landfill in Southern Ontario, Canada - Pumphouse #3 metaG | ecosystem: Engineered > Solid waste > Landfill > Unclassified | place: Canada... | reverse complement strand
TCCCGGGCAAGTTCAAACTCTGAAACTGGCTAATACCATCATAAATCCGCAGCGGAATGCACTCTGTCTCCTCCGTTTTTCTTGGCTACGTACATGGCTCTGTCAGCCATGCGGATCGCATCGAATGCAGTTTCGCCGTGCTCCGGCCATGACGCTACTCCAATGCTTATGCCGAAATCCACTTCTGCTCCATCCGCTAAGAAGGGCTTACTACGCGAGGCTTGCAGAATCCTCATGGCGACACCAGCAGCCTGCTGGCGGCCTATGCCAGGCAATGCTATGACGAACTCGTCTCCTCCGTAGCGCACAACCTGGTCCTTGCTTCGGACGCTGGCAAGAAAGATCCCGGCCACATGAATAAGAAGGTAGTCTCCCGTTTCATGTCCATACCTGTCATTTACCTTCTTGAGCCCGTCAATGTCTGCAAATATGAAGGAACAGAGGCCCTTGCCATCATTTGCTCCCCCGAGCTCAGTTTCCAACCAGCTGTTCAGGTAGCGCATGTTATGTGTCGCGGTAAGGGGATCAGTCTCGGCTTCTTCGGTCTTTTCAACTAGTTCCTTTTGGAATACGTTCTGAAGCCTGAGGGACATGACGCCAACAAACACTATCACAAACGCAATGTCTCCCATATGGGACGCGAGCAGCATAGCAACAACAGTCAGGAAAGCACGAAGCGGCAATATGGCTCTTCTTTCAGTGTACATCAGCCTCGTGAGGCATTTGAACCAGGGCTCTTTGTTCTCTATGCTTCTTGATCCGCTGACAAATAGCACGTTCACAACGTCAAAGGTTACAATCATCAAACAGACTGGCAAGAGATCCCTGGGTGCCGCAGGAACCCCTGGTACCCAGCCCAACCACTGTCCCACCGTGCCTACACCATACGTGCATAGAGTAAACTGGCCCACATTGAACAGGCAGTTAAGGAGCCCGTGATTCCTGGTGAAGAAATGAAGCAGCATCGATGGGACTATCACGAGATTGGCTGCAGCAGCACCATGGCAGTAGAGCGCACCCATGAGAAGAGGGAAGCCCGGATTTATGACAACGCGAGACGGCATTATGACAGGGACATGATATGAGATAAGTCCAATGACAGACAGGAGCACTACGGTCTTCAGATCAGCAGGAAGCGGCGTGGTTAGCATTGTCCTGATACACAGCGGCACACCGACAACTGCAAAGGCCAGAAAGTAGACGGCTTGAGGCACTGCGTCGCGGCCTTCTAGCTTAGTCGTAATCAGGCGGTTGACAGGTTCAGGCTTCTGCTCTGTCTGAGCATGGCCCGAATCATCTGTGAACCTCCAGGTGGCGAACGGACGGACCGGGCGATTCAAACTTCTTGCCCCCCTTGATTGAGCGAGCAGACTAATAAACCTGGGCCGTATTGAGCTCATAAGAATGTGAAGTGCTCTGTATTTGATAGCAAGCTAACGTGCGTCAAGAAAAATAATATTCTCCGCTGATTAGGACGACTCCTGTCATATCGTATTACTATCGTCGCAATATTTCAAGTTATGACACAGGAGAGTGATTTTAGGAAACATGTGGTCTTCAGTTCCAGCAAACCACTCCAAAACCTGCCCGGCGAGGAGTGCAGTGAATTCGGGTGCATCTGCTTGTCGTTTCTTCATGCCTAGAGCCCGAACACGGCAAGGCGCTGCTCACCACGGCGCCTCATCAATGCAAGAGTCGAATGCCACATTGCCGGAGGCAATTACCAGCCGCGGCCGGCCGGTGAGGCTGAAGGGGTCGCCCTCCCACACAACCAGATCAGCCGGCGCTCCGCAGGCAATATGCCCGGGACCAGCCGTATTCTGAGGTCCGTTCTGCACAAGGCCAAATATCGCCGCCGGGCTGCTAGTTATCGCCCGTAGCGCGGTGTCGCGCGCCAAGCCAGCCTTCATGCACAAGGCAGCGATCACCGGCAGATACTCCGATGGAAGGCTCGGCGCGCCAGTGGAGATTGAGATATCAACCCCGGCCGCAGCAAGCACCGCCGCCGTTTCAAAGGTAGCGTTGCGCGTTTCTACTGACATCCTGCCGTCCAACAGCGGGATAAACACGACTGGAACGCCGGATTCGCCGAGGAATTCGGCCACCAGGCATCCTTCGGTCGCACCTACGATTATCCCGTTAAGATCAAACTCCCTCGTCAAGCGCACCGCGGTGACAAGGTCATTGGCCTTGTCTGCATAGAATGTAACCGGAGTCTTCCTCGCCATGACTTCGGCGAGCGTATGGAGTGCAGAGTCGAATTTCGGCCTCTTGGCGATGCCGATTGCCTCCCGGCAGCCTGCCTCGTACTCCTGCGCCTTCACAAACTGCTCCCGCACTACCGCCGCCACTCCCATTCGGGTAGAAGGGTACTGAATGGATTTCGAGTAAGTGGTTTTGGGGTCGTGTCCAAGAGAGACTCTAAGCGATACGCTATCTCTGAGCACCCTGTCTGTCACAGCGCATCTCTCCGTCCGCATGGCAACGGCCTGGCCCCCAAAGATGTTTGACTCGCCCGACCCGGTTACTACCGTGGCGACTCCCCCGGCAAGAGCACGCCCGAAGTTGGCATCATCCCAGTCAACAGAGTCAAGCGCGCGCAATTGCGGCTGAACCGTCCCATTCGAATCATTGTGGTCGCGGCCCTCCGAGCCTGCTCCGGTGCACCATAGCCCCATGTATACATGGGCGTCCACCAAACCCGGAGTAACGTAAGCCCCGTCCACATCGATGCACTCCACATCGCGTGGGAGCTCAGCTGCCCTGCCCATACTCACTATTGCTGCATCCAGCAGCAAGTCCGTTTCGCCGACTTCGCGAACCCCGTCAAACAGGACTGCATTTTTGATTGCAATCACTTGCTGAACACCACCTTGCCGTCTATCAGCGTCATCTCCACGTTTGCCTGTAGTTTGAATGGATGGTCGGACATCACGACGAGGTCGGCATCCTTCCCAGATACAATGCTGCCCACACGGTCGCCGACCCCGGCTATCTCTGCGGCATTTAGCGTCATTGCCAAAAGAGCGTCACGTTCGTCCATTCCTGCCCTAACAGCCATCGCAGCTGAGTACCTGGCATGCCTCAGGGGCGTAAACGGGTGATCGACTGTGAGCGCCACCTTCACTCCGGCCCTGGAAAGCACTCCGGGAGTAACGAATGACCAGTTGCGCGTCTCGCTGACGCCTCTGGGCCTGAAGAACGGGCCAACAACACAGGGCGCCCCGCTCTCCGCTATTTGGCCGGCTACCAGATGGCCGTCGGTAACATGCTCCATTGTGAAGTCGAGGTCAAACTCCTTGCACAGCCTTATTACTGTAAGAATGTCGTCGGCCCTCGACACGTGCACTCTCGCCGGCATCTCCCTTTGCAGCACTGCCGTGAGCGCCTCCATGCCCAGATCGAACGGCGTGGCCGGGTCTGCTTCTTTTCGCTCCATATAGTCACGTGCTCGGTACATGGCCTCGCGAAATACCGCCGCAACTCCCATGCGAGTAGTGGGGTGATTCTCCGCTTTGGTTTTGTACGGGTTCTTGGGATTCCCACCGAAGGCAAACTTCATGCCGGCCGGATGGAGCAAAACCATCTCGTCCACAACGGTTCCCGTTGTCTTGATAACCGTGCTCTGCCCGCATATCACATCTCCGCTGCCCGGCGTGGCCAGTACAGTAGTAAACCCTGCTGCGACCGCATCCTCAAATGCGATATCGAAAGGATCCAAAGCATCGAGCGCCCGAACCTGAGGAACAGCAGGAGATGTCATCTCGTTCGCATCTGACCAATGCGTGTCTTCGCCTTCCACGAAAAGTCCAATATGGCAATGGGGATCCACGAACCCGGGGAGCACAACCTTGCCTGTACAGTCGATCGTCTCGCACGCTTCCGGGATTTCGATTCGGTCCCCCACATCCAGTATCTTGCCTTCGTCTATCAGCACTGTTCCCTGGTCTATGTCGCGACTTGCGGCTGTTATCACTCTTCCGCCTGTGAATGCCAGCAATAGTGCCACCTCGCCTCTATCTATGGTAGGTCACGTAGAACTGCAGCCGGATCGAACAACATGGACCCGGGTTCACAATACTATCAGCTCTTTAGGCGATTGGGTGAGCGCTTCGCAGCCGCCATCCTTCACGACAACGGTGTCTTCTATTCTTACGCCCCCCCACCGGGGAAGGTAGATGCCAGGTTCTATTGTGACGATATTGCCCGCTTCAAGCATCTTCTCGCACGTGGGAGTCATGAACGGCTCCTCGTGGATCTCAAGCCCTACGCCATGCCCCACACCGTGCCCGAAGAACTCGCCGAATCCTGCATCTTCTATGACACTCCTTGCGGCCCGGTCCGGCTCCGTCCCCTTCACCCCTGCTCTGACTGCCGAGCACCCCGCCGCCTGGGCGTTCTTCACAGTCTCGTAGATCTCCCTCTGTGTGTCGTTGATCCTGCCCATTACCACGGTTCTGGTCATATCTGACCTGTAGCCGCCGTACAGTGCCCCAAAATCCATTGTTACGAGATCGCCGTACTCGATCTTGCGCCGGGACGGAACAGCATGAGGCAAGGAAGATCTCGGGCCGGATGCAATGATAGTGGGAAAACCGGCCGCTTGAGCGCCGGCTTTCTTCATGAAGTACTCAAGCTCGATCTCTATGTCGCGCTCCTCCATCCCCGTCTTCAGAATCTCGATAATGTGGTTGAATGCCTCGTCGGCAATCCTGGCTGCCTTAGCAATGAGCTGGATCTCGCGCTGGTCCTTCACATACCGCAGCGCCTCCACGATCCCGGCGGTCGGGATTAGCTGCGCTTTAGGGCCTGATCTGGCCAGTTTGTCATAGAACCCGAACGTGACAGAGTCCTTCTCAAAGCCAAGCCTGCTCACCCCGTACTTCGAAGCTAACGTCCCCAAAGTCGCCTCCAGTTCAGGATATGGATGTCGATACCGAACCACCTCAAAACCTTTGCACTCCTCTTCTGCCTGCTCCGTGAAACGGGAATCTGTAATGAACGCTCGAGCCGTATGTGACAGGAACACAAAGGATTCCGAGCCCGTGAATCCACTCAAATACCTGATGTTCGGCTCGCCCGTGATCAGCAGCCCGTCAATACCGTGCGCCTCCAAACTGCTGCAAACTTGCTCAGATCGCATCATAAGCGATAGATACCCCCTTATGCCACCTCTGAAACCGCGTGTCGGGCCGGCGCAGCCCCCCCTTGGCGGCATACTATTGTGTTGCATGAAGCGTGCCAGCTGTCGGGCGGCGAAACGCAGACAGGTCGAAACCGCCCTGGTGCAGCAAGGAGTCTCCACTAGAGGAAAAGGAGGACACTGGCGAGGCAGTCGACGAATTCTCAAATGAGAAAACGCCCGATATCAAATGAGAAGAGATGAGAAACCCGGGGTTAGGATTGGGGCGGGAAAAGGCATCTATAGGCCGTATTCTTTCAACCTCCGGTAGAGGGTGGCTCTGCTCACACCGAAGGCAGCTGCGATAGCTTCCTTGGCGCGGGTGGACGTCCCGTAGCGCTCAAGCGCATCCTCGAGGGCACGCCGGGTTATGATGCGTTTCCCCGGAGAGGGGTTGGCAATTCTGACCTGGGTCTCCCGGCCTGAGTCGGAGCCCGGAACCCCGCCTGGCGCAGAGGGGCACACAACCTGGAAAGGCATGCAGTCGATGCCGATCACAGGTCCGGTTGTCAGGTTCACCGCGTATTCCAAAGCGTTCGAAAGCTCTCTAATGTTGCCCGGCCAATCGTACTTCATCAGCGCTGCCATGGCCGGGGGCGACACCGAAATCACGTCCTTGCGAAGGTCTTCTGCGTATTTGGCAACGAAGTGGTCCACATACTCGGGGATATCGTCCTTATGCTCGCGCAACGGCGGCATGACAATGGGAATCACGGCCAGGCGGTAGTACAGGTCAGAGCGGAATTCCCCGCGCAGCGACATCTTGCGGAGCTCCTTGTTGCTGGCTGCAATTATTCGAATGTCGACAGGAACCGGCTTTCTGCCGCCCAGGCGATCCACCATGCGCTCTTCAACAGCCCGAAGCAGCTTCCCCTGGAGATGGAGAGACATGTCCCCTATCTCGTCAAGGAAGAGGATACCCCCGTCGGCCAGCTCGAACTTGCCCGGCTTTCCTCCCCGCTTTGCGCCGGTGAAAGCACCCTCTTCGTACCCGAAAAGCTCGCTTTCGAGAATGGATTCCGGGATGGCAGCGCAGTTTACAGCCACAAACGGTCCCTTTCGGCGGGTATTCTCGTGGTGAATAGCCCTGGCAATCAGTTCCTTGCCGGTTCCGCTCTCCCCCTGAATCAGAACGGTCGAGTCGCTTCTTGCGATCCTCATCGCTATTTTCTTCACGTTGGCTATGACCGGGCTTGAGCCCAGTATGTCGTCGAAAGTGGATTGCCTTTCACTTCGGATGTAGTTGGCGACCATCCTGGGGATCTCTTCAATCCCGCGGAAAGTGATCACATGCCCGTGAGGGCAGCAGTCGTCGGCGATCGGCCTGACTCTTGCCAGCCAGTACTCCCTGTTGCCGCGAACGTGCGAGTACGTCTGGAGTTCGGGTGAACCGGCATCGTCCAGGGTTTCCGCACACAGTCGGGGGAAGATCTCGCTCACCGGCTGCGAGACCATCTGCTCCCGTGACACTTTGAGGAGGTGTGCGGCAGCCTGGTTCGCATGGACGATCATCCCTGAGCCATCGAGGGTGAGGATGCCGTCGCTCACCGAGTCGAACACCACATCCAGCTGCCTTGCCAGATTCTCCGCCCTTGCCACCTGCTGCCTCTCGTTGAAGGCGCGGGAGATCAGATCCGCCATCCTTTCCAGGAAGTTGATCCACCTCTGCATATCGCCAAGGAGAATCTCCTTCTGCGCAGCCGTGCACGCCACAAGGATGACGCACCCGGCCGGCCGGCCTTCTATAATGATGGGACAAATAATGTCGGCCGCATCAGTGCATTTGTCCTTCTGCGTGCACTGGCGGCAGATGTCGTCATGCGGCGGATTTGCGATGACCATCGTCCGCCCCTGGGCAAGAGCACGCGCCGATACGCTGCTTGGTTCCAGCGTCCGGCCAATGTGCCGGGCATACTTTCCTGAACCTACAACTGTCAGCAGATTCTCATCGACCATCCCTACCTCGACTCCGGCTACGGCAGCGATGGCGTCCGCCACAGCCTGCGCAAAGCCCTGGACTTCCATGAGAACGGTCATGGCCACCAACCCTCTGTGTGAGTCTGGGAAGCATTCCCGCCTGAGCGATCTTTCGCTACCAGCAGTACTTTGTTCCACATATCCCGGTCATTTCCTCCCCTGGGATGGCATCCAGCCCCATTTCACACAGGGCTATGTCACCTTGTGGCAGGCAACGAAGTGCCCCTTCTCCACCTCCCTGAGAACAGGCTCCTCTTCCGTGCAGATCGGCCTCACCTGGCTGCATCTTGACGCGAATCTGCATCCTGGCGGAGGATTCATGGCGCTTGGGATCTCGCCCTTCATGAGAATCCTCTCTTTGACCCTTTCCACATCGGGGTCGGCAACGGGAATTGCAGACAACAGCGCCTGAGTGTACGGATGAAGCGAGCTCCTGTACAACTCTGCACTGGTTGTAAGTTCAACAAGTTTGCCCAGGTACATCACGCCGACCCTGTCTGAAACGTACCTTACCATGGCCAGGTTGTGAGATATGAAAAGGTAAGTGAGGTCTTGTTCCCGCTGCAGCTTCAGCAGGAGATTGGTTATCTGGGCCTGGATAGACACATCCAGGGCGGACATGGGCTCGTCGCAGACGACAAACTCGGGCTCAACCGCCAGCGCCCGCGCAATCCCGATCCTCTGCCGTTGGCCCCCTGAGAACTCGTGGGGAAAGCGATTGATGTGCTCTCTGTTAAGCCCCACAGTATCCAGGAGCTCGCAAATCCTCTCTTCCTGCTCCTTCCCCCGGCAAAGGCGGTGCACGTCGATTCCTTCGCCGATAATGTCCTTCACTGTCATCCTGGGGTTCAGAGAGGAATAAGGGTCCTGGTACACGATCTGGGCTCTTTTTGTGAATTCCTTTCTTTCATCCTGTCCAAGCTCGTGCACGTCCAGGCCATCAAATGTCACCTCGCCATCGGTCAGGCTGTGCAGTCCCAGTATGGCTTTGCCGCACGTGGTCTTCCCGCATCCAGATTCCCCGACAAGCCCCAGAGTCTCGCCTCGATGTATGTTGAAGCTCACGTCATCCACGGCTTTCACTACTCTTCCTCTGCCCGCCCGGAAGTACTTCTTCAGACCGTTGACCTCAACTAGCACATCACTAGATAGCATCTGCCCCACTCCTCTCCAGCAGTACTTCCGGCACTCCGGCCACATCGGCCCTGGGATGATGCAGCCAGCAATAGGACGTCTGGGTTTCACCGCAGAGCACGCCCCCTGGAGGCTCAAGTCCGCAGATCTTCATGGCAAACTCGCACCTAGCAGCAAAGGGACAGCCCTGAGGCGGATTCAAGAGATCAGGAGGCGTCCCTATGATTGAATACAAAGCCTCATCCTTTGTGGAGGTCAAATCCGGCACCGACCTCATCAGCGCGAACGTATATGGATGCTTCGGACTGTAGAAGACTTCTCTGGTGCTTCCCTCTTCAGCGACTTTGCCCGCGTACATCACATGTATCCTATCTGACATGCTGGCTACCACGCCCATGTCATGTGTTATCAGGATTACGCCCATATCCCTTTCACGCTGCAATTGCTTTATCAACTCAAGAGTCTCTGCCTGGATTGTGACGTCCAGAGCCGTAGTCGGTTCGTCAGCGATGAGTATCTCCGGGTTGCATGCCAGGGCCATCGCGATCATGACCCTCTGCCTCATGCCCCCGGACAACTCAAACGGATACTGGTTCATCCGTTCCTTCGCATTGGAGATCTGGACAAGTTCCAGCATCTCCAGAGCTTCCGCTCTGGCATCTGCCATACTCTTTCCCTCGTGAATAACCATGCTCTCAGCGATCTGGTCTCCGACCTTCATGGTCGGGTTCAGGGCAGTCATGGGGTCCTGGAATATCATGGAGATGTGTTTTCCTCTGATACGGGCCATTTCATCCTCGCTGTACTCCAGAAGGTTCTCTCCGTGAAAATCCACTCTGCCGCCGATCTCAGCCTGTTCCATGGGGAGCAGGCCCATGACAGCCTTGGCCGTCACTGTCTTCCCGCATCCGGATTCCCCAACCAGGGCAAGCGTTTCTCCCCTGTCGAGATGAAAATCGACTCCTCTGACCGCTTGCACGATCCCGGCGTATGTCGCGAAAGATACAGACAAGTCCTTCGTGCTCAGTATTCGCCCATTTCTCATCCCTTCGCCTACCTCCTCAGTTTGGGATCGAGTGCATCAGATAGACCATCGCCTATGAGATGAAATGACAGTGTGGTAAGGACAATCATCAGGCTAGGGAAGAACAGCATATGAGGCTGGAACATCAGTTTTTCCTGCCCGTATGACGCCAGTGCCCCCCAGCTGGTCTCCGGAGGCCTGATCCCGAGGCCTATGTAACTGAGGAAGGCTTCGCCGAAGATGAACCCCGGCACCGACATTGTGATCTGTATCATGATAATCCCCAGTGTGTTCGGAAGGAGGTGTCGCATGATGATTCGCCACATGTCTGAACCTAACGCTTTTGCAGCTTCAACGTAATCCTGCTCCTTCAGCTGCAATATCTGCCCCCTCACCATTCGAGTCGTCCCGACCCATGAGGTAAGGCTCATGGCAAATACGAGGGCGAACAGGCTTCTGCCCATCACCATTGTGAGTATCACTACGATGATCAGGTACGGCAGGTTGCCAACGAACTCGGCCATTCTCATGATGAGATTGTCAACCCAACCTCCCCGGAGCCCCGCGAGCGCGCCGAGAGCAAAGCCGATAACCATCATAACAGCCGTGCATAACAGGCCAATCAGGATGGATGCCCTTCCCCCGTAACATACCCTTGTGAATATGTCTCGCCCCATGTCGTCGGTTCCGAACCAATGCTCAGCGCTTGGCCTCTGGTTCTTGATGGAGGAGTCTATATGCTGATAATCTTTGCCTGACAATGCAGGCCCTACAAAGAGTGTAGCCACTATAAGCGCCAGCAGAATTAGGCCGAAGAGCGCCAGCCTATTCTCTTTGAATCTTCGCCAAACATCCGCCCAGTAGGTAAGGGCGGGTTTTTCCAAGTGTTCGGAGGATATTTGGTCTACTCCGACTCTCTCGAACATGTCATCTGCCAGGACAATATCATCCACGCTCATCCGTCCTCTCCTAACCAGTCAGCGTCGCAGCCTCTCATCTTTCAGTCCCCGGAATCCTGATTCTCGGATCGACTACGCAGTACAGGATGTCGACAAGTATCAATGATGCAACGTACAGCACAGCAAAGAATACCGTGAGGCCCAACACCATAGTGTAGTCGCTGTCGCCGACAGCCTTCACGTAGTAACGCCCAAGCCCCGGTATGGAGAATATCTTTTCGATTATGAAGGACCCTCCGAATATCCCGGCTATTGCCGGGCCGGTCATGGTGACGATGGGAATCATGGAGTTTCTCAGAACATGCTTTCTCAAGATCCGGCCTTTGTCGCAGCCTTTCGCTTTCGCCGTAATGATGTAGTCCTCCCCGATCACAAAAAGCCCGCTGCCCCTCATATACTTGGCATAGGTTGCAATGCCCCCGATCGCCATAGCCAGCACCGGCATGATGTAATGTTCCGGCCTGCCCCAGCCGAATATCGGTGCCAGCTTGAGCTTGAATGCCAGGTAGTACTGGAGGAGCGCGGCAGACACGAAGAGCGGCGTGCATATTGCCAGCACGACAACGACCCTCATAACATGGTCTATCGCCTTCCCGCGGTTGAGCGCCATCATCAGCCCCAGAAGAATGCCGATCAAGAGGTCGAGCGCCAATGCCATCAAGCCGATTCTGGCGGAGATCGGTGCGTTCTCCCGGATGACGTCATTCACTCTTCTCCCTGTGTAAACGATCGATTCACCGAAATCGCCCCTGAGCAGGTTCTTCATGTACGCGAAGTATCTTTCCATAACTGGTCGGTCGAGCCCGTATTTCTCCCTGATCACGGCCTGGGCCCTCGCAGGCATCTGCTCGACTTTTGCTGCTATAGGGTCGCCTGGCGCCCCTGCTATCAGGAAGAAGGTAGCAGTGACGATCAAAAACAGAGTCAACAGCTCGTAGAGCACTCTCTTCGCAAGAAATCTGGCCATGATGTTCCTCCCCTGTCTGGTCCGCTTGGCCCTCTAAGCTGATCCAGCGTCATCTCAAATGATATCAGGCGGAAAACAAGGCACAGGTTTCTCTCCTTCTATGCCTTGTTTTCCGCGCTCTGTGGCTACAGGAACAGCCCTCGCTGTTCGCTTGCCTACGGCCCTACCTTGTGGGCCTGCCCTTTGTGTACATCTTGGTATAGTCGACACCTGCATGCGGATTCGTATAGTAGCCGTTAATGTAGTTGGCTATGTAGTATGTTCCTATCCCGCAGTAGGTAGGGGCAATCACGCCTGTGCCGACTAGCAACTGCTCAGCTTGGAGCAGCTTTTCAGCTCTCGCTTTCGCGTCCACTGTGTCAGCCGCCTCGTCAAGCAGAGCCTGGAACCTGTCAGCGTCAGGCCCGGTCCACCCGGACTTCTTGCTGTCGAAATACCCATTGACAGGGTGGAATATCTCGAGCAAAGCATTGGGGTCATTGTAGTAGGGACCCCAGCCGGAGGTGCAAATGTCGTAGTCGCCCTTGTCGACCTTGTCCCACATGATGTTCCACTCTATCATGTCGATTATGATGCTGACGCCGAGCTTCTCGCGCCAGTGCTGCAACAGCCATTCAGCGGCCTTCTTGGAGAACTCAGCCGTGCCTCGCGTCGCGTAGCGCACTTTCATCTTTGCTGGATCCGGAACCAGCCCCTCTTCCTTCAGTCCCTCTATGAGCAGGGCCTTGGGGTTAGGATATTTCTTCATCAGTTTCTTCACAATCTGATTCCTGCCGCCTACCATCTCGTGGTACGGCACGTTGCCGCACATCATGACCGAAGGCATCATCGAGTACAGAGGTTCAGCCCGCCCGTCGAGGATGTCTTCGATGTACTTCTCTCTGTCAATAGCCAGTGAAAAGGCAAGCCTTATCTTGGGGTTCTTAAAGTACTTGTTGTTGCAGTTGAACCCGAAGAACTCCGGCGCATTGGCCGGCTCGAGCATTACCTTGAACCTGTCGCCTTCCCTCTTGAGGAGCTCCTGCCAGTCAGGATCGTTCGTTGCACCAACATCGATCTCGCCATTTATCAGCGCCTGAACGTGCGTGGAGGGATCTTGTATAATCTTTCTCTCCATCTTCTGAAGCATGATGTTAGGCGCATCCCAATGCCTGGGGTTTCTTACGAAAGTCATCTGAACCATTGGCGACCAACTCTCAACCAGGAAAGGACCGTTCATGACGACTTTGTCGATGGAGGAACCATAAGCCTCTCCCCACTGCTCGTACTTGTCTTGCCTCACGGGCTTCACGCCGGCAAGCAAGTCAGGGAAGTACGCACAAGGCTTGGTCAGTTTGAACTGCACGGTTTTCTTGTCGACCGCGCGCACGCCAATATCCTGCGGCTTCTTGCCCTCGCCGTAGTGGGCTTCCTCGAAGTTGAGAATGATGCCATCGAAAAGCCATGCGTTTGTGCAGCCTACTTCCGGAGTGGCCATCATCCTGAATGAGTAGACGAAATCTTGAGCAGTAACGGGAACCCCATCGTTCCACACCGCGTTCTCTCTGATCCTGAAAGTCCAAACAGTGCCGTCTTTGCTGAGGTGCCAGTCTTTGGCAGATGTCGGCTTTATGATCGCATTGCCTCTTTCGTCGGCAACCCTCTCAACCAGGCCTTCCAGAATGATGCTTTGAACCCCGTTATCAGGGGCTGTAGTGTTGATCAAGGGATTCATCCCTGTGATCTCGCTCCGGCTACTGTAGACGAACTTCTGTTCCTTATCCAGTCCGGTGCGAGCGTATGCCGCGTCGAAGCCAAAAGCCCCCAAACACACCAAAGCAATCAATACGAGAACAAGCTTTCTGCGCTTCATACCTGTGCCTCCTCGTGCACTGTGATAATCCGAATGCGGCTCACGCCGCCTCTCCAGATAAGGCATGCAGATCTCTCCATCCACATGCCGCGCTCTCTCCTCCCCTTTCACCTCCTCGCTTTGCCGGGCATGACCGCACGTCGACCGTATTTTCCTGTCTAGTTCTGATATGTTGCATGAAACGTGCCATCGGGCGGTACGTGCATGTCTGGCGGGGCGAAACCCGCATGATGCAGCGACCGAACACCGCCTCGTGTATATGTGGGAATGCTCCTGGACGGTAGTGGCTTTCTCAATTGAGAAAAATGGCAGCGCCAAGTGAGAAAGGATGAGAAAGACAGGCGGATGAGGATTCGTGAGGAAAAGGCCATTGGCGCAAACCACGACCTTCCTCCTGGCAAAGCGAGAGCTGTCGCCTGCTCGCGGCCGAGCCAGGTCCTGCAGGGACCCTGTGATGCCGCCACTTACATGTGGAACGTCAGCTCACGGCGTATGCTTCTACATGGCCCAGAGTAGACGAACATGTTGTTTAGCTGGTCATATAGCAAGCGACCATATGGAGTGTTCTATATGTGAAATGCAAGCTTGATTCAAACAAAGACCGCGCACAGCAATGGAAGCCATTACTCAAAGAAAACAGCGCCGCCGCCTCTGAGTGTTAGCTGTGACAGCTTCAGAGGCGCGGCGCCATAGATCATGTTGAAGCGGCTTTCACTTCACCAGTATGTCGAAACTCGGAGCCTGCTCCAAATGTCTCTTGACCATACAATGCCCAACAGCGCGAGCCAGGCCATTACGCACTGGTGCAGGAGTGTGTTCTGGAACCACAACAGTTACTTCGATATTTCGAACCAATCCGCTCTT
>Ga0172377_10004738_pt1 | contig 13963 bp, 32 predicted proteins | sample Pumphouse3metaG_FD_119749 | JGI IMG/M metagenome (GOLD analysis project Ga0172377, IMG submission 119749) | Leachate microbial communities from a municipal landfill in Southern Ontario, Canada - Pumphouse #3 metaG | ecosystem: Engineered > Solid waste > Landfill > Unclassified | place: Canada... | reverse complement strand
GGTCTTCTATTTTTCTTGCCAATTATTTCACTTCTTTATTAATTATTCTCTGATTCCTACTTGCCGGAAAACTATTTGTTTTCATACCTTCTATATATGGACCATCTATCACGATATCCATAACATTTCTAATCCGCTCTGAAAGATTTTCATATATTTTTCCGGTATAAAGTATATTACATAATCCAGAGTTATATGCCAAGTTATAAAGTGCTTCGGGTTGTTCTGTTGGTTCTCCTCCTAAAAATACAATTGCTTGGTAAAAACCTTTATGTTTTTTTAAATGTTCTACAATCTCGTTTGTATCAATCCAAAATCCGCCATTTTCTTCTTGTAGATCTGGATTCTGACACCCGTTACATTTGATAGAACATCCTTGAAAAAATACATCTAAAGCAATCTTACCCAAACCATCGTTCATAGAATCGGATATGCCTGCACACTTAAACATCATAAAGAAACCTATCCCATCTCAACGTGGGCAATTCTTCAGTTAGTTGTCAAGTTTTAAATACTTTGCGCTCAGATCTACCACTACATATTTAAACTTAGAAAACAACAGTAATGGTATGACTTGGAATTCTGACAGCGATCCGATGACTGATATGCAGAATGCGATTAAGAGATTGCATAAGCATCAACCTAACTATAAAGAAATGGGGAGCCTGGAAGAACAAATTTGTTCGCTAACAGAACTTCTAATTAATTTGGGTAAATCTCCCAAAGAAATTGAACAATTATATGTGGAATATGGAATTTGGCCCAGTATTTTAGAATAGATTAAACCTTTATTATAATTCTCACTTATCAAAGGAAATTTCTTCGGAATACTTTGCGCTCAGATCAGATTCTATATAAGTCATCAAATTCCAAAGCGGTTTATATTTATAAATACAGAACGTTAGCAAAACAAATTCTATAACAAAAACTCCAATTGCAATTTCCATATTCTTAATGAAAAATAATGTTATTCCTCCAAAAATTGAGAGGATAAAAGCATAAATACAATTTACACAAAAAGAATAAAACAAGAGTTTGAGAGACGTATTAAATCTCTCCAAATCCCTGTGCTTCCAAATCCGCCGTAGCCTGTTCATTTCTAATCTGCCACTGGAGACATTCAAGGTTTAAACGAGCAATTTCATAGTCAAATTGAGCTTCTCTTTTCTCCTTTTCCAAAGATTCCAGGTGATTTCGCTCGCTCAATGTTTGCTCTTTAAGTTGGGCATCTCTTAGTTTATCGTTGGTTCCCTTAATGGGTCCTTCTTTTCCCAACAAAAGCAACTCATTTTCTCGGAATTTGAGAGTTCCTCTGGCAGTTAGCTCCTCTTCACCAATTTCAAATACCTTTCTTTTGGTTTCAATTACTTTATCGAAAGCTTCTTTTAGTTCTTTATTAAGTACCATTTTTATTCTCCTCCTCCTCAAGTTCTTTTACTCTTTTCAACTCTGCTTTCTTATTTTCTATGTCTCGAAGAATAGAATTTTTCCTCTCTTGAATCCGTTTCTTTTCTTCTTGAATTTGTTCTTTGGAAATAACGATTTTGGTAATTTCAATTTTTGTTCCGCAAAATGGACAATAGAAAATTTCCCTTTCGTCCCAATATTCTTCATGTACATAATCATAAATATTTACAGTATTCCCATCATGGTATTCATGATCTCCAATACCAACAAATTTGTCATTGCGCGCTCGCTTCATTGCGTCGCAACAGAATTCAATATCTTTAACTCTATCTGAATTCGGTCGAATTTCAATTGTTACTTTCATCTTTATCTACCTCCAGATTTGGGTTTAAACCAGAACCCGTCTTTCCCACAAATATCTGTTCCAGGAATATAATACCCATTATCGAAAGATACTCGCAAACAAGAACAGAATTCAGATAGTCTTATTTTTGGTTCATTAACCGATTTTAGTTCGCTATTACCAGTAATATAACATGTTGCTTCTCTGTCAAAACGTTTCTTTTGTCTCTGCGAAAATACTTTTGGATGTTTACATATATCAAGATTTTCGTTACTATCTGGTTTATTCCAGTGACAATCTCTACAAATCTTATCTATTTTAGGGCAAACCACTTTGATCTACCTCCAAATTTGCCACCATTTCTTTGCTGGTTTAGGTTCGAACCAAAGTCCCGCTTTTCCACAAATATCTACTCCGGGAGTGTGCTGCCCGTTATCAAAAGTATTTCTTAAATGAACACAATATTCAGAGAGTCTTACTTTTGGTTTGTTAGACGACCTTCCCGAAACATAACATGTTTCGTTGGTCTTTTTGTCGGAGAAGACATTAGGGTGTTTACATTTATCAAATTCGCCGTTTCTATAAATATCTCGCTTATTCCAACAACAATCCCTGCAAATTTTATCTATTTTAGGACAAACCGTCTTGATCTACCTCCGCCAAGTGCTTTAAAACCTTATCTAACCAATTTGACCACTGGTTCCCGTCATAGTCTACGTTAGTTTCCATTGATTTTCCGGGGTATTTATACCACCAGAATTTTACTTCTAGGCACTCAAAATTTACTGGTTGAGGCGGGTTTTCTTTATCCACATCTAAATTAAGATCCCAGTTCCAATCATAAGGTCTCCAGATAAATTCCGCGAAATCATAAGATTCTGATCGATTAAAATCTTCTTGGTTTACATTACAAAACACTCGTTCAAAATCATCAAGAACAAACATGAACGCGGCTTCTCCGATGTTGGAAAGAGGGAACATTAGAGTTCCTCAATCCTATATGCGTTTTGATACGAACTTATGAAGGGAATGCGAACCCCAAAGAACCACATTTTATAAGTCTTACCAGATTCTATTTGAGCATACCTATTTGCAGCGCTAAAATCCATATGCCACAAAGTATCTTGTATGGAGTATACATTGTTATTCATGTCAGAAAACAAGTATAATCCAGATGAAGACTGTCCAGATGAAATTACCTTTGTCCACTTCTCTTTCACTGTAATTTGTATAGGACCTTCATCCGTTGGAAGCGCTAAACATGGCTGTAGTAGCATTATACAAATTATAAAAATTGACAAAATCAATCTTCTCATACTTTATCCTCCGCAAATTCAAGTTCAGTAAAAGAATACACAGCAGTTGACTTATCTGAATTAATACACCACTAAATGTCTCCTCCACAACCTGGTACGAAATCGAGATAAGTACAAAGTTCATTCGTCCTGCGATTTTTTATATATTTGTTTTCTACAAACCATCCGATTGTTTCTTTTTCTAGTACATTGTGTGTTATAAATTTTTCTCCTACTTTTGGGAGGGCTCCTTTTAGTTCAGATTCGCTTACCATTGCTATTAACACTCTCCCGCCCTATAAACACAATCTTGAGGATTTTTGTCTGGTCTAAACTGGATAAACTTAGGATGTCTGAATTTTCCAGTCTTTAGAATTCTCTCTTGACACCCGATTTCCATTACTTTTCCAATATATTTTTCTCCATTAACAGAAAGTTCTTCTCGAAGCGTTTCATCTATGCCAGATGTATGACCAAACTCTATAAGTTTTCCTTGGAAATATTGACCAAAGATAATAGATCCAATCCATCCTTTTTCAGCGTAATGGGATATAGACTCTTCTCCAGAAGATTTCTTAGTAATTTCTGTCGGATCTTCATACCCCATTATAACTACATCATACGTGGCACTTCTTTTAACTTTAGCCCAGTTTTTAGCGTAGGGAGCTTGCGTATCTTTCAAAATTACTCCCTCTCCTCCCTGTTCTAAAATGTCCTCATAAAATTGCTTCTTATTCTGGGTTTCAGTCGGGATAATGTCAAAATGCTTCTTAAGGTCCGCAAGACCGCTCAGTCGATCCAATAGAATCTTTCTACGAGTCTCATACGACAAGCATCTAACATCGTTGTCCCGATCGTACAAGATATCAAACACATAATAATCTACCGGAGAATTTTCTTGCTGAAGCAGAACAGCCTTTTCTGGGCTCGATCCCATAATTTCTGTCACAGAAGAAGACTTGGATAGAAGACCTCCACGGACAATTTCTCCATCAAAGACACAACCTTGTAGAATGTCCGATACCCCTTCATTCGTAAAATAGTCTCTCAAATGAGGTACATTATCGGTCTTCTCTGTAAATTCTCCCGTTTTCTTTGAGATATGGCGGGATGTAAATCGACTTACCTCAGGTCCTACATGCATTAAATACCTCGATCCGTCAACTTTGGGCTCGGCTGTTATCGATTTTGAATCCCACATTCTATCATTAAGCTTCCACCTAGCTTTCCCCGGAGTTATTTGTTTTACTTTCTTAATAGACATTTTTATTCCTCCTCCATTCCTAATTTCTCTCTCTGATGCCTTCCATATCCTATACTTATCCGTAATACTATTTAATCTTATCTATAACGATTAAATGAGTCGAGTACAGCCCTATTCGCGTTACCACGAAGGCTTCCGGTTAGAGGCACTTCCAACATCGGAAATCATGCCCACTGTCCTTTTTGCTTTCCGCCGACTCATGTGACGGGCGGGAGTCGAACCCGCTGGAGACCGAATCAGATCGGTTGCTTACCCGTTGAGCATCATCGTCACAAATGATCCTGGCAGGAATTAACCTGCCATACTCGTTCAGTGCATTTCTATTTGAGCTTTTAGGGCGCAGTAGGCAAGATCACGATCAAGCCCAATTCTCATTTGATCTAATTCCCTCGTTCTTCCAATTGCCAGCAACTCTTTCCCGCGTACTGTTGCAGCCGCCTTCCACCATGCGTCATTTGAGTTTGTCCCATCAGACATGTGCGAAATTACTAGTTGATTCCACTCGGCAGTGTTTTTCTGCATTTCATTGAAGGCGGTGACGTATAACACATTGGCGCGTTCGACCGCTGCCATCTTTTCGGCTACGATTTCTTGATTCATATCTAATTCATCCCAGCTTTACTTTTCAAAAACGAACTCTTAAGATCAGACTTCCCAATTTCAGGTTCGGGACTCATTCCCAAAAACTCCCGTGCCTTTCGAATAACTTTCAAATTATTAAAAATCGCATTCTCGAGATATTCAATTTCTCTTTCTGAAATATCCTCTCCTGTATTACGATCATTGCAATTTAGAATTTTATTCTCTATCCCATATTTCAAATCCCTTTGAAATCCTACTTTCTTCTCCATTTCCTTAATAAACTCAGGAAGATTCTCTTGACTATTCAAGAAGTTTTCTATATTTGTAATAGCAAATTCTACTTCTCGACCAGTTTCGTCATGAGTAAAAATAATAAATTCATCTGTCACAATAACACCCCTTCGTAATCTCTCTTGGCACAATACATCCATCCATGACCTTTCTAATTCTTCCAATCAAAATAGGTGGATTGTGATCTGTACAATAGAAATCCTCTCCAATAAGAGGGATTCTCTCCGTTAGAAGATCTATACATCCCCAACAGGATTTTCCTGTAGGAATTATAGTTACTCCATCTTCGATATTAGACATAAAAAGAAAAGGAAAAGGATAAGCTATTGCTTATCCAAAGGAATTATCTTCTCGGCACCTGTGAGATCGGATACGAGAGTCGTTACGCTGGTTCCAGCAGGAACAATAATCTTGGAGTTGTTCTTAAATACATTTTCTCCAACTTCGAGCATTTTAAGTTGAACCGCAGGTCCCTTAAATGTCTCATTTGCCGCATCATTTACTACTCTAATTGCATTAGCTTTTGCATCAGCTTCTATATTGATTGCTTTAGCTCGCCCCTCGGCAGCTTTGATTTCAGATCTCTTCTTCCCATCTGCTTGGGTTTCTACCGCAGAAGCATAATCAATCGCAGCTCTCTTCTCGGACTCTGCTTTCACAATCTCATTCATAGCCTTCTGAACATCATCAGGAGCCTTAATCTCTGCGATTTCACACCTGACAACTTCGATGCCCCAATTTGCAGTTTCCTTAGCAATGATATCTTTAAGACTGATATTAAGCTCAGCTCTCTTGCTGTTTGCCTCTCTGAGGGTAAGGCTACCTATTACATTCCTGAGAGTTGTTTGTGCCAAAGAAACTATTTGAGAATGAACATCATTTACATTATATTGTGAATTCCTAACACCCTCTTCAGTTCCCTTGATCTTATAGTAGACTTGCGCAGATACACCAGCATTAAGGTTATCTCCTGTAATAACCTCTTGTCTCTGGCAAGAGACCATCTTCTCGGTTACATTAATAAGTCTAATTCTCTCAATTATGGGAATACAAACTACAAGTCCGGAAACTGCAAATCGGCTAAATTTACCAAACCTTTCTATCAAACATCTATGAGTTGGACGAACTTGAGCAATAAACATTTGCCCAAAGAACCACACTAGACCCACCCCAAACAACAAAATAATTCCCAAAATTACTATTCCGAGTATATCCATATTTTTTATCTCTCCTAAATACCCTAGAAAAATTTCTAGGGTTGATCGAAACACTGGTAGCTGTCGGACTGGCATCCGACAGCATCTCTTATGTTCCAGATACTATTTATACTTTCCGCCCAGCCAGTCCTTCTCCCTGATATTGTCCATTATAAACACTACCAGTAGAGGAGCCTTCATAAAAAATCATCTGCCCAAAAGCGTCTCCCGGTTTAATTTGGAGAGGAACTTCAGAGGTCCTCACGAGAACAACTCCCGATCCTTTATAACCTGCATCCCACCAAGCAGAATGAACAATGACGCCTCTTCGGGATAGAGATGATTTGGGAAGAACATAGGCATTAAAATAGCCAATATTTTCTAAAGATCCTTGACAATACTCCCGTCTAGGTCTCAAATCTACAGTTTCCATCAACTTAAAAAGAACCGAGAAATTGGGAGGAATATAGTAACTGAGAATCCCGTCTTTATTCCAAATTTGACAAATATAATTGCAAAGACCCGAATTTCCCCAAGTTTTGTTAAAATCTTCCACAAGAATCTTATACGGTCCTACATAATCCACCTCTTCTTTAATCTTTTCACCATAAGGTTTATTTACAACCCTATAAACTTTATCAAGTCTTACATCCCACCCTTGAGCCTGCATGTTTTTAGGATCAGCATCAAGCAAAAGATCATATCTTTTGATATCTTCTCCAGAAAGAATCATTCCTTTTCCTCCATAAACAACTTAAGTCCTTCAATTAACTTGGGGATCTCAGACTTGAAGACCTCAACAAAAGAATCTGTCTTAAATTTAGAATCGACATTCCTTATCTCGATTCGCCCCTTTTCTTCTCCTTTTACTATTTCTAGTCCAAACAAGTCATCCGTTTCTTCAGATACTAAAAAATTATCCATATTTCTCACTTCTCCATAAACAATTTTAGTCCTTTAATTAATTTTGGAATATCAGATTTGAAAATAAGATACCCATTTTCTTCGCCGTCGATAGTATCAATATCTTGTAGGATTACACAATCCCCGTTGTCCACTATCTTCATTCCAACCATGTTCTCTGTTTCCTCAGAAACTACAAAATTGTCCTTCATACATACCCCAATTTGTCTAACAAGTATTCTGCTCGTGGAATTATTGATGCAATAGAATCCCAAAGCTTTTCATCAATACTAAGAGAAATAACATCTTTAACAGTTTTTGAATAAATCCCATTTTTAGAATCGAAAGTAAATATCCAGTTTTCTTCTCTATTCCTCTCTATAAAAACTCCAATAATCTTTTCATGAACGCAATTTAATTCTCTTACAACAAAACACCAACCTTCTATGTCATACTGACGTTCTGATATAGATTTAGAGTTTAAATAAGATACGGGCTGAAATTGTAGGGTTGCAACAAAATTAGTTCCACGAGCAGCCCATAATTTTTCTCCAAGTTTTTCAAAGTTCATACTAGTACCTCAAACGGGAGTTCCCTACAATTAAATCCCGAAGCCCCGCAATGCCCTCCGCCCTTATATAGTTTTGCTATCTCAGAAAGGTCTATTCCCTTTTTATTGGTTCTTAGATTTACGATCCAAGATTTTCCACCATTGTTACAATAATTAATAGCAATGTCACAATCAGCAAATTCATTGCATCTGGTCATGAAATTCGCAATATATGGATCGCTATTGATTACTAAACACTTGTGCCCTTCCCAGTAGATTTTATAAGATCGAGAAGCAAGTTCAGATCTAAAACGATCTTCGACGTATTTCTGGATACCCGCCCCGACATTAATAGTATCTTTTATATAAGTCCCTACCTCTCTATTCAAATCACTGAACAAAAACCATCCATCCCAAAAGAGTTCCGTTGAATCTTTGGGATTGGTTGCCCGCGCTTTAAATCCATATTGGAAATGTTCTATTTCGCCCCAAGAAGCAATACGTCCACTATGGTCCCAACAATCGTATGCAGACAACAGCTCCACGAACCTAGGAACTTCTTTATCAAATAAATACTTCCAAGTCAATTCACATGCTGCTACAGATGTGTCAAACATTCCAGAACATTTAACTTCCTCAAATAAGCTTGAGACTCCAATATGGTGATCGATCCAAATTAGTTCTCCTTTACCATCGTCCAGCAAATTCCCCAGTTTAATCATTTCTTCTTCAGGCAAACTAAAATCAACCACATAAACAATATCGTCAGGATTTATGACTTCCCATAGAAATTTATCTCCATAATTAATAGGAAACATTTCTACCTCGATCTCCTGATCCTGATAAAATTTCTTTACTATTGCTCCACTACACCAGCCGTCCATATCCCCTGCATGATAATATACTTTTATCGACATACTTCCTCCATCCACTTTGGTTCTCCATCGTATAAATATTGATACACTCCGCCCTTAGATACTTGGGTAATTATTTTTCCACAAGGCGTTTTCCATTCTCTTTCTACTCTATCCTCTCTTTCGTGAGATTCATCTTCATTTAAATCTACGCCCCAAACGGGACAGTATCCATGATAATCTTGCCAGTAAATACTTTGTAAATCGCAGGTTCCTATCAATCTCCCATTAGATTTCCCGCAGAAATGCCAACTTCTACAGTTTTCACATCTCTGTCGAAGGATATAATGTCTAAATCTCCAGTCAACATTCTTAAACCACCACTCTTCTATTAGAAATCGGATATATCCAAAATCTAAATCTTTTATTGCATCTAAAAATGTATAATTAGACATTTCTCTCCATTACAATTTCTTGCATTCTATGAAGTGTTTCGCATCTTTCTTTTCCTAGAGTTCCTGGATAATTAGTGAGAATCCAGCGAAGGTTTTCCGAATCGTTTTCTTTTATTTTGTCCAAAAGATTTAAAACACTCCATAGCGTTTCTCTCCAGACTACCAAAGTTTCCTCTTCTGAATTTACGCTTTTTCCCTCCCTCATTTCTTCAATTAAATGAAGAAGGTCTTGAATTACAAGTCTATCGATCACGTTCCGCCTCCACCGCACGGCATAGTTCCCGCATTCTTATCAGGACATCAACACGCGCCCACAATCTTGGATCAACAGTTCCAAATCCTGCCCGAAATTTTGCCGTTTCTCCTTCAGTATAGGCAATTGAGTCCAACAATTTTGTGTCCCCTTCATGAATTCCGTTTAAAATGTCTTTTAATCGAGCAATTTCTGTGTCTTTGGCTTGATTTCTCAGATCTGCCAGAAGTCTAAGAACAATCACTCTTATTCCACCATCATACGACACATCGCTTGTAATCGACGTAGTCCTTCAACCATTCTTTTTTGCGATTCTTCGTCACCTTCCTCAAAACACGGAACCATTTCAATCGCGATAATTGCAGAATCTAAAATATCTACATCACCTTTGTGGATTCCGCTTAAAATATTTTTCAATCTAATAATTTCCGCATCTTTAACATCTACTTCCCCGGCACAACATTGTATTCCTGGATATCCCAACGGACATTCAACATCGAGATCTTCACCATATCTTAATTTTAACAGTTCAATAATGTTCATTCTTGTACCTCCATCAAGCGACACATCACTTGCAACCTTGCCAATAATGAATCTATTTCTTCTGGTGTTGGGTCATCACCCTCTCCAGATATCATCCATTGCAGGATCTCCGCATCTCCTTTTTGGACCGTCTCAGGGCAGCAAGCATTTCTGGGGCAGAATTTCGTAGATCTGTTACAAAAGATCCATCATCCCAATTTTCGAATTTAGCGATATCTTCAAAGAACGTTTCAATTGAGGTCTTTGATTCATCGCAATTTATCACGCAGATCCAATCACGCGGTATTATCTGCTCCTTTTTCTGAAGATCAAGAACAGTTTCAAGTAGGGTCATAAGCCACGACTCCTTAGCAACTCATCTTTCTTAGATTGAAGAGATTCCAACTCCTTTTCTTGAATCCGTTTATGATCTTGTATCAGATCAATGGCATATTCCATTGAATTGATGGTATACCGAATATCAGATATTCTGCGATTATATCCCGCCAACGCTGAGCCGAAATTGGCGTTATCGATCTCTTCTTGCGTTATTTCGCTCATTTCTCACATTCCTCCAGCATCAAACGAAGTGTATCAATATCCCCTTGTATGCCCGGATAATTATGATTGACTACCAACGAAAACGTGTTCGTGGCATGTTCAAGCGCGGCTTTTCGTATCTCGGTAATCCCCCAAACAGGTTGAGATGGGTCGAGCATATCTCGCAAAATATCGGCATGCCATTGGTCTAACCCTCTATCGCATGGATGACTCATAATACTCTCAATTATTTCTTCAATCACATCTTTTTGCTCTTTGGTCAGCACCATTGTTGGCTGATTATCTGGTATATCCTGCCAAGCAACTTCTTTCCCACCTTGCCTGATCAATTGGTTGGCTTCGACAATATGATCGCTGATAGGAATTCCTAACTCTTTTACGGCTTGCTCGTATGGATCGATGCCCTTACCGCCGAAAGTAAATCCATCGTCCCGATCTCTGATAACATCTGCCTTAAGATCAATCACAATCTTCTGCCAGCGGGCAAGTTCATCTTCCAGATTCCTTATTTCGGAGTGGCGTGCATGATTCGCTTTGTTCAGGTCCAAGAACGCGGTTTTCATCTTGTCGTACTTTTCTTGCAGCCGTTCGCATTCTGCCTCTGTTGTATTTGCCCTGATCACGGCCAGATTGTGCTCGCCTGTCATCTGGCGCAGCGCAACCACAAGAGCTTCGCATTCTGCCATAAGCCCTTCGATCAATTCGACTTCGCGCGTTTCATATGGGCAGCATCCTTTTAGAAAATTCTTTGCTTGATCTAAAATATCAGTCATTTAAGCACTTCCCGTAATTGTGTTCTAAGTTCTTGTCGAACGCGCATTTCAGCAATCCGCTCTTCCGCTGATGCCGGTATGTTTTCTACTCCAATGATGCCTCGGAACATCATAATTGCGTTTTTAATGATATCTAAATCATCAACTCGAATATCATCTTCAAATATCACGAATAATCCACTAACGCGATCGGTCATCTTGAAACACCCGCCTCTTCCATCATAGTTTTTAAAACATCGATTTCATCAGATATAATTTGATATTCAATAAGATCAGCCTTAGGATCATATTGCCTGACAATCGACTTAATTACCGCTCTCCGCTTCTCGGTAATCTCCCAAACGGGGACAAATCGAGTAAACATAGACCGAATCACTTTAATTGAATTAATTAAATCAAAATCTTGACTATCGTTGGGATCATCGCCCATATAGCCCAAGGTGAATCCCAATGCTGCCCGTTGCTCTGCCGTCAGCATCAATTTGTTGGGATCAGCAATATGATCGCTGATAGCGATTCCTAGCTCTTGGGCGGCTTGCCCCATGAACTCACTGTAGATGTCTTTAAATCGTTGTCCTTCGCTGTTCTTAATTCCGTTCCAATTGGTTTTATGTATATCACTATATTTTCCGGATACCCCAGTTGATATCCAATCGACCATAGCTAGATATTCTTGGGCGAGATTCTGCCATCTGGCAATCTCTCCTTTTAATTTTTCCACATCATCTTCGGGTCCACCGATATACTTTTCATATGTCATTTTCTGGGTAACAATATCAGAACGTAACCGCTCGCATTCTTTCTCAAGTCTCTGAACCTTTTGAACAGGAGAATCTTCGCCATTAAGTTTCTGGATAGTGAATTCATACAATTCCCCAAACTTCGGATCATCGAACTCCATCGACATTTCTCCTACAACAAAATTCTTTCCTCCAGACTCTCGGAACATTCTAATCAAGGAACCAGCTACAAGCATCGCTCCTTTCCCTTTGACTCTTAAATCGTAACAATTTGGTTCCAAGGTTGCAGATTCTATAAAGCAATCTTCCACGAACATTTTTATCAATCTTTTGTTTTCAGATTCGAGATTTTTAAAACCCAAAAGAATTTCGGGCATTAGTACCCTTGCTCTATCGTTAAATTCTTTTGCCCTCGCGGAGCAATTTCTAATGTTACAAAGATCTTCCATCTCTTTCTTAGTGTCCATGTTATTCCTCGTCATCTATTTTTGTTTTAATTTGATCGCGCATTTTATATGCTAAAATTTGAGTTGGTCCATACGAATTTTCTATTACATGATCTAAAATATTAATCATTCCTATGGCATCTTCGTGATCAAACGTAATGTATATCATTTCTCTCACACCTCGCAATCTTTTGATTTAATTGTTCTAAATCTCGGGATCTGCTATTAAAATATTTTTCTTGGTCTCTTTTGAAATTAAGAATCTCTTTATTTTCTTTCGGGCGAAGGATAGTGATAATGGAATCTGGATTTTTAGTCGTATATTTTCCAGAAGAGGGAGGCAAGCATAGATCTCCGTTAGTTCCCTTTAGAAGATTATTGCAACCCACAACAGAAATTGCTTTAATGTCTCCAAACCCATATCCAAAATTCAGGACTTCTCTACGGACTATTCTATTATTAATAATTCTTACAATATGAAGCTTCTCTCCATTATTAAAAACATCAACTACACCAGCTTGGAAAACTTTTCCATTCCCCAACGCAATTTTCACACGATTCTGTGCTGTAACTGCTTCCCTTGGAGTATAGTTCGGAGTTCTTGCCATGTTAGTACCTCACTATTAGGTACGTGGCTTTACTACTATTTATACTTTACTAGTAGATCAAATCCTAATTGAAAATTAACTACCGAAATTAAATCTTTTACATTAATGTCTTCTGAAAAACCTATTTTAAAGTTTCCTTCATTTTCTTTTACGGTAATATTTGGACTATTGTAAAGTTCTATGATCATATTCCCATTCCTTAATCCATTCTGCCAAATCTCTGAAAACCTTCATTGCGTAATCTATTGCGTCTATCATTGGTTGCCAGTCGATTTTTGCTGTTATTTGGAGTTGGTCTGCTTCTTGCCACCATTCTGCTGCCAGGATCGCGGCTAAAATTGCGTCACCCGTTGGTTCGTCGAATGATATTTTCATGGATTGCCCTCTGCAATGTCTTTCTCCATGAGTTTTATAGTGCATTCTTCGCAATAAACTAATTGAAATTCTTTCGATGCTGGCACAATCTTTCCACATGAAATACAATGATCCATCGATTCTTTGTGCCATGCCTCCAAAATAGATAGCCGCTCTTCCATCGACTTGATACAGGATTCTATTTCGTTCATAGTTTGCCCTCCGCTTGTAATTGCTCGCGAGCCCTTTCTCGCATACGATCTTTCTGCTTGCAGTTTTTACACCATCCGTCATTTCCAAATGCACATTCTCCTTCCATGTCATCGTATCGACATGTGGCAGGAATATGTTTTGCGTGCACTTCTACCAACCAGTCTTCTAACTGCTTAATTTTGGCATCCTTTTCGCCAATCTCCACAACAAGCCCAGATATGCTCTCATTTTCGTCTGACATGGACGCAATTGTAGCTTCTAGCTCTTTGATCCTAGTAATGTGCTGAGTATTCTCTTTCTGTAATTCTTTTGCATATTCAATCCAATTTTCTTTTGGAAAAGATAATTGCGGT
>Ga0172377_10004735_pt1 | contig 13964 bp, 10 predicted proteins | sample Pumphouse3metaG_FD_119749 | JGI IMG/M metagenome (GOLD analysis project Ga0172377, IMG submission 119749) | Leachate microbial communities from a municipal landfill in Southern Ontario, Canada - Pumphouse #3 metaG | ecosystem: Engineered > Solid waste > Landfill > Unclassified | place: Canada... | reverse complement strand
GCCAGCATGGCGATCACGATATGCATTTGCCCGCCGGGTGTATGACTGATGGCGATAATGGATAGATTGGATTTGTCCTGCCCAGACCACTTTGAGCCGATGTAGGCGGCCAGATAGCGGGCTCCGATGCCAATAGCGCTGATTACCAGAACCAGGAACCAGTCGAAATTGGCGATGAAATCCAAGTGTAAACCGATGTTCGCAAAGAAGATAGGTACAAATACAGAATAAACCAGCCGATTCACCACAAAGCGGTCTTTTTCCGTGATGTGATTTGCTTCGCCCAAGATAGTGCCGGCGATAAAGAAACCAAAGAGGGAATGGATGCCGATATTAAGAGTAATAGCTCCAAAGATGGCTCCCACCACCATGATGAACGTTACTTTGAGGCCGGAATTTTCGCCCATACGATTGTGAATGAAGGTCATAGCTTTGTCCACTACTCTGCGTAAAAGAGTAAGGCTGATGGTGGTGAAGGCCAAAGTAAGCAGAACCAAGCGGGCGACAAAGCCGATTTCCAGCGAGCCATGGGCAAAGAGCCCCAGAATGATGGTAAAAATAACCCATCCGGCGATGTCGTTGATAGTTAGTGCAGAAAGGATCAGAAAACCTACATCCGTCTTCAGGATATTCAAATCTCTTAAACCCCGAATGGCGACAGGGAGGGCGCTGATGGTCATAATAGCGGCAATAAACAGGGCAAACAGCACTCTTTGGGAGGGGTCGGCAAGGTAACGCTCAGGCAGGAAATAGATGGGGATAAAGCACAAAATGATGGGCAAAATCAGATCCACGGCAGAGAGTTTGATGGCATCCCCACGTTGCTGCCATACTCGAGAGAAATTGATTTCCAGGCCTGTCTCCATCAAGAGGAAGAAATTTCCAAACCAGGCAAGAGCTTCCAGCATGGAGCGCTGTACCACATCATCGGGAAAAAGGTAGGCTTGTACTCCCGGAGCCAATTTACCCAAAATGGCGGGGCCTAATACTATTCCTACCAAAAGCTCGGCGGTTACGCTGGATTGCTTCAGCTTTTCAAAGATGTAGCCTGCGATCTTGCACAGTCCCAAAAGCAGTGCAAATTGGATCAGAAACAGCATTAAATGATGTTCTGTAATTGGTCCCATCAATTCTCCTATCTAATTCTACTGCATAATATTGTCTTTCTGATGCAAGGATAGAGCAAAAGAGGATGCAAGTCAAGAACTATCTTGAATTTGCCTTCATCGGGCACAAAGAATGGGCCCGGATTTGGCGATGAATCCTTTTTTTGGACAGGGTTTCAGGATATCAGTGAATTGTATTTAGATGCCCAGTTTCTGGCAGGCGATGCGAGCAGCTTCCTGATGAGCCGCTTTTTTGGTGTTGCCTTTCCCTATGCAATTCAGTTTGTTTCCCACTCGCACTTCGATGGTAAATACTTTTTGATGTTCGGGGCCATCTTCGCTGATGGTGACGTATTTGGGCGGATCCTGGTTGTGTCCTTGCAGATATTCCTGCAAGATGGATTTGTAGTTTACCAGCTCGTCCCGGGTCACGGTTTCTTCGTAATCTATCAGGATATGGTTTTTAATGAAACGGGATGCAGCCGCGATTCCACTATCCAGATAAATCGCGCAGATGAGAGCTTCCACACTGTCGGAGAGGATGGAGGGCTTTTCTGCCCCGCCGGAAGCGGCTTCTTCCGGGCTCAAAAGCAGGTATTTGCCCAGCTCCAAAGTGTTCGCCTTCAGGGTGAGATAGGTTTCGGAGACGATTTTGGATTTCAGTTTGGACAGCTTGCCTTCCTGCTCGTTGGGATGGCGGCTAAAGAGTTCTTTGGAAACCACAAAGCCCAGAATGCTATCGCCCAAAAATTCCATGCGTTCAAAAGGGGAGGGCATTTTGTGATCGTTGAAATGCCGTCGCAGATAGGATTTGTGGGTGAGAGCAGCCTTGGGCATAGTGCTATCATTGAAATTGTAGTCCATGCGTTTTTGCAGATAGTGCAAGCTTTTTTCCCATCTGGGATAGCTTTCCGGCATGCGTTTGCCGTTGAAGTATTCGAGGATCTGAGAGACAATATTCTTCAATTTATTACTCATCTTTTCATAGTAAAAGGTCCCGCCGATGGCATGCCATCAGGGGACCGGAATTATGCTGACTAATCTTTATAGCGGGTGATGATCACCGAGCTGTTGTGGCCGCCAAAACCCAGAGAATTTGATAAGGCGGCATTTACTTCCTGCTTAATAGCGCAGTTAAGGGTGTAGTCCAGATCACAATCAGGATCGGGATTTACCAGGTTCATGGTGGGGTGGATGATGCCTGTCTCGATGCTCTTTACGCACACGATGGCTTCGATGCCTGCCGCAGCACCCAACATGTGTCCAACCATGGATTTGGTGGAGTTTATCTTCACTTTGTAGGCCTTGGCTCCAAACACGGTTTTGATGGATTGAGTTTCGCCTTTGTCGTTCAAGGGAGTGGATGTGCCATGAGCATTTATATAATCGATGTCATCGATGGAAAGTCCGGCATCTTTCAGGGACATCTGCATGGCTCGGGCACTGCCTTCACCATCTTCGGTGGGAGCAGTGATGTGGTAGGCATCCGCTGTGGCTCCATAACCGGCAAGCTCGGCGTAGATCTTCGCGCCACGGGCTTTGGCATGCTCCAGTTCTTCCAGTACCAGGATTGCCGCGCCTTCACTCATCACAAAGCCATCGCGTTCTCTGTCGAAGGGCCGGGAGGCTGTCTGAGGATCGTCGTTGCGTGTAGAAAGAGCACGCATGGATGAAAAGCCGCCAACTGCCAGAGGAGTAACCGCGGCTTCGGTTCCACCGGAGACCACGATGTCGGCATCACCATACTGGATCGAGCGTAGCGCGGTTCCCAAGGCATGGTTCGCGCTGGAACAAGCACTCATTACATTGAAGTTTATACCTTTCAGATTGTGTTCGATGCTGATGTGGGCGGCGGCGATATTGCCGATCATTTTGGGGATAAAGAAGGGGCTGATTCTACGGGGTCCGGCAGTGTGGCATTTGATGCATTCTTCTTCGAAAGTAAGGATGCCCCCGATACCCGCTCCGGTAATCACTCCGGTACGATCGGGATCGAAATTTCCGGGCTCCAAGCCGGAATCTTTAATCGCCTCACGGGCAGCAATCATTGCAAATTGCGTGTACATATCCAGCTTTCTTACTTCTTTATGATCAAAATGGTCCTCGGGATTGTAGTTCTTTACTTCTGCGGCGATCCTTACAGGGAGATTATCTGTATCAAAACGGGATATCATGCCAACTCCAACCACTCCACCCACAAGGCTTTCCCAAGTCTGGGCGACATTGTGCCCAACAGGAGTGATGGCACCGATTCCGGTGATTACGACTCTTCTTCTTTGCATATAAACCTCTGTTTAGTCTTCTTGAAGCCGGTATTCCGGCTTTAGAGCAGCGCATTTGTCTGCAAAATCAAATCGTGATTACAAAGACAAATGCGGATGAAAATAGCGGAACCAATCCTGATATCAATGCTATCAGGATTGATTCCAGGTGTCTGGTTCGATTATCCCAGTTTTTCCTTCAGATAATCGATGGCTTGGCCAACGGTACGAAGTTTATCCTGATCTTCGTCAGGAATGGTCAGACCAAATTCATCTTCGAAAGCCATCACCAATTCCACTGTATCCAGGGAATCAGCACGCAGATCTTCGATGAAGTTTGCTGCTGGAACGATCTGAGCTTCTTCTACACCCAGTTTGTCCATTACGATCTGTTTTACTTTTGCTTCAATATCCATTGTTCCTCCTATGTTATTGAAGAGAGCATTCTCTATGTGTGGTATTGTGTTAATGCATGGTAAGGCCGCCATCTACCGCGATGGTCTGCCCGGTGATGTAGTTGCTGTTACTTGAGGCAAGAAACATGCATACTTGGGCGATATCATCCGTGGAGCCCATTCTGCCAAGGGGAATCACGGAAGCATATTCTTTTCGGATCTCGTCGCTGAGGCTGGCGGTCATTTCGGTCTCTATAAAGCCCGGCGCTACGGCGTTCACTCTCACATTGCGCTTGGAGAATTCTTTGGCGCAACTCTTGGTGAAGGCAATCAAGCCGCCTTTGGACGCAGCATAATTTGCTTGACCGACATTGCCCATAAGGCCGATGACGCTGGCCATATTGATGATGCTGCCTTTGCGGGCTTTCATCATGTGTTTAAATGCCTTCTGAGTGCAGATAAAGCTTCCCTTCAGATTGATGTCCATTACCAATTGCCACTCGGCTTCAGACATCCGTATCATCAGATTGTCCCTGGTTACACCGGCGTTATTGATCAGCACATCAATCTTGCCGTGCTCCCGGACTATGCGGGAAAAGAGCTCTTCAATGCCGGCTGAATCTGTAACATTGCCTACATAACCGAATACTTTTTCGGCACCGGCTTTCAGCTGATCAACGGCTTTCTGAACCGCGTCCTGATTGAGATCTAGTATAATCACAGTGGCTTTTGCCCCGGCAAAGTGTTCAGCTATGGCATAGCCGATACCTCTGGCGCTGCCCGTGATCAAGACAACATTATCCGTAAAATCGTGCATTATCTTTCCTTATAGTTAATTGTATGGGATTATTGAATGGTATTCAGGATAGAACCTGTTCCAAATCAACAAGATCCACTTTCCGGTCAACTGAATACACAAGCACTTCTTTGTCAATATTCTTTATCATTCCGCTGAGTACTTTCTGCGGGCCAAACTCAATAAAACGCTTTACGCCATGCTCTATCATATATCGAACGCTATCTACCCATCGCACGGCCGAGATGATCTGTTTGCCCAGTTTTTCACGGGCTGCGTTGCCATCCATTGTGGGAAGGACATCGTAATTTGATACCACGGGAATCTTTCCAGCGGCAAATGTGGTCTGCGCCATTTCGGCTATCAACCAATCGGCTGCTTTGGCGATCAGAGGCGTATGAAAGGGGCCGCCCACGACAAGCGGTAACACACGTTTTGCGCCTCTTGCCTTTGCCAATTCACCGGCTTTGGCTACACCGCTGTCGGTTCCGGATATCACGGTCTGGATAGGTGTATTGTAGTTCACGGCCTGTACCAATCCCATCGCTGAAGCCTCGGTGCAGATCTCGCTAACGGCATTGGAATCCAATCCGATCACCGCGGCCATGGCAAAAGGAATGTCGCCTACGGCTTTCATCATAAATTCTCCCCGTTTGTTTACCAAATGCATGGCGTCTTCCAAACTGAGGATGCCCGAGGCCACCAATGCGCTAAACTCACCCAGAGAGTGTCCGGCTACAAAGTCCGGTTTTAGAGCAAAGCGCTGTTCAAATGCTTTTAGAGCGCATACGCTGTGGAAAAGGATGGCGGGTTGAGTGATCTGCGTTTGTTTCAGCAGATCATCGGGTCCCTCGCTAATTGCCGCGAGCACCGCACTCTGATGCTTTGAATCGAAGCTTTCCAAGAGAGTGACCAGGGCGGGATCTTCGGCCAGATAATCTGCGGCCATGCCCACATACTGAGCTCCCTGTCCGGGAAAGATAAAAGCTGTTTTCATATATACCTCTAATACCTGGCCAGGATGCTGCCCCAGGTGAGACCTGCTCCAAAAGAGGTGAGCAGCAGGATGTCTCCCCGGCGGATCTTCTTTCCGCGGATAGCTTCGTCCACCGCCAGAGGGACGGTAGCGGAAGAGGTATTACCATATTTATGAATGTTTACAATCACTTTACTCATTGGCACTTTCATTCTATCGGCTAGGGCTTCGATGATGCGCAAGTTTGCCTGATGCGGAATCACCCAGTCGATATCCGCAGCGCTAAGGTGGTTGCGGCGTAAAAGTTCTTCGGAAGATGCATACATGGATTTCACTGCGTTTTTGAAGATGCGATTGCCTTCCATATACACGGTGTGTTGATTGGCATCCACGGTATCGTGGCTGGCAGGCAGGCGAGAACCTCCTGCTGCCTGGATCAGAAATTCTCCCTGCGAACCGTCCGCGTCAATCTTGCTGTCGATTATGCGGGAGATGTCTGTAGCCTGAGCGCGGGAAACAACCGCAGCCCCGGAGGCGTCTCCAAAGAGAACGCAGGTGTTCCGATCTGTCCAATTTGTGATCTTGGTAAGGATCTCCACGCCTATCACCAGGATGTTTGAAGCAGCACCGTTTTCCACATATTGCCGGGCGATATCGGTAGCATAGATAAAACCGGTGCAACCGGCGGATACGTCGAAGGCGGGGATTCCCTTCAAACCGAGGCGTTTCTGCAAAATGCAGGCGGTAGAGGGGAAAGGATGGTCTCCGGATATGGTTGCCACGATGATGGCATCGATCTCTTTGTACTTTACTCTTGAAGCTTCTATGGCATTGATAGCGGCTTGATAAGCAAGATCACTGGCCGCTTCTTCCGCGCTGGCGATATGGCGTTCCACCATTCCGGTTCTGGTGCGGATCCATTCATCAGAAGTATCCACCATTTTTTCCAGATCCTGGTTCGTGAGAATCTTAGCCGGGGCGTAACTCCCGAAGGCTGAGAACTTTGCATAATAGTTTCCCATTACAACCTCTCAAAATAGTCTTGTGTGTGTTCCACAAAACCGGATTCGGCTATGCGAGCGGCAAAACGGATTGCGTTCTTCATCGCTTTGGCATTACTGCGGCCGTGCGACACCACGGAAATTCCGTTCAATCCAACCAGCAAAGCACCCCCATATTCGGTGTGGTCCAGTTTCTTTTTGATGTAGCTATAAACAGGATAGGAGAGCATCGCCCCCAATTTGGCAACCCAATCCTTGTTAATTTGTTCTTTGAGGATTTGGAATATGGAAAATCCCACTCCCTCAACGGTTTTGAGCATCACATTGCCCACAAAGCCATCGCAGACTATCACATCAGTGATGCCCGCAATAACGTCTTTTCCTTCGATGTTGCCCACGAAATTGATATCCCGGCTTTCTGCCATCATTTTGTGCGCTTCTTTGGACATCAAGTTTCCCTTCGCGCTTTCTTCGCCTATGTTTAGCAGGCTCACGCGGGGCCTTTTTTCTTTGAAGAAATATTCGTAATACTTCGAGCCTATGATGGCAAACTGCATCAAATGCTGCGCCTCGCAATCCACATTGGCACCCACATCGAGAATGATCTCATGGCTGTCCTGAGTGGGGAAGACCACAGCTATGGCAGGGCGTAAAACGTTTTTCATCCTGCCTAGGGTGATCAGAGACGCGCTCATCATGGCACCGGTATTTCCTGCCGATAATGCCACATCCGCTACGCCTGCTTTGTGCAGAGCGATGGCGCGCACCATGGAGGAATCGCGCTTCGATCTTACCGATGCGGCGGCACTGTCTCCCATCTCTATCCGTTCAGAGGCATGCTCTATGCGGATGCGGGCGGGATCGTAATAGTATTTGCTGAGTTCAGAGGAGATAATCTGTTCGTCGCCGACCAGTATCACCTGCGAACATAGCTCTTCTTTTATGGCAAGAACGGCACCCTCAATCTCGGGATATGGTGCCGCGTCACTGCCAAAGGCATCCAGCGCTACGCGCAAGATTATTCCTTGCTGTCCAGTATCTGCTTACCGTTGTAAGTACCGCAATTTTCACAAATATGGTGCGAGCGAGAGGCTTCACCACATTTCTGGCAGGTGCTAAAACTTGGTGCCGTGAGGGCATCATGTGTTCTGCGCTTGTCTCTGCGGATCTTCGATGTTTTTCTTTTTGGTACTGCCATTTTAAACTCCTTTGGCACTAAAAAATAATGAATCTGATTCAAAATTAATGCGTAACTGCACTAAAGACAAATCCGGACATTATGTCTGTCTAGTATTTATGTCAATTAGAGCATAAACTTGTAACCCCCTGTTTTTGTCAATCAAAATAGTTATTTGGGCATACTAAGTGCCCTGTTTTTCAATCGACTCGCAGAATGCGCCGAAGCTCTGATGCTTGCCGTTCGCACTAACCTCACTGCAGGTAAAAAATGCCGGGATTATCAATAAATACCAGTGCGCAATTGCCGATTATTCTGTATTCATCATTCGGGAAATCACTGAATTCTTCCACCAAAGAATATTCTCTGCTTTGCCCGGCATTATCGCGATAGAACAACCTTATGTTTTCGCCAAAGTTGTAGTCCGGTATGGGAAGATACAGGTAAGGCCATTCTGGTACAGTGCTCGTGTAGAAATCAGTCTGCAAGGGGTTCTGATCCACATCCCAGATGCTCAGCTGCAAGGCGTTTCTGCTGCTTATGCCTGCACCCGCGCTCGGCACATCTTTCAGTTCCAAATCAGCTCCCATGGGCAATTCATTCCCGATGTATTCTGCTGGAAATACAGCTTGCGCCTGATATAGTGAGAGATGGATATCGCTGACCTTACTAATCGTGACGGAGCTACTGTCGTGAGGTTGGTTGTCCCGCACTATGCCAAATTGCGCCTTATATGGCAGGTAGAAAGCAAAGTGTCCCTCGCTGTGGCTGAAGCTCCATGCATCCGCTTCATCTGCTTCGGGATAGCTGTAAATGCGATAGTAGTCGTCATTTGAAACCGAGAATAGCAGATTATCGGTTCTTTGATTTTGTTTCAATCGCACATAAGGTTGACAGCTGTCGAAGAATTGCTCATTGTCCAGCATTCTGAAATCATAAACCGGGCTCAGCATACTTAATTGATATTGATCCTGAAACACCTGATAAGGATCGTCAAATGAGGCTTTTTGGGACACCCTCATTGTGCCAGTGGGAGCCGTGGAATCCGCTTGCAAATATAGCTCCAGGTCATAGTCGTCAAACAGCATATTTGCATAGATCCTGATGTCACGATATTGATTTTGATGGTTCAATTGAGCCGCGTCCAAGATCACACCTGCAAAAGCAGGAGAGATCCGCAGGATATTGTTCTCCAATACAAAACTGTTGTGCTCCAAGGACTTCATGCGTTTATAGCGAACAAACTTCGGATATCCCGAAAGGGTAGAGAAATTCACTAAAGCTTGTAGGTTCATGCTACTGCTGGTCTCGATATGGAACATTTCCGGGATTGCATCGGTGCTTGAACTCACCGGTTGTATCCCGATGAGCGCAGTGTCACCGCTAAAGGAGTAAGGCAGAGCATTGAGCCAGGGGTGTGAGCTGTCAAAAGAGGGATTGTATGAGATATCCAGCGCTGAACAGGGTGGATTGTCGCTCCCTTTGTAGTAATATGTGCTCCGCTGAGTTTGCAAGCCAAGCTCTTTTTTCAGGCAGGGGATGTGGTGACTGCTAGGGTCTTCGCTGATCTTGCCCAGCGTGTACAATCCGGAGGTATTGATACCGGAATACACAAAGCCATCCTGATAGCTGAAGTGTTTCTCATCGTAAGCTGAGGCCGGTGTTTTGTAGCTCAACACATCTTTGTGTGGCATCTGTACTGAGAGCATCAACCTATATGCAGCGGGATTATCCAAGATGGCGGCAAAGCCAAATTCCACCCACATTTGCTTGGGCAGGCTTTCCAGGATCTGGTTCTGAGCCACAAAATTGATTATATAGCTTGCAGCTTCTCCGGAAAGATGATATGGTTTGCCTCCAAAATAGCGTGCTTGCAGCGCTGTGCTACTGGCGTTTGGATATATTTGCATCTCAGTATCCGCCAGCTTTGCCATGGAACAGTCTATCCATACATCTCCCAGCCGGATATAGCGGTATCCGCTGCCCAGATCGATGCTGTAGTAGCCCTGATCCTGAAGCGTCTCAATCAAAAAATAGGATCCGGCACCGTTGATAAAGCTCACCAGCCTGTTGTCCTGCAGCAACCATGTTTCTTGGGAAGATTGCCAGCTTTCCAGACCGGATTCGCCGAGTTTCAGCCACAACAGGTTTTCGGTTGAAGTACTGGAAACCCTGTAATGCAAGATCGGCACTGCACTGCTTTGTGCATTGTTTTGGGTCTTCACTTCGATCACCTCAGTGGCCTGCGCGAAATTGGGGTAGAAACCGGATAACAACGCGTTCTGCGCGTCTGAGGCCTGGTTTTGTATAGTGATCTCAGTATCGCCCATATCATCCATAAAGGCAGATGGGATAAAGATTTGCAGGTAAGTATCCGGAGCATATAGCAGAGCCTGAATATCCTTGTTCTTATCTTGCAGATCCAGTCTCAGATTGGCGGACATCTCAGTCAGGGCAAAGTCTCCGCTGCCGTCAATGCCAAAGTATGCCCGGTTTTTGCCATAGCCGGTGCATAGCGCGGGTTCCGCGTTCAATGTATATCTCAGGCTCAGCAGGCTGGCGTTGTTTAGGCTGTGATTGCCCTTCACATTGCTGTAAATAGTGGCAAAATCTTTTGTACTTTCCAAAGTGATGGACTCCGAATTTCTTAGTATTTGAACGCGATAGCTGGCGCTCAAGCTTTGCGATCCGGAGTTCACCGCCAGGCTGTCTCTGTCCAGCATTGGGTCCACACGTTTTAAAGATACTTTGTCTTGATACCAGATCAGATGATCAGCGATGCTTTCTTTGGGCAGATACAGATAGCTGTCATCGTTTTCAGAGCGGATTAGGTGGTCGCTGTATACCAGGATATGTGAAGACAATACATAGTCTTTGGGATCCAAGTTTGGAGGCAAAAGGATGTTTTCCCGATTGTTGCAGGAACTGCTGATAAGCGCAGACAGCAGCAAACTAAAAGCTATAAGAAAGGTTAAGGGACGAGCTGTGTTGTGCTTCATTCTCAAAAAATCCTATTTGGTGATACACCATCGCGTATATTCTGTCGCTCATTTTTTGACAGAGGGATAGGGCAATGGCTTTGTCATTGGCGTCATATTCATCGTAAATCACTTGATAGGGGCTAAGCCACCAAGCCTGATTGCCCAAAAATAGATAGGCCTGTAGCTGGGTGTTCGTAAACACTTTGTATCCGGCTTGAAGGCTGTGGAGGGTCTTGCTGCTGTCGCTGCCCACAATCTCTTGATCCACATACATATTGGACAGCCAATAAGCAATAAGCCATTTGTCTGAAAGGATCTTTAGCCCGATGTCTGCCTGTTGCGTGTCCAGTATTTGGAATTTTCCCCAAGCTGCCGCGAGCATGGGATTGATCTCGAGATTGCGCCAATATAATATGCCGGAGATTGAGGCCGCGCTTGTCGAGGCGGGGTATATCCTTTTGTCGATGCCGCGCAAAATGCTATGTGATGCACCGGCTTTGGCGAAGGAATTTGCCAGTGAAAGGCTTAGTCCATATTGTTCCCGGAACCGTTTACCGCTCAGGATCAGTTCCTCGGCTTTTGCCGACAGTGTTGCATGCGTCGTCGTCAAGCTAGCGCTCAGGCCAATTCCGTTCAAATCTTTGTAATCGCTGTGAAAATCCAGGTTCATCGTAACATGTCTGGCTTCCAAAATCTGCCGGGCAGCGCTATCTTCGGAGTGTTGTCTTGGCTTTAGCAGCCGTTGCGCGGCAGGGTAGTTATGCAGATAGATGTATGCCCAAAGCAGGCCGTTTTGGGCAATGTCTGTTTGCACTGGCGTTTCCGCCAGCTCATCTGCTTTTTTATATGAATTAAGAGAGGCCAGATGGCGATCTTTTTTTGAGTAGCCGTAGGCCAGATATGCTGCGATTGCCGAGCTTTGAGCTTGCTTTAGCAAAAAGGATTGAGCGCGTGCGATGCTTTGTTCATAACTGCCTCTGCTTTGCAGAACCCACAAAATCCCCTCTGCGGCAGATACGTTATCGGGGTCTTGTAATAGAATTGTCTCATAGTTTTGCATGGCCTGATCGAGCTCATTTGCGATGGCCAGTTGATAGGTATATTCCAGCCTCACAGTCGTGTCTGCCGGATTTTGCGCCACCCGCATGCGCAAATCATGGAGATGCGGGGAGGCATTTTGGCCAAAACACAGTGTCGGCAAGAGTAGAATCAGGGTAAACAGGATTTGTTTCACGGACTGTCTAAGATTTCCCGGTAATCAATTACAATTTGTGATTGGGGATAGTATTTCTTCAGGCTTTTATACTGAGCCTTTGCCGCTTCGATATTGCCGCTGAGATACAGATTATTCACCAAGTATGCTCTGTTTTCCATATCCCAGGGAGCTATCTGCAATATTCTGGCAAAATAATCGGCAGCGCTGGCATAAGACTTTTTCATGTAGGCAGCGTATGCCGCTTTGGAGAGCAAGAGCGTATCGTGGGGGGCATCTGCCAAGAGCAGTTCGCAATAGCTGATTACATTATCCCATTCAGCCAGGGCAAGGCGGCAGTTTATGATGCCGATCCGGGCATCTTTGTGATCCAGTATTTTTTGAGCTTGCAAGTAGCTGTTTAGCGCGCTGTGGTAGTTTCCGGAAAGATATTGAAGCCAAGCGATACGCATCGTATAAAAAAGGTCTTCCGGGTCTTCATCGGCCAGCTCTTGCGTCAGAGTCAAGGCGTGTAGATAATCTCCCCGAGCTTCTGCCAGGTAAGAATCCTGAATGCTGCCGGCAAGGACCTGGCTGCAAATTGCCAGCATCAGAACGGTGATAATTATGTGTTTACACATTGTTTGTCTCCTCGGAACTAAAGTGTGTGGCTGTAAGGATCAGGCCTTTTGCATCAAACAGCCTTATGCTGCGGATTCCGTGTTTCCTGTCCAGGTCAATCGTTGCCCGTCTTTGTCTCAGCTTCATACCAAATACATATAAGTGGGTTATACTTTCCAGGCTGATGCCGTCCCCGTCGCTACTCAGGCAGGAATCACTTTCTACTCTGATGGGCTTAAAGAAGGGGATCAGAAACAGAGTAAGGTTTTTCCAAAACTTATTCATGGTTACCGAAAGGCTGGGTTCATCCTGCCATGTCAAACTTTGCTTCTCTGCCCAAGGGATTCTGCCGGCGGCATAGGCAAAGGCAGCCAGAGCACTGTTTCGGTTTCCGGTCAAATCCAGAGCATTGAATATGCCATGATACACCGAAAAGCCCAGTTTGGCTTTGGCATCGGACACCAGATAGTGTTTTCCCAAAAGGTCAAGATCCGTTTTCCACTGCTCTGTGAAGTTGCCATTGTTGCTCTTCACAGCAAAGGTTTGGCTTTGACCATAGCCTATTTGCAAGATGTTTGCAAGATCTTTTTCCGGGATCAAGGCAGAGATCATCTCTCCTTCTTGAGGGATACCACTGGCCACAAAGCGGTAGCCACCCTCTGCACAAGCTTGTTTATAATTCAGGATGTTGCAATACAGCGAGCGGCTTCCGGCTTCTGCTCCGGCTTGAGCTTGAAAGTGGAGATGGGGAACAAAGGAGCGGCCGGAATTGCCCACTTGGGCAATCTTTTCTCCCACTTTCACATAATCTCCTTCGGAAAGCTTTACAGAGCCCTCTTTTAAGTGAGCATACAGGCTGTAAAATCCATATCCGTGAGATATGCTCACATAGTTTCCCCAGTTATCGATTGTATTCGCGTCCCCGATGGAGTTGTCCGGAATGCTGTTAACTACTTTGGCCACATAGCCTGCGGCGGCGGCATACACGCTTTTGCCATAGCTGTAATAGTCAGAAAGTGTTAGCTCTTCGTCACTGAACTTTTTTCCCTGTTTATCCTCAATTTCAAAATCCCAAGCCAGCGCCCATTCTTCTTTATGAGTATGTTCACCGTGGTGACCCTGAGTTACCAGCCATTGTCCCGCAACCGGCATTTCCAATTGCGGAATGCCGATATTGCTAAAGCGACGGTATCCGGAAAGATATGTATCCAAGGCTTTTTCAGGATGCAAGATTCCGTAGTCGTTCATCACCGGAGAGCGGGGGCGGATTCGCAATTTTAGTGCGTAGATCATCGTGATCACTACGATATTCACCGGGAAGGCAAAGATGGGTAGATACAGAAACAAGGGGCGGCCGGACATGAAATCTGAATAGTAAAACTTTCCGGACATTGCGTATGCCAGCAGAAATCCCGCGATGGTGGCAAATACTGCCAGCAGATAAGAGCTTTTCCCCGG
>Ga0172377_10004731_pt1 | contig 13975 bp, 29 predicted proteins | sample Pumphouse3metaG_FD_119749 | JGI IMG/M metagenome (GOLD analysis project Ga0172377, IMG submission 119749) | Leachate microbial communities from a municipal landfill in Southern Ontario, Canada - Pumphouse #3 metaG | ecosystem: Engineered > Solid waste > Landfill > Unclassified | place: Canada... | reverse complement strand
CAGGTAACTATTCAGCCGCTACCAACACAGGCTACCAGTCAGCCGCTACCAACACAGGTAACTATTCAGCCGCTACCAACACAGGCTACCAGTCAGCCGCTACCAACACAGGTAACTATTCAGCCGCTACCAACACAGGCTACCAGTCAGCCGCTACCGTTGAGGGCAAAGAAAGTGTAGCTATATCTTTAGGTGTTGAGGGCAAGGCAAAAGGCGCATTAAATTGCTTTTTAATTTTGTCCGAATGGAAGCAAGACGATAATTACGATTGGCACAGAGTGGCCGTAAAATCGCACAAAGTTGACGGTAAAACAATCAAGTCGGATACATATTATACGCTCAAAAGCGGAAAATTTACGGAGGTTAAATAAATGAAAGCAACAGGAATATTAAGAAAAGTAGACGAACTAGGTCGCATTGTTATCCCAAAAGAACTCCGCCGCCAATTCGATATAGAAGATAACAAGGATTCATTTGAAATCTATGTTGATGGTAACAAAATTATTCTTAAAAAATATCAACCAAGCTGTATTTTTTGTGGAGAGCTTGAGGGTATGGCAAGTTTTAAAGGTCAAAATGTGTGTTCGCATTGCATTGAAAAAATTAAGGAAAGGAAGTTTTAAGTTTGAAAAAATATGAAATAAAGATTGCTGAACTTTTCGGAGAGGTTGCAAAAAAGTGCTACATAATCAGCACAAATTCAAAGGCGGTTGTATTTTTTGATTATTCGGCACAAGTCAAAAGTTACACAGTCACCATACATCCGAATGGTTGGAAAAGAGATGAGTATGGGGACGAAATAGCATTTTTGAAAGATATTAATACACTTAACTTGAAAAAGACAATTAAGAAGTTGGACAAGCTCGCCCTTGAATTAGGCATTAAAGATGTTTAAATGTGAAGATTGCAACACAGAGTTTGACGAGGACGAACTAGCAATAACGGTCGATTGGATTCCAGTTGGAGAAACAGAATATCCAGTGTCGAATGCGGTTTGTCCGTTCTGTCGTGGGACAAATTTTGAAGAGATTGTGAGGTTAGAGAATGACGAGCAGTGAAATGGATCAATTTGTTGCCGATTTTGGAAAGTTTAACATCAAAGATGTTCCAAACTTTCAAAGTTCAAAATCATTCAAAAACGATATGAATTATTTAATGAGAAAGGCTGATAGAAATGAATCTTTATGAAATGACCGGAGCGACTGCTCAACTATACGAAATGCTCAATAATGATGAAATTGACGAGCAAACAGTTAATGACACCTTAGAGGGTATGGGTATTGCCGATAAGCTAGAGGGATATTGTCAAGTAATCAGACAGCTTGAAGCGGATTCGGCAGCTTATGAATCTGAAAAGAGAAGATTTGAAGCGAAGCAAAAGAGTACCGACAAGGCGGTTAACAGACTGTTAGGCACAGTTTTAACTTATATGCAAGTAAGCGGTAAGGAAAAAGAAAAAGTTGGTGTATTTGAAATTAAGGTATCTAAAAGTGAAGCCGTAAACATAACCGATATGAACAAAGTTTTAGAAAAATATCTTGTTTCAAAAACCACTGTGTCCCCTGATAAAAAGTTAATCAAAGAAGCAATAAAAAGCGGTCAAGTTGTTGAGGGCGCAGAAATTCAAAGTGACTTTAATTTAAAAATTAAGTAGGTGTAATTATGAAATATTCAGATAATTTATCAAATATTGCAACAGCTTTATGCAAAGTTCAAGCTGAAATAAAAAATCCAATTAAAAACAATACAAATAAAGGCGTTATGGGCGCGCCTAAATATGCAAATCTTGAAGATACTTTGGAAGATTATGTTCGTCCGGTCTTAACAAAGTACGGAATGTCTTTCTTCCAATCGGTTAAGTCTAATGAGCAAGGATGTGCTGGTGTATCTACAACGTTGTTTCACGAAAGTGGAGAATATATCGAGGGCGATTTTGTATATTGTGAAACCAAAATACCTGTTTCAAAAGCAGGTAATGAAATTTTAACAGTAGGACAAGCAACAGGTGTTAATATTACATATTTGCGACGTTATTCTCTTAATTCAGCTTTAGGCATAAACGGAGATAAAGACACCGACGGAAGCTATGGGGATTATAAGCCTAAGGCAGAGCCAAAGGTTGATACAACAACAATTGAAGAACGCAAAAACAATGTAAAAGTAAAGATTGATGTTTTGGCAGGTATAAAAAACATTAGTCTTGATGAAGTCAAAAAAGCTGTAATTGAAAAAACCAAAGCAGATGAAAACACGGCTGACGGACTTATAAAGATTGAATCCATGTTGGCTCACTGGATAACGCAAGCGAGTGCTAAAGATGGCAAATAGCATATTGCAAGCTGAAAAGGTTTGTTACATAACAGGTTCAATTAACAATATTCATAAACACCATATTTATTTTGGTTCAGCTAATCGTAAAATTAGTGAGGATAACGGATTTTGGATATATTTACAAGGCTGTTGGCACAATCAATCTGAATTTGGTGTTCACGGAAAATATGGACATGCTCTTGATATTCAGTTAAAGCAAATGTGCCAAGCGGAGTATGAAAAAACGCACAGCCGAGAAGAATTTATAAAGTTGATAGGTAGGAATTATCTATGAAAATGCAATTCAATAAATCAAATTTTTTGATGAAAATAGGGTTGCTCACAGCAGCGGTTAATCAGCTTGACGATAAAGAGTATATCCTTGAAGTCAAGGAATTTCGCCGTAAACGAAGTTTATCAGCCAATGGGTACTTTTGGGAGTTGGTTGGTAAACTCGCTGCACAGCTTAACACAGACAACGACAGCATATATTTAAGCCTTTTGGAACGATATGGAGTGTTTACTCATGTCATTGTGAAAGAAAAAGCTGTTGAGCAGTTTAAACAAGAATACCGGCTTATTAAAGATTTAGGCGAGGTCAAAGTGAACGGGCAAAGCGGAATACAACTTCAATGCTTTTTTGGCTCTTCAACTTATGACACTAAGCAAATGGCAAGACTGATTGACGGTGTTGTTTCGGAGTGCAAAGACCTTGATATTGAAACAATGACACCGCAGGAACTGCAAATTTTAAAAGAAGAATGGGGTAAATAACAATGAATTTGGCTATTTTAATGGGGCGCACAACTAAAGATATAGAGTTAAAAACCACAGCAAATGGAACATCAGTAACAAGTTTTACTCTTGCAGTTGATAAGCGAGTAAAAAAAGGTGAGGACAAGCAGGCAGATTTTATTAATATCGTAGCATGGCAGAAAACCGCTGAATTCGCCGCAAACTACATTAAAAAGGGTCAGTTAATTGCAATTGAGGGTTCTATCCAAACACGCAAATATCAAGATAAAGAGGGTAATAATCGTACAGCATTTGAAGTTGTGGCAAATCAGATACATTTTGCGGAAAGCAAAAAAGACGGAAGTTATACTCCTGCTGCTAAACCAAATATTGCTGTTGACGATTTCCCAGAGTTTAGCGAACAGGATGACTTGCCTTTTTAATATTATTTACCAATTATATATCAACATGGGGCGCTTAAATGTGCCCCATAGGAGGGAAAATGCAACCATTAAACGGATATGTAAAAATTTATCGCAAGCTTTTATCATGGGGTTGGTATTCAAATTCTCCTGTAAAAGATACCTTTATACATTTTTTGCTAACAGCTAATTTCAAAGATATGCCTTGGCAAAATATAGTCATTGAAAGAGGTCAACTGGTCACAAGTTACCCCAAATTAGCCGAATCACTAGGCTTCACAGTTCAACAAATTCGCACAGCAATACTTAAACTAAAATCAACAGGCGAAATAACAGTCAAAACAACAAACAAATTTCAGCTTGTAACAGTAGTAAACTTCGAGGATTATCAAAGTTATGAAGATGAAACTAACAGGCAAATCAACACGCAAATTAACAGACAAATAACAGACAATCAACAGACAAATAACAGACAAATAACAGACAATCAACAACAACGTAAGAATGATAAGAATATAAGAATAAAAGAAGATAAGAAATATATATATAGTGATTCGCTTTCAAAAATTCAAAACGAAGAGTTAAAACAGACTTTGAATGATTTTATTGATATGCGAAAAACGATTAAAAAACCTCTTACTGGGAAAGCTTTAAACCTTATCATTTCAAAACTTGACACTATGGCAAATGATGATTCAGAAAAGATACTAATTTTAGAGCAAAGCATTATGTCAAATTGGCAAGGGATATTTCCGTTAAAGGACAAGCCAATAACTGTTAAGCACGAACACAACGATGCAGACGATGTCTTTTAGGAGGTCACAATGTTTTTAAACGATTTGATAAACAAAGGAACTGAAACAAATGAGGGTGATTATATCAAAGACGGATTAATTTTCTGCCACTGGTGTGATACACCGAAGCAATGCGAGATTAATTTTCTAGGTTCAAAAAGAATTGTAGCTTGTCTTTGCCAACACCGCATGGATGAACAGGCAGAGCAAGAAGCAGAAGAAAAACGGATTGCTCACGAAAAGTACATAATGCGATTAAGACAAGAGGCCTTTTCAAGTAGCATGATGATTGATTGGACTTTTGAAAATTCAGGCGATAGTAAATTAATACAAATCGTCAAAAATTATGCCGATAATTTTAAGCTGATGTTTGAACATGGTGAGGGATTACTTTTGTATGGTGATGTTGGCAACGGCAAAACATATGCTGCCGCTTGCGTTGTAAACGATTTAATTAATAAAGGTGTCCCTTGTTTGATGACTAACTTTGCAAGGCTTATAAACACACTGCAGGGCATGTATGAGGGTAAACAAGAATACATAGACGGCCTTAACAATTACAAACTACTGGTTATTGATGATTTAGGCATTGAGCGAAAAACAGGCTTTATGGACGAGCAAGTGTTTTCGATTCTCGACGCTAGATATCAAAGCGGATTGCCTTTAATCATTACCACGAATTTAACTAACGATGAGTTAAAACACCCTGCCGATAGAGCAAAGTCAAGAATATACGACAGATTGCTCGAACGGTGTCACCCTGTGGAGGTCACAGGAGCAAGTAAACGCAAGGCAAACCTCAAAAACAATTTTCAAAAGATACAGGATATTTTGGAGGGCAAAAATGAAATACATAATACCTGATGTTCCTCCGAGCCTAAATAAATTCGCAGGCCGTAAAAACGTATGGCAATATCGGGAAGCTAAAACACTTTGGAAAAATCTATGCGTTTTATATTGCAGACCGAGACCAGGATATGCACCTGAAAAAGCAAGAGTAAATATCACATTTTATTTTAAAACAAGGGCAAGGCATGACGCAGACAACTATCAAAAATTGCTTTTAGATGGTTTGAGTGTTGCCGGGGTGATAAAAGATGATGATTTTGAACATGTTGAGGTTTTATGCAAAGGTGGATATGACAAAGAAAATCCACGGACGGAAATTGAAGTGATGGTGATTTAAATCGACAGGAAAACATTAATTGAGTGCATTGCTAATAAAACCAATGCAATTTATGACGGCACCGAATATTTTCCACAGGCTTATATTTTACGAAAAATTAATAATACATGGATACATTCAGTTGAGTTAAAAGATTTAAACGGCAACAGCACACTTCAAACAGCGTTGAAGCGTGTTGAGATTATTAAGGGAGAATGATATGACTATTCAGCAAGAGAAAAAAGCGCTTGAATGTTTGAGAATGTTTCAACCTGACGATGGATATATTTTGGGTTATTCAGGTGGCAAAGACAGTGACGTTATTTTAGGCTTAACTGAATTGTCGGGGGCAAAGTATAAAGCCGTTCACAATCTCACAACGATTGATGCACCTGAAACAGTTAATTATATCAAATCTCAACCGCAGATTGAAATATTAAAATCCGGAACAACAATGTGGAAACTTATTGAAAAAATGAAATATCCTCCAACACGAATTGTTAGATATTGCTGTGCTGAATTAAAAGAGAAATCCAATATTGGCAAAATAACAATCACCGGAGTGCGAAAAGACGAAAGCGAAAACAGGAAAGCCAATCAGGGATTAATAACATTTCCACAACGTGATGATGTTGCGAGAATTGCGGATGAATTAGATATAAATTTTCTGTTAACAGACAAAAGGGGGGTGGTTTTAAACAACGATAATGACGAAAGTCGCAGGCTTGTAGAACAATGTTACCGAACTCACAAGACTTTAGTTAACCCTATTATAGATTGGATAGATGCTGATGTTTGGGATTTTTTAAAGCATTATAACATAGACAGCAACCCTTTATATCAATGTGGATTTGACCGTATAGGCTGTATTGGTTGCCCGATGGCAAACAAGCAGAGATACGCACAATTTCAAAGGTATCCAAAGTATAGATTAAATTATGTAAAAGCCTTTGACAGAATGATACAGCGCAGAATTGAAACCGATATGCCGCAAATTTGGAATAATGGCGAAGAGTGTATGCGGTGGTGGCTAGGCGAAAATCCAAATCAATTATTTTTAGAAAATACAAGAAATTAATTAGGACAATCGAATTAGCTACTCGATTGATGATAGTCGACTATCTCCGAAAAGGAGAAAAAAATGGAAAACAAAGATATTAAACCGCAATACCCGAAAAAGAAAATCAAAACAGAGTTGTACAACGATAATTTTCAGAACTTCAAGAGATATAACATTCCAAAGGCGCAGCTTGTAATCGCTGATATTCCATATAACATAGGCAATAACTTCTATGGCTCAAATCCAGTATGGTACAAAGGCGGCGACAACAAGAACGGCGAAAGCAAACTAGCCAAAAAGTCAGCATTTAATACCGATTACAATTTCAACATTGCTGAATATATGCACTTTTGTAGTAAATTGTTAAAAAAGGAGCCAAAGGAAAAAGGCAAAGCGCCTGCAATGATTGTGTTCTGCGCTTTTAATCAAATGCAAATGGTTATGGATTATGGTAAGAAATACGGATTTAAAAAAAGCTACCCTATTTTCTTTATTAAAAACTATTCTCCACAAGTTTTAAAAGCAAATATGAAAATTGTTGGAGCAACAGAGCAGGCGGTTATATTACAACGCGAAGATACCGAACGTGAAGATATACTTGTTGATGGCACAGATTATGCAATGGTTTTATATCGCGATAAGTTGCCAAAGTTCAATAATGGAAAAAAAGAAACAGGAAAAGGCAAAATGATATTTAATTGGTTTAATTGGCAAAAGGACGGAAAAGACATTCCAAAAATTCATCCAACTCAAAAACCAGTTGCGACATTGAAACAGCTTATTGAAATATTTACCGATGAGGGCGATGTGGTGATTGACCCTTGCGCCGGAAGTGGTACAACCTTAAGAGCCTGCATGGAATTAAACCGCAGCAGTTACGGATTTGAGATTGTAAAAGATTTTTGCAATCGTGCTAAGTCCGAAATGCTTGTTGATACAGATTCACAATTAGCACTGTTAGGAGCTGATTAAGTGAATTTTGCTGAAAATCTCCGCAGAATACGGAAAATGAAACGCATGACAATGGAGCAGCTTGGTGACAAGGCAGGGATTACTTTATCTGCAATCCAAAAATACGAATTAGGCTTGAGTGAACCAAATTTGTCACGGTTGATATGGTTGGCTGAATCGTTGGATATTACTGTTGCCGTTTTGATTGGGGAGGTATAAATATGCCAGATAAGTTAATCTTAGATGCTTGTTGCGGCAGCAGAATGTTTTGGTTTGACAAACAACAACAAAATACCGTTTTCATGGACAACAGAGTTTTAGAAGATACATTATGTGACGGTAGAAAACTTGTTGTAAATCCCGATATGGTGGGAGACTTTAGAAATATGCCCTTTGCTAACGATACTTTTCATATGGTTGTTTTTGACCCTCCACATTTGATTAATGTTGGTGAAAAATCATGGTTGGCTAAAAAATATGGAAAACTAAACGAAACATGGCCGCAAGATATTAAAAAAGGTTTTGATGAATGTATGAGGGTTTTGCAGCCGTGCGGAACACTGGTTTTTAAATGGAACGAGGAGCAAATTAAAACAAGCGAAATTTTAAAAGCGATTAATTATGAGCCACTTTTTGGAGACAAGAGAGCAAAAACACATTGGATGGTATTTATGAAATTTTAAGTAAATTTAAACAGGACAATCGAATTAGCTACTCGATTGATGATAGTCGACTATCTCCGAAAGGGAGAAAGAAATGATAAAAATATTAATAGGCGGTTCGCCTTGCACACATTGGAGCATAGCACAGAAAAATAATAGAGAAACAGAAGCGGAGGGTATTGGTTGGGAACTATTTGAAAACTATCTTATTGCAAAAGAAAAGTTTCAGCCTGATTATTTCCTTTACGAGAATAATAAATCAGCAGCGCAACCGATTAAAGACCAAATTAGTAAAGAGTTGGGAGCACCACTTCAATATATAAATTCTGCATTAGTATCTGCTCAAAATCGCCAAAGGTTTTATGCTCATAATATACCTGGTGTTGAGTTGCCGGAGGATAGAGGGATATTACTTAGGGATATATTGGAGAGTGGTGTATCAGACCGTGAAAAGTCTTATTGCTTAGGTGCGGGATATGGCAGAGTTGAATATCAAAAATGGTACAAAAGAAAATTTTCTGAAAATAAAAATAAACAACAGCATGATTACATTTTTGAACCAGTAGAAAGTCTTGAACTCGACGATGCATATTTCAAGGGTGGCTTTAGCAGTGAGCAGCAACCAAATTTAATAGGCAAGATTGTTTGCAATAATACAAGTGACAACAACGGACAACCGGCACAGGGTACTAGGATTTATAGTCCTAACGGTAAGTCAATTTGCTTAGATGCTGATAATAGAAAATATATCATAAGCGAAATTGAGCCTATGTTAATCAGAGAAGCAACAAAACAAGGTTATGCAGAGATATATCCCGGCGATTGCGTAGATATGACACAGCCAAATAGCAAAACAAGGCGTGGCAGAAATATGCAAGACAAATCAAACTGTCTCATGACAAGCAATCAATATTATCAATACTGTGGTACAACAGACAAACCAATTTATGAAGTCAGAAACGGATTAATAACAATCAAAGGAAAACAATATCCTATTAAACTCATTGATGGTTATTACATAATCCGGAAATTAACCGTAACCGAATGCAAACGATTACAAACTGTTCCAGGGTGGTATCAAATGCCGTGCTCCGCTTCTCAAAATTATAAAATGCTTGGTAATGGTTGGACGGTTGAAGTTATCAAACATATTCTTTCACACATACCTAACATTCAAAACGAGGAAATTCAAGTCTTGTCAATGTACGACGGTATGAGCTGTGGGCAAATAGTATTCAAAGAATTAGGTTGTAATGTTGTTAATTATTACGCAACCGAAATTGATAAGTATGCTATTCAAACCACAATGGCTAACTTTCCTGACACAATTCAACTAGGTGATGCGTTTCAAGTAAGAGAGTGGAGCAATCAAAATGATTAAGTATATATTTTGCATAGTAGCATTTATAACCGAGTACGCATTGCCAATATTAATCATAATTAATGCGATTTTGATTATATTTATAATTTTATTAATCAAGGTCACGATTGATATAAAGAAATTGGAAAAGGAAAGTGAGGACGATAACAATGAATAAAAACTTATTAGAAATTGCTAAACCAATTCTGTTTAATACTGAAATGGTACAAGCCATATTGGACGGTAGGAAAACGGTTACAAGGCGAGTTGTTAAAAATCTTATCGACTGTACGTTCTGTGACCTAGATGTTAATCCCGAAGTATGCTATGACGGTGATTTATCAAAAACAAAAACTTGATAAATACGGTTGGAACGCTAATCCGTTCGTGTGGGTTTATGAATTTGAAAGGGTGAATGATGATGAATGATAAATTAAAGCCCTGTCCGTTTTGCGGTGGCGAAATAAAATTATATAGTCACTGTGGAAATGATTATTTTGGTTGTTTGGCAAAATGTCAAGATTGCGATGCTGAATATAAACTTAAAACCAAATTAGTTTTTTTAAAAAATAGTGTAAAAATATCTAAAACTGTATTTGCAAAGGCAACAAAAGAATGGAATAGGAGAGCAAATGATGAATGATGTTGAAAAAGCAATAATCATTATAACTAACACAGATAATATCGAGGTTAATTGCTGTTATTGCCCAATTCGCAATGAATGCAAGGAAATAGACTGCATTCAGGAAAAGCAAACTATATTAAAGCAGACTATATTACAAGCTCTGCAAGAAAAGGCAGAGCGTGAAAAAGGGTGCAAGTATTGCACTGGAGAAAATCCAGAATCAATTACAATTTGTGACGGTGATGAAATATTTTATATGGATTATGATAAGTCATTTCACAATCGTGACCTTAAACTAGATTGGATATCATGCCCTAATTGCGGCAGAGATTTAAGAAAGGATGATGCAGAATGAGATTAATTGATGCAGACGCACTATTAAAAGATATAACATTGATTTGTTCATCAGCACAGTTTGGCAAAGCTACGGCAAAATTGTGTGTGAAGCAAGCGCCGACGATTGAAGCTGTGACATTACCATGTAAGGTTGGGGATACGGTATGGGTCAATATTACTGATTGGCACATATCGCTTGAAAGAGGAATAAATAAAGGCATTGTGACACGAATTGTGCTTATTCCAGATAACAACGTTTTGTGTGTTCAATTTCATAATGACTATGGAGTAATGGAAATACCATTTGATTTTAAAAATATTGGAAAAACCGTATTCCTAACCAAACAAGCTGCTGAAAAAGCATTGGATGGAAAGGACAATAATTGTGAAAAAGAAAAATAATTCCGTAAATAAATATACTTGCTCTGATTGCGTGCATCGGTGGGCTTGTGCTGCATGGAATATCGGGTCTATTGCAAACATGAATGTAACTAACTGTGCAAATTTTGAAAAGTTTAGCGTTAATACCGTTCAAGTGGTGAGGTGCGGAGAGTGCAAAAATTGTACACAAGGCATGACCCCATACGATATGCACTGTGAAAAGTTGGAGCAAACTTGCTACACAATAGGTTTTTGCGGATACGGAGAAAAAATGACAACACAGAAAGAAAGTGAGGTAGACAAATGAAACCCATATATGAACCAAAAGCACGGGCAAAAGAATATGGAGACCTTGCAATAAATATTTATACTGGTTGCAATCACGGCTGTTATTATTGCTTTGCACCTCATGTATTGCATAAAGATATTGAAACATTTAGAAATGTTGAACCACGCAAAGGAATAGTCGAAGCCATAAAACAGCAAATTGAAAAAGAGCATATCACAGACAAGCTGATACATTTATGTTTTACTTGTGACCCATATCCAGCTGATATTGATACAACCCCGACGAGGGAAACTATTAAAATAATTAAAAGCACTGGTAATCATGTTCAAATTCTCACAAAAGGCGGAAATAGAGCATTAAGGGACTTTGACTTATTGGATAATGGTGATAGTTTTGGAGTTACATATGCAGGGTATGGTATTGGAAAATGTTTTGACCGTCCCGAATCAGAGCCAAACGCTTCTTCACCGTCCGAGCGACTGCATTCGTTAGCCGTAGCGCATGATTTAGGCATAAAAACATGGATGTCGTGCGAGCCTGTGCTGAATGCGATTGATATTGAAAATTTCCTTGGTTTAAATGTTGGATACGTTGACCTTTATAAAATTGGAAAGCTCAATTATCATCCGTCAGATATAAACTGGAAAGAGTTCGGTCACAGATGTGAACGGATATGTCAATCAAACCGTCAAAATTATTATATCAAGGATGATTTACGGAAAGCTATGGAGGCAGACAAATGATTAGCTTTATAATAGGCTTAACATGTTTCGTTGCAGGTGGTTGCTTTGGATTTATAACGTTTGCTTTGTTTTCGGCAAATCGAGGTGAAGACGATGAGGAATAATATTAAATACATATGTGAGTTTTGTGGCAAGGTCGGTTTAGGCACTTCAAATCAACGTAATTGCAAAAGTGCCGAATGCATGAAATTATATAAAACTAAAATGTCGGAGCTAAATAAGATTAAAAGGCTTAAGAAAAAAGCAGAGCAAGCACGTAAGTACAGCATCGGCATGAAAGCAACATTACAGGCTCAAAGGGATTATGAGCAGAGGACAGGTACAACGATTACTTATGGTCATTTTGTGGATATGATTAAGCGAGGTGAGATAACAATTGAATAGCCAAGACAAAAAACACTACCTACAAAAATACGGAGAACTAGACGACTTCATCAATGAAAAGTGTGACGAGATAATGCGTTGGCGAGAAATGGCAACCAAAGTAACATCTACCGTGTCTGACATGCCACACGGTAGCGGTGGTAGCGATAAAATTGGAACAGCAGTAGATAACATTATCTCACTTGAAAACACGTTAAATGGTCAAATAGACAAGCTATGTGTTATGCGTATCATAATCGAATCGGCTATAAACAACATTGATGATGTTACTCTGCAAAGGATTTTATATTTAGCTTACATAGGCAAACGTGGTAATGATGATAAATGGCATAGGTTAAAACTGTGGGAAGTTGCGAATGAAACTAATTATGGCTATGACCGAATCAGACAATTACATGGTAAAGCACTATATATGCTAAACATTACACCTCATTACACAACATGATGTGATATAGTATTAATAGTAAAAATTAAATAAACATAAAAGGCATCCGATAACAACCGGGTGTCTTTTTTATATGCCAAATTAAATTGCATGAGATTTGATTTAGCACCAAACATCTCCCACAGGCTTTTATAAGCACACTTGTGGGCGGTCTGATAAAGCATTGTGCATTAGCATAGTGCTTTTTTTAATGTAATTTTGGTGTGCCGGAATAGCGTCCGGAGGGTGGGATTGAAGAATTGCATAGCTTTTCTTCATGTGGGATTTTATAAAACAAAAGGAGCGTGTTGTGTTGCAGATTGATGTAGATGTAAAAAATAAATGTGTTGAAATGCGGTATAACGGTATTCCCAACCGAGAAATATATGAAGATTATTTTGTTAAGCAGCACACAGGCATGAATTTTGAAACATTCCGGCATAAGATTAAGATATGGGATAAGAAAATGTCAACTGCTCCAATATTGAACGGTAAGACCTCAATCGAATATAAAGACACAGGCAATAGAATATTCGAGGGTATGGAACGAGGGCACAGGCAAAAGAGAAACATGGGTTAATAATTTTTAAATAAAAAAAGCCGCCCAATTAAGGACGGCTAAAGTTATTTTTTAAAAGATTGTAATTTCTCAATTATCAGTTTTTCGGTATATGGCGGCGCTTTTCGTTCTCCAAGTTCCCAATTTAAGATTGTCCTTAATGGTATTTCAAACATTTCTGACATAGCCTTTTGAGTTAGTCCGGCATCAAGCCGAGCTTGTTTTAAATTATTGTTCAAGTTCTTTCATCCTCCTATAATTGCTGCATTGATATTTCTTGACGTGATTCGTTTTGCTCTGCTGTGGATACTCTGATGTAGCCTACTTTCATATTATCAACCCCTTAATATTAAAGCATACATTTGATTTTGTGCGTCGCAATAGCCTAAACCGTGCTCCCTTGCTAGATTATCCATAATTGCTTCAAGTCTTGTATTGTAATAGTTCCACCTAGTACTTGATTTTGAACGGTTACGCTGTTTCATCAATTCAGCTCCATGCTTTAATAATCTGATTCGTTCTTCTGTGGTTACGTTCATAATAAAACCTCTTTCAAATTTAATTAGCCTTTCGGCATGGAATAGGGCTGATACGCTCAACCCTTTAGAAGCGTTACGCTGTGAATTTAACGAACGAGGACACCAACAGTATTTATCCGATAATCTTCCGCGTTTAGAGCATCTTCAAAATATGCTCTACGGATATCTTTAAAAGGATAATGTTCTGTGCTATTTTCCGGCTTTGTATCTGAATAATAGGTGTATGTGTTGCTGCT
>Ga0172377_10004728_pt1 | contig 13979 bp, 11 predicted proteins | sample Pumphouse3metaG_FD_119749 | JGI IMG/M metagenome (GOLD analysis project Ga0172377, IMG submission 119749) | Leachate microbial communities from a municipal landfill in Southern Ontario, Canada - Pumphouse #3 metaG | ecosystem: Engineered > Solid waste > Landfill > Unclassified | place: Canada... | reverse complement strand
CAGTGCCAATACAAGTGCACGCGCATGAATTATGACAATCCGTTGCTTATTAGAGAAATCAAACGCTTTATTGCGTCTAAAAATGCCGAACGTCCCGCTTTGAAACCCGCAAAAGATAACGGTAAAAAAGTTGCTATAATAGGCGCCGGGCCAAGCGGCTTGTCAGCGGCGTATTTCTTGAGACTTGAAGGCTTTAACGTTGAAATATTTGAAACTAAGAGTTTCGCCGGCGGGATGCTTTCAGACGCTATTCCGGCATTCAGATTAACAGATGAGGCAATTAAAAAAGACGTCGATTATATCTGCAATTTGGGCGTAAAAATTGTGTATAACCACAATATCGATTCTAAACGTTTTGAAGAAATTAAAAAAACCTTCGATTATGTTTATGTGGCGGTAGGTGCTCAGACTGCAAAAATGATGGGAATTCCGGGCGAAAACGCCAAGGGTGTTTTCAATCAGCTCGACTTCCTTTCTATGGTAAGACAAGGCGAAAAACTAGCTATCGGAGCCAATGCCGTTATTATTGGCGGAGGCAATTCGGCCATGGATGCAGCCAGAACTGCGTTGAGATTGGGCGAAGGTAAAGTTTCTGTGGTATATCGCCGAACCAAAGCCGAAATGCCCGCCGATGCAGAAGAAATTAAGGCGTTAGAAGAAGAAGGAATCGAAGTTCTTGAACTTCACCAGCCGATCGAAATAGTTGTCAAAGACGGTAAAGTTGCGGCTGTTAAATGTCAGAAAATGAAACTTGGCGAAAAAGGCAGCGACGGCAGAAGAAAGCCGGTAGCTATCGAGGGCGCGATTGTCGACATTCCCTGTGATACGGTAATTGAAGCCATCGGACAAGACGTCAAAATTGACTTTATTAAACCCGAATTGTTCAAAGTTGACCCCGTAACGGGAATGACTGCCATAAACAATGTTTTTGCCGGCGGAGACGCGACAAGAGGAGCATCTACGATTGTGAAAGCAGCCGGAGACGGGCAAAACGTTGCTATGAATATTATTAAGAAGGCCGGGAAAGATTGCGGACTAGCCCCGGCTGAGGTCAAGAAGGGCCTTTCTGCGGCAGAATTCATGAAAAAAAGCGCAACCAGAGTTAAGGGAATCAAATTGCCCGAAATAGAAATTGCGAGCAGAAAAGGGTTTGCGGTTGTGATAAGAGATCTTACCGAAACCGAAGCTAAAGCAGAGGCCGAAAGATGCTTATATTGCAATGATGTATGTAATGTGTGCGTAAGCGTTTGTCCAAACAGAGCTAACAGGGCTTATCACGTCAGAACCGGAGACTTTGTTGTGCAAAAGTCTGTTAAAAATGGCGGAAACATCAAAATCGAAACTGAAAAAACATTGCGCATCTCGCAAGAAAATCAGGTTTTAAATATTGGTGATTTCTGTAATGAATGCGGTAACTGCACAACTTTCTGCCCAACTGCCGGTGACCCGTATAAAATTAAGCCAAAATTCTATCTCACCGATGAAAGCTTTAAGGAAGAAGAAAATGCTTACAGAATTGTGGGCAAGCTTCTGAAGGCACGCGTTGACGGAAAAGAAATGACACTTGAAGAACGCGATGACGCTTTGCATTTCCAAGATGGCGCTATGCATGCAAGATTAAATGCAAAGTCATTTGAAGTTATGAATGTTGAACCGAAAGACAATGCACCTGTCACTTATTCATTTGAAAATGCCCTTAAAATGGCAATTCTGTATGACGGAGTGAAGGGGCAGGCGTTTAATAAATAAATGAACCGATGGAGCTGAAATGAAGATACTGTTAACCGGCGGAGCAGGCTATATCGGCAGCCACACGGCTGTTTGCCTGCTGAACGCGGGGCACGATGTTTTTATAGTAGATAATCTTTCGAACAGTAAGATGGCGGTTATAGACAGAATAGAGCAAATAACCGCAAAACGACCGGCTTTTTTCGAGGGCGATATTCTCGATACGAGCCTGTTGATAAAGATAATGGCCGATTCAAAAATTGACTCGGTTGTGCATTTTGCGGGTTTAAAAGCTGTGGGAGAGTCTGTCGAAAAACCTATTTTATACTACAAAAATAACGTGGCGGGCACTGTCAGCCTTTGTGAGGCAATGACCGCAACCAAAACTAAAAATCTCGTTTTCAGCTCCTCTTCAACCGTTTATGGCGACCCCGATGAGGTGCCGATTAACGAAGATTCAAAGGTGGGAGGAACAACTAACCCCTACGGAACTTCTAAATTTATGGTTGAGCTGGTGTTAAAAGATTGGCAAAAAGCAGAGCCGCAAAATAATGTGGCTCTGCTTAGATACTTTAACCCGGTAGGAGCCCATGAAAGCGGGTTAATCGGTGAAGACCCCAACGGTATCCCCAACAATTTGATGCCATTTATAACTCAGGTGGCAATTGGCAGAAGAGAGCATTTAAGCGTATTTGGCGACGATTATCCGACAAAAGACGGCACAGGAATCAGAGACTACATTCATGTCGTCGATTTGGCCGAAGGACATCTTAAAGCGCTCGAAAAACTTGCCGATAATCCCGGTTTGGGGGTTTGGAACCTCGGAACAGGGCAAGGTTACAGCGTTCTTGATGTGGTGCGCGCTTTCGAAAAGGCGTGCAATAAAAATATAAAATTTGTAATTGCCCCCAGAAGACCCGGAGACATAGCAATTAATTACGCCGACCCCTCAAAAGCTGAAAAAGAACTTAACTGGAAAGCCAAGTTCGGAATAGAAAAAATGTGCACCGATTCCTGGAACTGGCAACAAAAAAATCCCGAAGGCTATATTTGAATGTTAAATATAAAAGAATTCTCTGATAATACTCCGTTTTTTTTAATCGCAGGGCCTTGTGTTATTCAAACAAAAGAACTTTGTTTTTCAATTGCGGAACACATAAAGCAAGTCGGGCTTAAACTTGGCATCCCCGTTATTTTTAAGGCTAGCTTCGATAAAGCTAACAGAACCTCCGGCGATTCCTTCAGAGGCCCGGGAATCGATAAAGGCCTCGAAATATTAGACGAAATCAAAAGAAATTTAAATCTTCCCGTTTTGACCGACATTCACGACCCATTGCAAGCCGAAAAAGTAGCCGGGGTGTGCGATATTTTGCAGATTCCCGCCTTTCTTTGCAGGCAAACTGATTTAACAGAGGCCGCCGCCGCTACCGGCAAAATAGTTAACATTAAAAAAGGCCAATTCATGTCGCCTTGGGCCACAAAGCATCTTGTTGAAAAGGTGCGCGCCGTTAATAGCGCTTCTGAAGTCATGTTAACAGAACGAGGAGCATCTTTCGGTTACGGTAATTTAGTTGTCGATATGCGATCATTCCCAATTATGAAGGAATATGCAGACGCGGTTGTTTACGACGCTACCCACTCTTTACAGCTGCCAAGCTCGGGTGGAGCAAAGACCGGAGGCCAAAGAGAATATATCGGCGCATTAGCGCGAGCGGCAATGGCAACAGGCAGTGTAGACGGCTTGTTCTTAGAAGTGCACCCAAGACCCGAAGAATCACCCTCAGATGCCGATAATATACTCCCTTTGACTGAACTTGAACCACTTATAAAACAACTTAAACATATTAAAATGGCTGTCGCAGAATAATGAGTTTAGAAATAACAGATCATTATAAATACGAAGATATCGCCCATTCAGAAGGCTATGCAGTTGTTGCGGGCGGAGACGAAGCGGGCAGAGGCCCTTGGGCAGGCCCTGTGTGTGCCGCGATGGTTGTTTTGCCAACAAATTTTAAAATTCCGGGACTCGATGATTCAAAAAAATTGAGCCGAAAAAAAAGACAAAAACTTTATAAAGAAATTATTGAGCATGCCATAACATATGGGATCGGCATGGCAAGCCCTGAAGAAATTGACAAAATCAATATTTTGGAAGCCACAAGACTTGCTTTTGACAGAGCTTTAAAACAGCTTAACCCCGAACCCGATTACATTTTGCTCGACTGCATAAAATTGCCCAAACTGCTTGAGTTAGGTATTCCGCATCAGGCTTTCGTCAAAGGTGAAACCATAAGCGCTTCGGTAGCCGCTGCTTCAATATTGGCAAAAGAAAGCAGAGATTTGCTAATGGAAGAAATGGCTTTAAAATACCCGGGTTATGGCTTTGAAAAACACATGGGATACGGAACTAAGCTTCATGTTGACTGCTTAAATAAGTTGGGACCTTGCGAAATTCACCGAAAATCTTATGCACCGATTAAAGCAATAAATGACAATATCATCAATAGGCAATAATAAGCTTAAATTAATTAAAGATGCCTCTGATTCGGCAAACTCCAAGAAGGCTGAATTAGTAAAGATTAACGATGAATCAAAACCGGCAAAACCCGAATTGACAAAAATCAGCGACGAGTCAAAGCCCGGAAAGCACGAGTTGGCAAAGATTAACGACGGTTCAAAGCCTGACTTGGCAATAATTACCACCTCTGATTCGAAAACTCCAAATGCTCCTTCAGAAGAATTAAAAGCTTCAATGAAAGATTACGGAGTTGCAGTTACGGCTGAAAATGCAAAAACAGCCGCCGAATATGCTAAGCAACTTCCCGAATGGGCAAAAAACGATACAGAGCTTATTGCACTGATGACGGCGAAAAAGTTGCCGATAGAAATGCTCAAAACCGCTTCCGACTATTTAAAAGGAAAACTGAGGTTTGACAACCTTTTCGCAACAATGGACAAAAGCATGTTTGAAGGCATGAAAAAAGCCTGGGGAGAAGGGCAGATGCTTGATATGCTGCGCAAGATTATTGCGGAAGGAATCGGCGGAAACAAGGAGTTGGGGCAAAAGTTGGCTTTGGTAACAGAAAATTTTGCTTCTGATTTGCTATTTCAAGAAGTAATGTCTAAATTACCCGGAATAGCCGGAGAAGGACAGATCTTTTTTCAATGGCCGCTTTTTTGGCACGGAACTGATGTGCCTGACACCCTTGAAGGTGAAGCTTTTGTGCCCGGGAGCAATAATGTCGAAAATGGATTTAGTCTAAGATTGATGGTGACCCCGCCGACTTTAGGCCAAATATCAGTGAATATAAATAGTTTAAAAAGGAAACTTTGGGTTAAATTCAGTGTCGAAGAAGTAAGTGTGGAACCTATTAAAACTATCATTCAGCCGCTTAGAGATAATATTTTAAGTACATCAGACTTTGATTTTGTTGATATAAGCGTTAAGTCGGCAGAACCTGTTAAGAATTTTTTTGTTTTGCCAAAGGCAAAAGAAGAAAATCCCTCGAGAGTAAAACCTGTATTGGATTTAAAAGCATAAATGGAAAAAAAAGACGATTTAAAGATAAAATACGATTCTATAGCTATTGCGGTTAAATACGCTTTCGGATCTGAGGGTGAAGTGCCTAAGGTTGTGGCTTCGGGGCGCGGTTTGCTCGCTCAAAAAATCATTGAATTGGCACAAGAAAACGATGTTCCGTTAAGAGAGAATAAGGCTTTGGCCGAATCACTCGCAAAAGTGCCGGCCGGGGTAGAGATACCGACAGAGCTATGGAGCGCTATGGCAGAAATATTAGCACAGATCTACAGTCTTGACAGAAACAGACAGCAGGGCTAAAAAGTTATATACCTTTAATATTAAGTGTGTTATTATTTTGTGTGGTTTTTAATAATAAAATTAGGTTGGGAAAAGTTTATGAAGCGTTTTTTGGTGTTAATTGGCATATATATTATATTTGTTTCGACAACTGCTTATGCGCAGTATTCAGATTATAAAAGAACAGATGGGCGGGCTTTGGCAAATACGCTCGCAGAAACTGCAAAAATAAGAAAAGGCAACGATGAATTCGGCGAAAGAGTGCAGAGAGACCCATATGTCGAACTGACAAAACCTGACTTTAACCAAAGAAATGAATATTTCTTAGATAAAAATAGCCAAGCATACGTAAAAATGAGACTGCAAGAGCTTGAAAAACAGCTTTATGAAAAAACACGAAAAGAAGTTCTCAGCGAAAGAAGAGCAAAACTCGAAGTCGGAGCTGCCGCAACCGATAAGTTTTATAACGAAGCCGACGATTTAAGAAATCAAAGCATTGAGTCTTTAGAGTCGGCAGATATTGAAAGAGAAGTACAAAGAAGAATGGACAGCGAAGTGGTTTTAAAGCACTTTGGCAAAGATTTCTTTGATTCCGGTAAAATAGACCGTGCAAGCCTGTTTGAGGGGCTAGCTCCGTCTGATTATAAATTGGGTGCGGGTGACGAAGTTAAAATTATTATTTGGTCAGATATAGGCGATCAAACAATTTACGATATGCAGATTAACCCCGAGGGGCAGATTTATGTTCCGATGCTTGGGGTTATTCAGGTTACGGGTATGACGGTCAAAAGACTGGAAGAAGTCGTTGTCGGCCGATTAAGTGAAAAGTTTAAACATTTTAAGGGGCAGGCAACTTTAACAAAAGTTCGCACAATACAGGTTTTTGTAACCGGAGAAGTAGAGCAGCCGGGCGCCATGATAGTTTCGGGGCTTTCTACCGCATTTTCTGTGCTTTATCAGTCGGGAGGACCCACCAGACGCGGTTCAATGCGCAATATCAGCGTGATAGGGCAAAACGGAAAAGAAAAAAAGATTGATTTGTATGATTATTTTCTCACCGGAGACCGCAGACAAGATGTTTCAATCGCAAACGGAGACACGATTTTTGTGCCTATGGCCGGAAAACGTATAATTGCGGGGGGCTTGATAGCACGACCGGCTGTATATGAAATTACAGAAGAAACAACCTTAGCAAAGGTTATTGAAATGGCCGGCGGAATACTTCCGAACGCCTATTCCGGAAGAGTCAGCATTACAAGATGGAACGGCACTGAGCCACGACTTGCTTTTGACGTGGAATTAAACGATAGACAGGCATTAGAGGCTTTTGTAATGAAGAGCGGCGATGAAATTAAAATTGATCAAGCGATTGAGCTTGTTGGCAATAATGTGAAAATAGAAGGCCCCGTAAACAGGCCCGGCAAATATGCGATCGGTAAGTCTTTAACTGTGAAAGAACTGATCGAAAGGGCGGGGGGGATAATTAAAGAAGAAGCCAACATGATAAGAGGGCAAATTTATAGAAAATTAGAAAGCGGAAAACAACAAATTTTGGGCTTTAATCTGACTTTTGCAATGGCAGGCGATAAAGCTCATAATCATGTGTTGTTACCCTTTGACATCGTGAGAATTTTTGCAGAAGAAGAAGTTAAGTCTGATGTATTGAGAATAAGCATTGACGGTGCAATTCGCAGACCCGGCAGATACATATACAGAACGGGCATGACTTTGGTTGATCTTGTTGTTAAGGCGCGCGGTTTAAGTGTAGATGCTGACGGAATAGCCGAAATTGCAAGAATTGGCGAAAAAAATGAAGTCAATATAATACGCGTTAATATAAAAAATGCTTTAAATAACGCGAAGTCAGCCGATAATATTGAACTTAAGCCATTAGACAGAATTAGTTTGCCCTCAAACATGGAAAAACGCATCGAGGCTGATGTGGTAGTGCTTAAAGGGCAAGTTAAAAGACCGGGGCCCTATGCTTTAAAATACAGAGGCGAAAAGCTTTCAAGTCTTATCGAAAGAGCGGGCGGATTAACAAGCATGGCCTTCGCGGAAGGCTGCGTATTCATGAGAAAGGCCGAGCACATAACTTCCCAAAATCAAATAGAAACAGCTCAGGCTATGCAAAACGATTTGTACAGGCAAGCAACTCTTGATTTAAGAGCTGATTTGCTCAGAGCGGGCGCTAAAATAGACGGTGAACTCAGAAGCAGCGTGGGAATGAAAACTGTTACCGCTCAAGTGTTTGAAAGTAGCTCTGTTGAGTCCGGAGAACTCGCTCAAGATTTAACTAAGGCTCAAAGCTCCGTATTTAGCGAAATTGAAATGAAATCAAAGGAATTCGGAAACAAAATGGTCAGAATTCCGGTACCATTAAGAGATGTTACAGAAAAACGCGCGGAAGATTATGAAGACATCGCTCTTCTTGACGGCGATCAAATAACTATTCCGGTGATACCGCACACTATTTCAATTGTGGGCGCTGTGATGAACCCTACTACGATACTTTATAATACACGAAATACTTCGGCAGGATACTACATCAAAAAAGCCGGCGGTTTTACAAATGCATCCGACCACCGAAGATCTCTTGTAGTAAGGGCCGGCGGTGAAGTTCTCAGAATGAGAGATGTAAGAAAAATTGAACGGGGAGATATTATTCTTGTCCCGCCAAAAGCAAAGGTTGTTAAACCTAATACCATGAAAGAAATATCAAATATTGCCGGTATTTTGGGTAATTTGGCTGTGACTTATAAAGTTATAAATGACAATTAATAAGTCTTTCTTAAAAGATTGCAGGTCTAAGTATGCAGAATCGAGGTAAAAAATGACTGTAGCAAAAGTAGAAAAAATCGTTAAACGCAACGGAAGAGTCGTAAACTTTAAAAAAGAACAAATAGTGAACGCTATATTCAAGGCCGCTGTCGAAGTTGGCGGAGAAGACAGAAGATTAGCCGAAATACTTGCTGATAAAGTTGTGCATCAACTTGAATTAAGCCAAAAGCCGGGTTCGTATCATAGCGTTGAAGAGGTGCAAGATATTATAGAGCGCGAGCTGATCGAAGCGGGGCACGCAAGAACAGCAAAAGCCTTTATACTTTACCGTTATGAGCATAATAAACTAAGAGAAGGCAAAGAGAAAACTACATTTTCATCTGAAGGAAATATACCATACAAGAAAATTTGGCAGGTTCTTAATTGGGCAATAGACCACAATTGCTTTAGTATTGAACATATTAATAAGCGAATTGAAGATGGCACTTATCCGCAGTTAATACAAGAAGTAACAGAAAAATACAATGCTGATGTAGCTTCAGCTGCTGAAAAAATAATCGCAAGAATCGACAAGGTCAGAATCGTAATAATTGCAGGCCCGTCAAGCTCGGGAAAAACCACTACAACCATAAAAATCGGCGAACACCTCAAAAAATTGGGATACGAGCTGGTCTCAATGGAACTGGACAATTATTATTTTAATTTAGAACATCACCCCAAAGATGAATTTGGCGATTACGACTTTGAAACACCCGAAGCGATAGATTTAAAACTTATTAATCGGCACTTAGGCGAGCTTATAGAAGGCAAAACAATTCAAATGCCTCATTACAACTTTAAAACAGGCAAAAGAGAAGAACATACTACGCCCATGAAGCTTGAGAAAAACCAAATTCTTTTGCTTGATAGTTTGCATGGCCTATATGAACCAATGACAAGCAGCGTCTCAAACGAGCAAAAATTTAAGCTTTATATTGAAACGCTCTGCCAAATAAGAGGTGCCGACTCTAACTTTATTCGCTGGACGGATATCAGACTTTTAAGAAGAATGGTAAGAGACTCTTGGCACAGAAGCTATAATCCCAGACAGACACTCGAACATTGGCATTACGTAAGAAGATCCGAAATTCAGCATATTATTCCGTTCTTAGGATCTGTAGACCACATTATTGATGGCTCTTTACCCTATGAATTGCCGATTTATAAAAAGCATCTTTTTGAATTCTTCCCTGATTTTGTAAAAGATTATAAAGACAATCCAAAGCGGCAAGACGCTTATATCCGCGCAAAACGTGTGTTTGACCTGCTTGATTCTGTTAAAGAATGGTCAGACGAAGAAGTTATTCCAAAAGACGCTTTGATAAGAGAATACATCGGCGGCAGTATTTATAAATACTGATTCTCTCGTATTAAGCCGTAATTATTAAAATTTGCCCCTTAGAAATAATCATTCTCTGGGGCAAACTTGTTATTTGCCGCCCCTTATCCGAATAAACACAGCCCTTGCCCAACTTTCTCATTCTTTTGGGTATCCTGCACTCTAAATCGCAATTTGCATTGTTTACCGCAACAAGCAAGTGTTTACCTTCATCTGTGCTTTTCAAATAGCCTTTGATTCCGTTGTCTTCGGGTTTCCAAGCGCCAAAGGGTATAACAACCCCTTCTGCGTTAAAAATACGCTCTGAGCTTTTAATTCTAAGAATAGTTTTCATAAAACCGGGTAAGTCTGATTCAATGCCTTTTTTGAAGCTATCGGCGTTTGAATCGCACACATTTATTCTTTCAAACAGCGCCTTTTCGCTGCCCGCAGCAAACATTACATCTGAGCTCATCAAAGAAGCTAAGGCAAAATCTTGCTTCATCAATGTAATAACCCGTTGTTGCGTCATTTCTTCCAATTCTGAGAGTGATGTAATCTTTTCGTATTCTACAAATTTGCGCACGATGCCTTTGTCGTTGAGCCCCTTTAGTTCATCTGAGCGTAACTTTGCCAATCCCTTCATTGCAGGGAAAAGTGTGTCGTGGCTGCTGTAAATGGTGCAGGTCGGTGCCCCTTCAGATCGTTTGTAAAATGTGTAAATATCGGTTGGAATGTAGAGGCCGCCGCTATACCAATACATATTGTTGAAAAAACGATCGGCTCCGGCAGCCAAGCCCGATTCTGCAAGTTCAATCAGCTTTGCCATACCTAAATTTTCTGCCAAAAACCAAACTTTGTCTCCAAACTTAGCCTTAGTTTTTGAAACTATACGTTTTAAGCCTTTTCTGTCCAGCCCCCAGGCAGCGTCAATTCTTATGGCGTTTACGTGCATTTTTTCGATATGCGGGTAAATAACCTTTTCAAGCCAATAATCTTGAAGCTCTGTGATTGAATTATCAAGAACAAAAGCACCCCAGTTTATTCTTACTCTATTTTTGTCGGCATCTTCATCATCTGCACCGGCCTCAATGCCGCCTGATTCACTACTGATAAACCATTCTCTTTTTAAATTATCAGCAGACCAATCAGCGTGATTAAAAGGAATATCGATCATGCGATCCATGTCTAAATCTTTTACAAATTTCATAAAATCTGCAAATATTTCCCAAGTGCCGAAAAGCTTACAAGGTTTTTCATAGTTTTTGACAACATAAGCCGAGAATGAAGGTAAAAAATGAGGTAAAATGAGCAAAGTATTTACACCCATTTCTTTTAAAGTTATAACATAATTCTTAAGTGCATCAATATTTTCAAAAAAATTAAGAGGCACATCAGCATATATCTTACCTGAACATTGTCGCGCAAGAGGCTTTAATTCTTCAAATTGTATGTTGTCTGTTTTATAGAACATTGTTGTCTCCGATTTCGTTTCTTAACATGCTTAAAACATAATTCTTTTTTTCTTCGGCGCTTAATTTGTCTGCATCTACTTTGTAAAGACCAAAAGAAGGATTCTGCGGGTCCGGAGTATAATCTTCCAAGTCTCGCACTGTATAAAAAGCATCAAAAATCAAAGTTAAACGATTGTCGACCATTTCAAAAAAACCGCCGGTTGTTGCAAAAACATGCTGTTTGTCGTCAAGAGTGCGTGCGTGAATAAGGCCTGCTTTAAATATGCCCATAATAGGAAGACGCCTAGCCATAAAGCCTAAATCACCGTCATATCCGGGCAATCGCAGTGACTTAACCTTGTAGTTAGCCATCTGAGAACCGAGTCGTGCAACAGAAACTCTCAAAAACATACTCGCTCCTTGATTATTTGCCGGCTATCTTCATTGCCTTTTCTTCTACATCTTTTATATCGCCAACCATGTAAAACGCTTGTTCGGGGTAACTGTCGTATTTGCCGTCAACTATAGCTTTGAAGGCAGCGACAGTGTCTTTTACACTTACATATTTGCCCGGGTGGCCGGAAAACTTTTCTGCAACCGAAAACGGCTGAGAAAGAAACTTTTGCAAGCGCCTTGCTCTGCCGACAAGTACTTTGTCTTCTTCAGATAATTCTTCCATGCCAAGTATAGCTATGATGTCAGCTAATTCGTGGTAGCGTTGCAAAATTTCCTGCACTCTGCGGGCTGTATTGTAATGTTCGTAGCCAACTGTGTCGGCCGCCATTAAACGTGAGTTGGAGGCCAGTGGGTCTACAGCCGGATAAATACCTAATTCTACAATTTTTCTGGAAAGTACGGTCGTGGCGTCGAGATGGCTGAAAGTAGTTGCCGGTGCCGGGTCTGTTATGTCGTCGGCAGGAACGTATATGGCTTGAACAGAAGTGATCGAACCATTTAGAGTGCTGGTAATACGTTCTTGCAAAGCACCCATTTCAGTGCCTAATGTGGGTTGATAACCAACTGCGGAAGGCATGCGCCCTAACATAGAAGAAACTTCCGAGCCCGCTTGAACAAACCTAAAAATGTTGTCTATAAACAATAAAACGTTCTGAGATTCACGGTCTCTAAAATATTCGGCCATGGTTAAGGCTGTAAGAGCAACTCGCAATCTGGCTCCGGGAGGTTCATTCATTTGACCGAAAACTAAACAGGTTTTGTCTAATACCCCTGATTGTTTCATTTCAAGATATAAATCATTGCCTTCTCGGGTTCTTTCGCCAACACCGCCAAATACAGAAACACCGCCGTGTTGTTTGGCTATATTATTGATAAGTTCCATGATTAAAACGGTTTTGCCGACACCCGCTCCGCCGAAAAGACCTATTTTGCCACCTTTTACATAAGGAGTTAGCAAATCTATAACTTTTAATCCTGTTTCAAGTATTTCGGTGGTTTTGCCCTGGTGTGTTAAATCAGGGGGCAAACGGTCTATCGGCCATTTCTCTGTATTGGCCGGCAAAGGGTTGCCCTCATCCATTGGTTGACCCAACACGTTAAAGATTCTGCCTAAAACTTTATTGCCGACAGGAACAGAAATGGGGCGGCCGGTGTCTTTAACGGACAAATTGCGTTTAAGCCCATCGGTAGGGCCCATAGCAATGGTTCTAACAATATCGTTGCCCAAATGCGCGCTGACCTCAAGTATAAGTTTTGTGTTCAGGGTCGTGTTTTCAACCTCTAATGCATTGTGAATGCTGGGTAAAAAACCTGTCGGAAACCTTACATCTACGGCAGGCCCGGTAATTTGAACTATTCTACCTTCGCTCATGAAAGACTCCTTAATAAGGCTATAATTGCGACCCTGAAATGACTTCGCTGATTTCTTGGGTGATCAAAGCTTGACGACTACGATTTAGCTGAAGCTTCAAATCATCAACAATTTCTTCTGCGCGATCCGTTGCTGAAGTCATTGCCGCCATTCGTGAGCTCTGTTCGGCAGCATTAGATTCAAGCAGGAACCTATATAACGTGGTTTGCACATACCTCGGCAGTAAATTTTCAAAAATAATATCGGGTGAAGGGTTAAATTCAAACGTGACATTATTTGATTCATTCTTACATAAAGAATTAGCCTGCTCTGTTAACGGGAATATACGTTGTTGAGTTAATGATTTTTTTGTCGCAGAAATAAAAGACGTATAGATAACCTTGATTTCATCAATTTTTTTTGCTGAATATAACGAAATTAATTCATTGCAAAGGGGTTGCAGAGTTTCTTTTGCTTCTTTAACATTTAGATCGTTAACTTTTTTATAAGGTTTAATATCAGTTTTGTTAAAAAATGCCGAAACTTTTTTGCCAATTGTAACTAACTTAATTTCTTTCTCTTTATTATTTTTGATTGTTTCATAAGCAAATCTGTGCAGATCTTGATTGAAACCTCCACACAAACCGCGTTCACCGCCAATAACGATGACACAAGAAACTTTGACTTCTTCGTTTTTTAAACAGCGATGTTTAGATGGAGTAATATGAGATTTAATGTTGTGAAACATCGCCGAAAGCTTATTATTATATACTTTGCTCTGTTTCAGAAGATCGAGAGCGCGGTTTAATCTTGCCGTAGACATCATTTTCATCGCATTGGTGATTTGTCCCGTTGACGAAACACCTTTTATTTTTTGTCTTATATCGCGTAATGAAGCCATTTATTATTTCTCGGTGCTTATTTCAAGCAAAGAATTGCTTGCCGTTGCCGTAACTGCTTTTTGCTCGTGATGCTTCGGCAGATAAATGTGATACAGAAAATCTCTTATAATTGTTTCCAGTCCCTGTTCGCGCT
>Ga0172377_10004726_pt1 | contig 13980 bp, 11 predicted proteins | sample Pumphouse3metaG_FD_119749 | JGI IMG/M metagenome (GOLD analysis project Ga0172377, IMG submission 119749) | Leachate microbial communities from a municipal landfill in Southern Ontario, Canada - Pumphouse #3 metaG | ecosystem: Engineered > Solid waste > Landfill > Unclassified | place: Canada... | reverse complement strand
AATTTAAAAATGTAAAAAAAAAAACAAAATAACAATAAATATAAAAATTAATTAATTGTAAAAAAAAATAAATTTTATTGCAAAAAATATTAATGTAAAAACTTTCAATAAATTTTTAGATGCAACTGCTAATTCTTGTGTAACTATTATAGATTCTTATATTGAAACAAATAATGATTCTGTGTCGCTTCATGGTAATTCATCTGTTGATATTTATAATACAACATTTGTTAACAACAATTTTTTTAAATTTTTAGCACACGATTTCTCATTATTAAAATTAGAAAAAGTTTCTGTTATGAATGGTTTATTAGCATCTTGTGATAAATATGCTCAAATTTACTCAATAAAATCTACATTTAATGTTAGAGATAATGCTGTTCGTATGAGTGAATATTCTTTAATATATGACTTTTATTCGAAATGGAAAGTAACATCTTCAAAGCAAAATCAATATTTATTTTCTTTGATGGATATTGCAAAATTAAATATTGATAAATCAGAAATTTCTATAAATGAACAATGTGTTTTTGCTGTTGATAAATCAGAAATTAATATATCAAATTCAAGTATATCAAATAATAGTGAACATCTGTTGTTTGATTGCAGATACAATACAAAGTTAAAAATTTTAAATACAAATATAGTAGCATCATTTCTATTGCAATTACAGGATAATTCCAAAGCATATATAGAGAAAAGTGATATATATATAAGAAATTTAATTGCAAAAAATTCAGACGAATCAAGTATTTCTATATCTAATACAGTAATGAAATCAAATAATTCTAATTCTGTAGGGTTTATATTGTTCAATTATTCCAAAATAAATGTGTTAAATAGTATTATTGATAAATTTAATAAATGTATTATATGTAATAACTTAGATAATGTTAATATAAATGACACAAAAATAAATTGTAAAAATCAATTTATCCAACAAGATGGAGTAGATATCGATAATAAAATAGGTTCTTCTAAAATATTATATAAACTTCAATTGTTTGTTTTAAGTACAAGAAAAATATTCGTATTTAATTTTATATACAGATTAATTTATTTACTTTCTGTAAAAAATTATTCTATCTTAAATATAAATAATAAATATATATTATCTATCTACTTAAGAAGAGGAATGTTAAATAATGACTGGATTGCAGGTTCAAGTGATATAGATTATTTAACAATTATAAAAGATAATAATTTATATGCGGAAATGCAATCGGTGTTTAATATAAATAATAAATATAAAAAAATAAAAAAAATATTACCATTTTATGGCGAAAATCTTATAATGACAAATTCGGAATTAAATTTTTATTTAAAGTATGGTGGCATAAGAGTAAATAATTTATTGGATGCAAAACTTTTGAGTGGTGAAAAAAATATTAATCAAAAGATAGTTTTATACGAACATAATAAACAAAAGTTTAAGATTGATATAATATCCGAGATATTAAATTCATACATATTGTTTTCAAATAACTATTTTTGTGAAAGTGATATTGTAACTGATATATGCTTTTCGAAGGCTGTTATAGATATATTGAAATATATTGATTTTTCCCATACAGCTAACAAACCTATTAATTCAAGAATAGAGTTTTTAGAATATTATCTAGTAAATTGCTATGAAGATGAAAAAGATATATTAAAATATATTGTTTTTGTATTAAAAGACAATATAATTCTTAAAACTGATGTTAGAAATGAAATTTTTAATTTAATATTTAAGAAATTAAATGATTTATCTGTAGAATTTAATAACTTTGCTAAAAAAACTATGAATTTGAAAAAAATGAATAAAGATAAGCAGATTAAAACAGATAATATATTATTTGATGAAAAAATTGATAATTTGCAGAAAGAAATACCGGTTTCTTCTATAATTTTAGATTCGCCTGGAATATGCTATGTTACAATAGATGATTTAGATACTGCAAAATTTAGTCAATGTTCAGGATCATTTATGAATTTTTATAAAGAAATCAAAAAAATTAAAATTTTGTATTTTACTCCTGTTATGTTTTTTACAAAAAATATGTTTCAGATGCTTTTGTTAGCTATATTTAAAAATACTCCATTAAATTATCTTAAATTAAAGAATATAAATAACAAATATTTAAACAGAATATTCTATTTGAAAAGTAATACAGAGTATTATTATCATAATTATGATACATTAAAAATATTAATTTTAGAGTCAGTATCTGATTTGTCTTTCCATATTAATGATATAGATATTTCTAAAAAATTTATAGATATCAAAGATAAATTATTTTCTTTATTAATCCAAGTTTTTGGGTTTAATTTATATATCAAAAATGCTAAAATAAAAGATGATAGCTTTGTCGATAATATAATCGATAGCTATAAAAATTATAATAGAAGTAAAATTTTAGAAATAGATTCAATGTTATTAGTATTTGAAGACAATTGTGAGTTGTCAGATTTAGAAAGAATAATGAAAGTTATTTCTTTTATCAAAAAAAGTAAAAATGAATTTATAAAAGATTATTTAGATGAATTATGAAAAAATATTATTAAATAACAGTGTTCGAAACTTAGAGATAGAACAAAAAAAAATAAATTTAAATTCAACACCAAGTTATATTACAATAGGTGCTCATTACAGTTGTAATGCATCATGTGTTTTTTGTTTAGGCGGAGATTATCCTGATTTTTCTCTTGCCAAATATAAGGACTTTTTTGAACCAAAAATAGGACATATCTTAAAAAAAGCAATCAATGTCGGCTTTTGTGGTTTTGGCGAAATTTTACTTCATCCTGAAATTATTCAAATCTTAGATTATTTAAGTGAAACATTACCAAATCAATCAAAAGCTTTTACTACTAATGGGATAATGCTGAATGAAAAAATATGCCAAAAATTAACAGATGGCAGATATGATGTTATGATATCGTTACATGCTTCAAATAATGTTTTACATGAAAAAATTACCAGAACAAAAAAATTTAATGATATTGTTAAAAATATCAAAAGATTAGTTGAGTTAAAAAAACAAAAACAATCTAAAATAAGTATAAATATGGTTTTTGTTATTACACAAGATAATATTGATAATTTGTGTGATTTTATTAAATTTTCAAAAGAATTAGAAACTGACTGTGTAAGTGCAAATTATCTTACTATGTATGAACCAAATCATGTAGATATGTCTGTTTTTTGGATAAAAGATAAAGTTAATAATATTTTAGAGCAAGCAGAAAAATTGAGAGACGAATTATCTTTTAGTGTTAATTTGCCTTTAAAGTTCCAAGAATATAGTAAAGCAGATAATATTGCTTGCAGAGATCCATGGGAATTTTTTTACACAGAAGTCCAAGGATCTGTAAATCCATGTTGCTTAGCAGGCAATCATATAGGTAATTTGAATAGTAATGGTTTTGAAGAAATTTGGAATAGTGAAGGGTATGTAATGTTAAGAGAAGGAATAGCTTCCGGAAATATTCATACATGGTGTAAAAATTGTTTAAAGTATGATAAAAATAATGTTAATAAATTGCTGTCACATATTACATTTAGACCGGAAACTCAGCAACTTTTATTAAAATATATTTTTAAAAACAATAATAAATATAATCTTAAAAAGGAAGATATTGGCATAATTGATTTTGCCATTTAAATAAAAATGAATATTAGTCAGAAATTAAAAGAATTAAATTATAAATTAATTGAATGGCAGAAAAAAAATAAGAAAAATATTTTGTTTGGGTATCCTTATTGGCTAACAATAGACCCAACAAATTTATGTAATTTAGAATGTAGATTTTGTCCTACAGGTCAAAAAAGAGATACAAGACCAAAAGAAATAATGACAATAAGCAGATTTAAATCAATAATGGGAAAAATAGGAAGGTATCTTTTATATGTTGAGTTTTGTAATTGGGGAGAACCTCTCTTAAATAAAAATATACCGGAAATGATTTCTATTGCAAAAAAATATAAAGCAAGAACATTTGTGTCAACAAATCTTAATATTTCAATGACAGAAGAATATGCAGAAAAACTCGTTTTGTCAGGGCTTGACAGGATGACAATATCAGTTGATGGGGCAAGTCAAGAAACTTATGAGATATATAGAAAAAATGGGAAACTTGATTTGGTTTTGAAAAATATAAAAATGCTTGCTCAGGCAAAAAGAAAATTGAATTCGTCAACTCCGCATCTGCATTGGCAATTTTTAGTGTTTAAGCATAATGAACATGAAATAGAACAGGCAAGAAAAATGGCTATAGAGTCAGGGGTTAATGATATTGGTTTTACAGCTCCTTTTTGTGCTCCGGATTGGGTATCTACAATTGATGAATATAATAATTATATAGTTAGAGATAATGATAAAGCAGTTGCTTTTAAACATGCTGAAACAAAACTTTGCAATTGGCTTTGGGATGCTATTACAATAAATGCAGACGGATCTGTATCTCCATGTTGTTCTGTCGAAGATAAAAAAGATGATTTTGAAATGTTTTCAAAATGGAAGCCTTTTTTCTTTTTGTGGAACAGCAAAAATTACAGGATAGCAAGAAAATATGTTACGGATAAACATAAATCTAATAAAGAAAATATTTGTACAAAATGTGACCACATAGGTGCAAGTAATCATAGGGATATCAGTTATGAATAAACAAAACTTAGTAGAGTCAAATAGAAATTTAAATTATCAAGAATATGAACAAAAAAAGATTATATTAGAATCTTATCCGACATCAATTTTTGTGCAGATTGATGCTCCATGTAATCAAGATTGTCTTTTTTGTTCAAGACCGGATAGTTATAAATATTTTAATTTAGAAGAATTTAAAAGTAAATATGAACAAAAATTATTACCGGTATTAGAAAGAGTTGAGAGAATTAATATTACCGGTTCCGGTGAACTTTTGTCTTTGCCGGAAGCTCTTAAAAATTTAGAATATTTTAATCAATTTACTTATGCAGAAAAAATGTTTGCTACAAATGGTTCAACCTTAACTCCTAAGATGGCTGATCATATTATTGAAAGCAACAATAGATATTTAATTCACATATCTATGCATTCTTGTGATCCTATGACTCATAAAGTAATGACAAAATCAAATACTTACGGCGCTGTTATGCAAAATGTTGATTACATTATGAAAGCTAAAAAGAGTACTGATAAATTAAGAGTTAATTTTATATTTGTGGCGACAACTGAAAATATAGAAAAGCTTCCGGATTATGTTAAGTTTGCAGCTGAAAAAGGTGCAGACAACGTGGTAGTTTATTATAATTTTGTTTACAGATTAGACCAGAAATATTTATCAACTTATTTTGCAAAAGACAAAACAAATGAAATGTTTGATAAAGCTTGGCAGTTGTCAAAACAATTAAATGTTAATTTGCAGCTTCCTCAAAGATATAACCAAAAAGAATATCCTTCAGAAACAATGTGCAGAGAAGCTTGGACACAACTGATGATTAATCCTTCAGGAGATATTATTACCTGCGATGCTGCAGGGGACCAGAGAGAAACAATTTTAGATAAAGAAACATTTATGGAAGTTTGGAATGGGAAATATTTTGTAGAAATAAGAAAAAAATTGTTAAACGGCAATAGTGCATGTTCAAATTTTTGTATCAGAGCAAATCAAGCTTCTTTAAATAAATTTAATTCGCATTTTATAACAAGAGGGAAAAGCCAAGAAGAAATTGATAAATTTATGGAGAATGCATGAGGATTTCACTTGTTAAATGCCCTGTCTGGGGAACTAGAGAACCTCCATTAGCGCTTGCACAGCTTTCGGGAGATTTGAAAGCTGTTGGCATAGAAGTAAAGTCATTTGATTTAAATAATTATTTGTATAAATATAGAGATATGAGTTTTACAAATCTTTGGGCATGGGAACAAGTATCTTTTTGGTATCAGAAAAAAGAAGTTTTTAATTTCTTTGACTCAATATTGCCAAAATTAGAATCTTATATTGACAGAATTTTGGAAAATGATCCTAAAATAGTTGGATTTTCGTTGGAATCATCATCTTTTTATTCTACTGTTTATATTTCAGATTTAATAAAGAAACGAAATCAAAATATTAAAATATTTTTTGGTGGACAATTATTTTATGACAAAAGAAATATAGAGAGAAGTTTTAACGAATCAAAGGTAGATTACATCTTGCTTGGGGAAGGAGATGTAACAGTTTGTGAACTTGTAAAAATATTGTATAGAGATGGCAATATTAATTCTTGCGATGGTATATGTTATAAAGATAATGATAAAATAGTTTTTACAAAGCCGAGACAAATGTTGAAAAATTTAGATAATTTACCATTTATGGATTTTTCAGATATGAGTCTTAATGATTATGATGATAATGAACATTTGCCTCTTATGACTTCAAGAGGCTGTGTTTGGGCATGTAAATTCTGCAGTACTCATTCTTTCTGGCAAGGATATAGACAGATGTGTGCAGAAAGAATACATCAGGAAATAGCATACCACAAAATAGCTTACCCAATGGCAGGTCATATTGATTTTCAAGATTTAGAGTTTAATGCTGATGTTAACAGATTGAAAGAATTTTGTCAGTTAATGATAAAGTATCCGCCTTTTGGCAGTAAACAGTATTGGTTATCAAATGCCATAGTAAATCCTTTAATGACAAAAGATATTTTGGAATTGGTTAAAGAATCGGGATGTAAAAAATTAATTTTTGGTATAGAATCCGGTTCTCAAAGAGTTTTAGATTCGATGGGAAAGAAATATAAAGTAAAAGATGCAAAAAAAATTATAAGAGATGCTTATGAAGTAGGCGTTAAAGTTACTACTAATTTTATGTTTGGATTTCCTGGTGAAACAGAAGAAGATTTCCAAGAAACATTATCTTTTATTAAAGATGTCGGTAAATATATTGAAAGAGTTTATCCTTCAAGAACATATTTTGCTATGGAAGAATTTAGCTATGTATATGACCATCCTGAAGAATTTAATATAAAAACACCGTTTAATCATCATTTATATTGGCAGACAAAAGATGGATTAAATACATATCCGGTAAGATTAAAAAGATGTCAAAAATTCGAAGAAGTTTGTAAGGACAATGGAGTCAATGTTGATTGTGGTGTAAAAACAGCTGTTTTAATGGATGAATACTTTAACTTAGGTTTTTATTATGATCATGAAAGACAGTATAATAAAGCATTAGATTGTTTTTCAAAATATTTGGAATTAGATAGTCAAAACGAGATAATTAAAAAAAGATATGATGAAATAAAAAAAATGGATACAAGCAATGCAAGATAAAGATTTTTATTTACAAGGTACCGATGTCGAAAAGGAACACTTTTCAGGTAACAGAGGTGTTTGTTTCGAGTGGAATATAATTTATCAATGTAATTATAGATGTTCGTATTGTATTTTCGACGGAAAATGGGAAGAGTATGGACCTAGGACAATTTTTAAATCAGTTAATGAATTGTTAGAAATATGGAATAGAATTTATTCTTTGTATGGCAAAACATCAATCGTTTTTACGGGTGGCGAACCGACTATTTATCCTAATTTTTTTGAATTTATCTCGAAATTATCACAAAAACATTATCCGATAAATATATCAAGTAATGGTTCCGGAGATTTAAAACAATTATGTGAAACTTGTGACAATACAAAAGTTTCTATATCTATAAGTTTCCATCCTGAATTTGATGATGCAGAAACAGTTATAGAAAGGGCAAAATATTTGAAAGAAAAAGGGTTTTTAGCAGAATTTATAAATTATTGTTGCTATCCTCCACATATATCAAAATTAATGGATTATGTGAAACTATTTAAAGATAATGGATTAACAATAAAGGCAATACCATTTTGTGGGAATTATAACGACAAAAATTATCCTGGCTCATATACAGTTGAAGAAAAAGAAATATTAGGTATCAATGAAGTTTGGGAAGCAAATGTTAAGAGAAAAGGTACTTTGTGTGCAGCCGGTCAAAAATCAGCTTTAATTTTTCCGGATGGTAAAGTTGCAAGATGCGGACAAATCGGAGAAAGAATTTTAGTAGGCAATATATTTGATAAAAATTTTAAACTTTTGGATAAAGCTCAAGAATGTGATGTTGATATTTGCCCATGTTTAAAAGTTGTGAAAGCATAATTTAAAAAGGAAGAAAGAAAAATGCAATTAGAAGAATTAAAACAAAAAATGAAAGTATTGCCTAAACATCCGAGAATTTACCCTCCATATAAGGTACACTGGAACTGGGATATATCGTTTAAGTGTAACTATAAATGTTCATATTGTGAAGTTATCAGGAGAGATGAAGAATTTAATACTCAGATAGCTGACACGGATAAATGGAGAGAAGTCTGGGGCAGAATATTTGATAATTATTGGTGTACACATGTAAGATTTTCCGGCGGAGAACCTACAATATATCCTAATTTTTTGTCGTTTATAGGCATGCTATTGGAAAAACATACGGTGGATATTACCACTAATTTAAGTTTTGATTTAAATAAATTTTTAGATAAAGTAAAACCTGGAGGACTTTCAATATCTGCAAGTTTTCATCCGGAGTTTTGTGATTTTGAAAGTTTTTTTGAAAAGTTGAAATATTTACATTTTCATGGATTTCCGTCAACATTGTCATATGTCGGATATCCTCCTCATTTAGATAAAATACCGGAATATAAAAAGAGATTAGAAGATTTACAGATGTATTTTAAAGTAATTCCTTTTATTGGTAACTATAAAGATAAAAAATATCCTGAAAGTTATGATTCAAGAGAAAAGAGATTATTAGAAGGTTTTGCTACTGATTCTAAAGATCAGCATTTGAATGATATGAATTCAAAATGGCTTGATTGGAGAGTTGAAAAAGAAGGAAGTCCTGAAAAGAAAGAAAGCAAAGTTAAACTGGGAAAATTATGCAGAATGGGGCAAATGTATGCAATAATTCATCCTGATTTAGAAGTTACAAGATGTTGTGCCGGTTATCATGGAAGGGAATCAGGAATATTAGGAAATTTGTTAGATAAAGAATTCCTTCTAAATGATGAAGCTGTTAGTTGTTCAGTAGCAAGAGATTGTCCATGTTTTAAGGGAATGTTTGTCGGAGAAGAAGAAGATAAGTGGGAACCATTATGGGAAGCATTAGATCATCCCATATATAAATTGGAATATATGAGAGAGTATGCAAAAATTTTAAAAGAACAAGGAAATAAAAAATAATGACAAGTACAATACAAAATAGATGTGATATTCCGCCAAATAGATGTTTTTTTACATGGGATATACATTATGAATGTAATTTTAGGTGCAGTTATTGTTTTTTTTGTGACAGCTGGGAAGAAGAAAAGAAAAAAAACAGATATCCGGGATTAGAAAAATGGAAGCAAATATGGGACGATATTTATAAAAAGTATGGTGGCGGACATATTCATATTTCCGGTGGTGAACCATTCTGTTACCCTGATATTTTCGAACTGACTTTGCATTTAATTAAAAATTTTACGGTTGAGTTTGATACAAATTTATCTTGGGATGTTGATAAATTTATGTCATTGATAGGACCGGAAAAAGTTAAATTTGCCGGTTCGTTTCATCCTCAATTTGCTAATTTTGATGAACATTTGATTAAAATAAAAAAACTTAAAGATGCCGGATATGATTTAGGTATTAATTATGTTGCACATCCAACACAATTGGAAAAAATGCCATATTATAAACAAAAATTAGAAGAGATTCATGTTCATCTTGATGTTATGCCTTTTAGAGGGACATATAACGGGAAAATATATCCTAAAAATTATACAGATGAGGAAAAGAGAATAATTGAATTAACTGATAAAAATACAGCCCCAAGAATGTTAGAGGCTTATGAATCTCATGATGAAGATAAAAATGTTGAAAAAGTAACTCCAAAACATATAGAAGAAGAAAATAAACAATTAAGTATAAAAAATCAAACTGCTTATGATTCAACGGCACATTATGCTAAAACTAATAAGCATTATCATAAATTATGTAGAATGGGGCAGATGTATACAAAAATACATCCTAATGGTAATGCCTATAGATGTTGTTTAATTCAACCGGAAGGATTAATAGGAAATTTAATAGATGGGACATTTAAGTTTTATGAAGAACCAAAACCATGTGTTTATGATAAATGTCCATGCTGGGTTGCAATGATATCAAATGAGGAGGATAACTGGTTATTCCATTGGAAAACTCCAAAGGTTAAACCATTTTTAAATAAATGATAGAATTCGATTGGTTGATTCATTATAGATGTAATTATAAATGTTATTATTGCTTTTTTGCAGAGCATTGGGATTATGTTGAGAAAAAAAATATAAGATTGCCATATATGCAGTGGGTTGATGCTTGGAAAAGAATCCATAATAAATATGGTGATATAAAAATTATAATAACAGGCGGGGAACCTGCAATTTTCCCTAATTTTCAGGAATTACTTATAGAATTAAATAAGTTTTCTGAAATATCATTTGATACAAATCTTTCATACAGCCAAGAAAAACTTGAACAATTAGTTAGTAAATTAGATTGTTCAAAACTTTTTATAGGCGCAAGTTTTCATCCGATTTTTGCAAATCTTGATGATTTTGTTAAAAAAATAGAAATTTTACAAAAATATAATGTTAACTGCAGAGTTCATTATGTTACTCATCCGAATCAGTTAAAACAAATGCCTAAAGTCAAAGATACTTTTTTATCTAAGAATGTTAGATTTACTCCGATTCCTTACAGAGGAATATTTAATGGTAAACAATATCCGGAATCATTTACAAAAGAAGAAGAAGAAATAATTTATGGAGTTACAAAAGATATTGCAGAAGTTGATAAACAATGGGCGGATGTGCAAGTTGAGCAGACAGACAGTAAAGGAAAATTATGCAGAGCAGGACAACTATATGCAAGAGTAGATTGTGACGGAACAGTATATCCTTGCGGACATGATTTTAAAGAAACAGGCGGGGATTACATTATAGGTAATATTTTAAAAGAAGATTTTTCTATGCGAAAAGAACCAATCATATGTAAGCATAGTAAATGTCCATGTGAATTTAGGTGGATTGTAAATGAAAAAAAACTATTTAAAAATACGGAAAATGAAAATGTACGATTTTAATATTGAGAAAGCAAAAAAATGCATAGCGAGCAATAAAATAAACGAAGCGATAGAGATTTTGGAAATTCTGAAAAACGATTCTGAATACGGTTATAAATTTGACGTTTTGTTTGAATTGTCAAAAGCTTATGTAAAATCAGGGAACAATAAACGGGCAGTGGAAAATCTGGAAAAATGTCTGAATATACAATATGATAAAAATGTGTATATTCTACTTTCAGGTGTTTTTGAATGTGAAAAACGTTACAGAAAATCTCTAAAAATTTTATTCGGTCTTTTGAAAAAAGGTGAAAAATGCAAGGATATACACGAAAGGATTATACGTATCCTGTTCAACATTAAAAGATATGTTTGGTCTAAAAAATATATAGACAAATATACGGATAAATTATATTATTATTCAGTATACGAACATTTAATGAAATCAGAGTTTACATTTGGCGGCTTAAGCAAAAGAGAGCTTCTTGAACTTGAATTTTTATACAATGATTTGTTGAATGCCAAAGCCGGTTTTAATATTTTAAACATTGAAATAAAGTTGCTGAGGCTGTATTGTACCGGACATGATTTTTTCAGAGGAAAAGAAGATTTCGTAAACCGCATAAATGATAAAAGTGCTGGTCAATCTGTTTTATTCCAGAAAATATACAATACGATGTTAAATACCGTTGAAATAGCATCGGGAAAGACGGAACTGCTTTCAAAGCCTTTATGTTTAGCTGTAACACTCACTAACAAATGCAACGTTTTGTGTAAATTCTGCAAAAGCCACAAAATGAAATGGGAACTGCCTCGCAATACGCATAAACAGATATTGGAACTTATTCCGTTTTTACATGAAATTGCATGGGCTGGTGGCGAAGTTTTTTTATATAAAGATTTTTATGAATTATTCAGCTGTGCGAAAACAAATAACGTACGTCAGGAAATAGTTACAAATGCGATGCTTCTTGATAAAAAATGGCTTGATGAAATAATGATGTCTAATACTAAACTTGCAATATCGGTAAGAAGCGTAAAAAAGAAACTGTACGAAACTCTCAGCAAAGGTGCTTTATTTGAAAAACTTATATTCAATTTGGAATATATGAAAAAAAATGCTGATAAAAAATATAGAAATTTCGAACTGGCGATGTATATACTTGTTACTAGATATAATTTTACCGAGCTTGAGGAACTTATTGATTTTGCCGGATTTTACGGATTTAATACCGTAAGATTTATTCAGCTTGACAATAGGGAAGACATTGATAAAGGCGAAGATATTTGCCGAACTGAATCGTGCTATTATGCCGAATTGCTCTCTGTATTGAATAAGGCCATTAAAAAAGCACAGTCTTATGGGATCAGAATTCGCAATGAACTTCCCGTCAGTATTGATTATAAACGGACAGCCGAAAATCATCCGGAATATTATACAGCTTTTGACTATCACGCTGTCTGTGAAAACAATCTGGATTTTGATTTAAAACGTTTCATGTCAGAAGAAGTGGTCAAATGTTCGGAAAAAGCCAAATTGTTCTGCCGTTTTCCATGGAATGCGATGTCCGTGCTCAGTGGCGGATTGGTAACATTTAATTGTTTTTGCCTGTCTGAAAAAAATGTCGGTAATGTTTCTGAAAATAGTCTGGTGGAAATTTGGAATTGCCATGCTGTAAAAAATTTCAGAAAGAAAATAATTGACAATACATACGGCAGTGTATGCAATTCATTATGCATCAAATACGGAGTACACAGATAAATTATGAAAAATAAAATAAGTTTTTCTTGGGATTTACATTGGAGTTGTAATTATAGATGTCCATATTGCTGGTGGCATGGTAAATGGGATGAGTTTGAAAAACGGAATGTTTATCCGGGACTTGAAAAATTAATAGCAGTTTGGAAAAGGATTTATGATTTATATGGTGAATGTCATTTAGAAATAGCTGGTGGTGAACCATCAATATATCCACAATTTAATGAATTTATATTGGAAATATTAAATTACCATACAGTTTCAATAATGACAAATTTATCAGGTAATTTAGATAAAATTATAAATGATAAAAGTGAAAAAGTAAGAACAAGATTTAAAATGGGTGCAACATTTCATCCTTTGTTTGCAAATATGGAAGAGTTTCTTCCAAAAGCAAAACAAATTAGACAAAATGATATGTCTATAGGTGTATTATATTTATCGTACCCGCCGCAAATAAAAGATATCCCAAAATATAAAAAATTATTTTCTGATAATGACATCTATTTTTCAGTTTCAACTTTTTGGGGAACATATAATGGTAAAAATTATCCTGATTCGTATACTGATGAAGAAAAGAAGATTATAGGTATAGCTATCGGTGAAAGAAAAGATGAAAAATTTCAAACAGAACCGTTAATAACAAAAGGTAAATTATGTAATGCAGGGTATACTTATGCATTAATTCATCCGGACGGTGAAGTTTTGCCTTGTGGTGGTGCCAGCTGGAAGGGAGAACAAATAATTATTGGCAATATCTTTGACCCAAATTTTAAATTGTGGGATAAGCCAAGACAGTGTCCTTCCCAAAATTGTCCATGTAATGAATGGGCTTTTTTAATGGCTGATAAATAAAATTCATATAGGTATTTTCTTATGGAAGTTTACAAACAGATAGAACAAGCAAAAGACTTAATCAAACAAAATAAATTTGATGAATCATTATCTTTGTTGGATGATATTTTACCAAAAGCAAATCAATATCAATCAGATGTTATATTTGAGATTGGCAAGATATATATGTTGAAGAAGGAATATAATAAATCAATATCTTTTTTAATAAAAATTTCTCAAGATAAAGTATTTTATAATTTAGTAAATGATT
>Ga0172377_10004721_pt1 | contig 13983 bp, 8 predicted proteins | sample Pumphouse3metaG_FD_119749 | JGI IMG/M metagenome (GOLD analysis project Ga0172377, IMG submission 119749) | Leachate microbial communities from a municipal landfill in Southern Ontario, Canada - Pumphouse #3 metaG | ecosystem: Engineered > Solid waste > Landfill > Unclassified | place: Canada... | reverse complement strand
TCTCCGTACTTATTCTGTTTATACAAACGCCGCGCCGCACTTAAAGCATCAGATATTTGCTTTTGCTGTTCTTTCTGAAGCTGCGCCAAACGCGCCGCTTCGGCTTGGGCTTTGACATATTTGTTGTAAGTATCAAGACCATACCAGACGCCGCCGATAATTAACGCTGGCAGAATAATTGCCGGCAATATCTTTTTCCCATTGGAACCGGACTTTTTAACTTTTATTTTAGTCTTTACTTTCCCACCGGACAACGCGTTTATAAAATCGCCGCAGGAAGTAAAACGATCTTCCGGTTTCTTACTTAAAGCCCGCATTAAAACAGCTTTTTGTTTTTTGCTGAGTTCGGGGAGCGGTTCGGGAAGTTTCTGTTCGACCACATTCATCATCAGCATGGCATCGCCGGTCTCGAATACCGACTGGAACGGGACTTTCCCGGAAACAAGTTCATAGAACATCACCGCTAAGGCGTATTGATCAGTAGCGGCGTTCTGTTCTTTACCGGTCCATTGTTCGGGAGCCATGTATGGACGGGTACCGGAAGTGTCGAATTTTTCCTGCGAGACCCGGCTCATGCTGGAACGCACTTCCGCCGCCAACCCGAAGTCCATGACTTTGACGTCATCATTGGCGCTTATCATAATGTTGGATGACTTTATGTCCCGGTGAATTATGTTTTTAGAATGCGCGTAATCCAACGCTGCCGCGACTTTCGCGCAAACGGCAACGGCGCGGTCAAAAGGTACCTTGCGGCCGGTAAATTGTTTCTTCCAGGCGCTCAGTTCCGAACCGGGGACGTATTCCATGACCACCAGATAACTGCGGCTGCTGATACGCAGGAGTTTTTCCGCGGCGGTATCAGCCTGTTCGACTTTGTGCAGATGCAGCAGACCCGCGATATTCTGATGCAGCAGTTTGGAAACCAGAACGAAATTCTCGCGGACGTTTTCCATTTCCCCGGGTATGGCGGATATCTCCGGCGGCAAGGCTTTCAGCGCCACCTGGACCCCGGCGATCGTGTCTTTTGCCAGAAAAACCGTTCCAAAACCTCCGGCACCAAGCTCCCGAATGATGTGGTAACGGTCGATTTTGCCCAACGGCTGAAAATCGTCTTCCGTCATGGTCGGCATATCGCCGATGGATAGATCCACGTTCAGCGCTGCCGCTTCGGTCTTCATATCGTTTAACGAAGCGTCTTCTTTTCTCTCCATACGGTCTCCATTATTTTTCCATACTCAAGCGGGACGCTTAAGCTACATTAAATTTTTCACTCCGCTGATCCCGCATCCCGGCGGCAACGACGGGTTGTCCGGATCCAGCCAGTACCAGTTTTTACCGTCAGTCAGGGCGAAGCGCTCATCCCGGTAAGAAACAAAAAAGTTACTCGCATCAGGCAGAACCGAAGCCAGCGGCAGGCGTTTGTTGACCAGCAGATATGCTTCCGAATCATAGTCTTTGCGTTTTATGACAATTCCCGCGGTGTTACCCGGATTCTTATTGTCCGCATACTCGTCCGGACATAAATACACTCTCAGGAAAACCGTCAGGTTATACGGTTGAGCCATTGGCGACGCCAAAGACAGTTGATATTCTTTCCGACGTTCAAGATAATTGGGCTCGTTGAATATTTCTTTGCCGTCAAGATAGGTGCCGTTGGTCGAGTCCATATCCGCAACCCAGGCGCCTTTGGCATCGATTCCCAGCTTGCAATGAGTACCGCTGATCTTAAGATTCATATGTTTCATCTTTTCATAATCCCACCGCACGCCCGGCGGGGCTTCATGGCGCAGCACCATATCAGCCTGACGGCTTCTCCCGGCGGTAAGCTCCTTGCCGAAAAGATAGATATTTGTGCCGTTTTTACCTTCCAGGACGAGTTTCCGGCAGGAGCCGGCAGGAACCGGAGGAATAGACATTTTCCGTTCGGCCGGCGCCGGATGCAACGGCAGTCCCTGGTACATCTCAAGGGGCACCCATAATTCCGCTTTTTTCAGTTTTTCCAGCAATTCGAAGATCGAGGTTTTGTCCCGGGTCAGATCCAGCCCTTTCAGGATATTCAACTGATGATCGCTGGCATGGCCTTCCTGTTTTATATCGCTGATCTTGATCGTCAGGTTTTCCAGCACTTTGTCGCTCTGCTCGTTCTGCGGATATATGTCGATCAGCAACTGCTGGTCGTAACAGTATTCCGCATCGTTTATCCGGTAGGAAAAATGCATATCCACATTCTGGGACACCCCCATACTGGAAGATTCCGGACGATAATTGAAATTGGCCGTCCTGGACGAGCGCAGGCGGTGAAAACGCGGATCGAATTTCCTGAATTCGTCATTCCCGGGAAATCTCAGATAAAAACAGAAGTCGCCTGCTTCGCCCGCCTCCGGGCTCAAAGGCGTTACCCGGAACTGGAAACTGGACATGGCGCCGGTCAGAAAAACCGACGCGCCCTGGTTCCATTCCACCGAAAAATGGCCGCAGTCCGAATAAAATTCAGCTTTGGCGTTTGCGGACGCTCTTTTTATTTCCGAAGGAGTCGGATCAAACGCGGGAGAAGGCAGCGGAACGACCGAAGTCCTGCCGCTCGAGATGTCATTCCTGACCAGCGGCCCGGTATCGGTGCCGCCTGGATCCACCGGAACCGGTTCCGGTTGTTCAGCATAACTTAAACTTTGGTCAAGCCGCGCTCCGCATTCGCTACAGAACGCTTCTCCGGGTTCAAGTTCCGCTCCGCATTGTTCACACTTATCAGCCATTTTTAATTCCTCAATTTTATTTATTGTCATCTGTAAAATTACTTCCGGGACGTTCGGGACAAAACCTACAAGCCCCGGAAGCAAACAGCGGCTTCGCATCTCGCAAAATAACGCAAGATAACAGGAAAATAAATCTGGAATGGAAATGCTCTGATACATTGTCTTTAAAAACAATATATTTCAGGCCAAGCCGTTCCTGACTAACGCACAATACCGCACACAAAACGAAATCCACAGTTTGCGTTTGGTTTTGTTCGGGTGTCCCTGTTGCGGTTCGCACAGCGCATATTGCCCGGTTTGTTGTTGAACGAGCCGCCGCGAAGAACGGCAAAAGGACATGAACGATTTATTCACCTTTTATTCAATATTGATTTTTTCCATCCTCCCGACAACCTTCCAAGTTCATTTATGCGCTCTCCGGCATATATCATCTGCCGGCCTGACAATATATGGAGTTCCGCCGCTATCCTGAGCAATTGACGCAATTTCCACAAGTAAATGTCAACATAATTCAGTTGCCGCGCTTCTTTTGTAATAACAACCTGTCCAATAATATCCTGAAAGTCAAGCGCGGCATTCTCAATCCGCAAGGTTAAACTCTGCCGGTACTGTTTCGGGAACTTACTTGAACATTGAAACAGCCAGACAATAAAATCCCTGGTCTTGATAAACAAAGGCGATTCTTTATATTTTTCTGAATTTGACATTGGGCATTACCTTGCTGATTATCCCCGCTGTATTGCCATGACTCAAATGCTGCAGCCACCCCTTGATTGAAGCGGAGATCTGATCATAGTCAATAATATGGCGGTTAATAAGTTTATTATAGCGTCTCATACGCTTCCTGAAACGACTTACATTTTCACGAGCTATCCTTTTCCCCCGCGGAGTTAAACGAAACCCAAGAAATACGAATCCCTGCCGGCATGGAGCAAAATAGGTTTTATTAGCGTGGCAAAGCAGGCGATATCGGGCGAGGAATTTTTCAATGCTTAATTTTGCTTTCTTTAACGTCTCAACGTCATTGTCAAATAATACCCAGTCATCAGCATACCGGACATATCCGGCCGGTCTTATCTCATGATGTACATATTGGTCCAGTTCGTTTAAAATAACATTTGCGAAAAACTGACTGGTAAGATTCCCGATAGGCAAACCGCAAAAACGTAACCCTGGAGTCAATAAACCGTCTCCGGCAAACCAGTATGGGGCACGTTCGTCATCCAGCAGTCCCACGCCGGAAGACAGTAGTTTTTTTATCAGGTCAAGGATGCGGGAATCAGCTATTTTTTTACTTAATATTTCAAATAAAATATCATGATCCGCCGATGGAAAGAATTTTACTATATCGCCTTTGAGAAAGTATTTCCGGTTACGAACATGCCAGTGACATTTTTCGAGCGCTTTATGGACTCCTTTGTTTTTCCGACAGGCATATGAGGCTTCACTGAATCTGGCTTCATATATCGGCTCAAGCACATTGACCAACGCATGGTGAACCACCCGATCCCGAAACGGGGCAGCAGATATTTTCCGCTTTTTCGGTTCGTAAATATAGAAACTTTGATAACGTCCCGGCCGGTAAACTCCTTTTTCAAGTTCATTGATCAAATTTATCAGATTGATTTCAGCATTCATCGCAAAGTCCGCGGCAGGCGCCTTGTATCGTTTATGGCGCAATGCTTTCTGATATGCTGTCCAAAAATTATCCCGGCTGATAAATATCGGCCAGAGTTTTTTAAATGTCTTTGCCATTTTTCCCTTTTTAAAAAAATTTCAGCCGCTCCGCGGCATTTCTGTTCAGAATCATCAGAAATTCAGGAATCAGCAATTCAGAACGCCAGAAATACCATTCCTGACTAACGCACAATACCGCACACAAAACGAAATCCACAGAAGGCGACTGGTCTTGAGCGGGGGTCCCTGTTGCGGTTCGCACAGCGCATATAGCCCGGTGAGTAGTAGAACGAGCCGCCGCGAAGAACGCGCATTTGCGCGATATCTGATTTTACATACTCCGCTTTCGCACCGTTTGTCCAGCTCGGGTCAAGGCACCATTCCCACACATTTCCAAGCATATCAGCCAAACCGAAACCGTTACGTCCTTTATAACCATAGTAATCCACCGGAGCGACATATGCCCAGCCGTCTTTCCATTTCCCTAGTGTCCAATATGCCCCTTTACTGTTTATCGGGTCAGTTGACGCCACATTAGCTCTGTCTTGGGCATCCGTCCAGTCATCGCCCCACCAGAATTTAGTGCCGGAACGCCCGCCACGACAGGCATACTCCCATTCCGCCTCCGTCGGCAGGCGGTACTCAAGATCATCGGGCAGGCGGTTGGCTTCGCGCTCTTTTTTAGTCAACCATTGACAGAAAGCCGTTACGTCGTTCCAACTCACGCAAGTCACCGGAAAGTTGTCTTTTACCGGATAACTGTAATCAGGGTCTCTCCAGTTTTTACCGTTCCGAAAACACCATTTGTTTTCCGTCTGGCTGAAGCAAAAAGCCTTTCCGGACTTTTCGGCGTCGGTCTTGTAACCGGTGGCCTCAATGAACCTGCGCCATTGCCCGACCGTCACTTCCGTCCGCCCCATCCAGAAGCCATGTTTAATCTCGGCGCGGCGAGGGCTGTCTCCTTCATCGTTATAAAATTCAGCCTTGCCTTGCCCTTCCGGCCCGGCGGCCCATTCCCGTTCTTCTTGCGTACTGCCGAGCATGAAAGTCCCGGGTCGGATATAAACCAGTTCCGCGCCCAAATCCGGCACCAGCCAATTTGTGTTAACTTTGGGACAGTTAGTAATGATCCGACGCTTGTATGCCGTGATCTTTGCCTGTAATTGTTTTAATTCTGATTTATCATTTATATCCAGACAGTTTCCATATTCAATAAGAAACTTGCTTATTTTAAACAAGGCAAGCATACAGAGTTTTGAGGCTTCCAAGGAACGGGTTCCAAGTTCTTCAGCTTTAGCGAAAAGTTCTCCGGCATTTTTCATAACCGAAGGAAATTCTTTTTTTGCCTTTTCCTTTTTGCTTTGCAGTTCCACCCCGCCCCGGGCATTGGAAATCGCTTCCGGCAGACTGCTTAAGGCTTTTTCGTAAGCCTCAACCGCCGTTTGCCATTCTCCGCGATTTAACTCGCTTTCCGCTTTCATCGCCGCCAGGCTCACCCGGCTCCAGACCGTGCCGCCGTATTTTTGCAGATCACTTGAGGAAACGGCCTTAAGCTGTTCTTCGTAACGCTGTTTCAACGGTATGACAGTCTGATAACCTTTTGCATAAGCTTTCGCTTTCGTATAATAATTTCCGGCCGATTTGTAGAGTTTCGCGGCGCTGGCGAAATCGCGCTTTTTCATGGCGTCAGCCGCGTTACCCGCTAAGCGTTCCGCGTTCTGATAAAGCGCTTTTGCATCCCGTGAAGCACTAAATTGTTCCGCTATGCGTTTAGCATCCCCACTGTCAAACCGGGCCGTTTTCGCGGCATTGCGTTCTCCATCGAGTTTCAGCAGAGCCTGGCATTGGCTGATCACATTTTGGTAACGCTTCAAAGCCGAGCCGTAGTCCTCCTTTTCAAACAAAGTCCAGGCGGTTTTAAATAATACTTTCAATTGTTTTATATCCTGGTAAAAACCATCCGTACCATTGATTTTCTGCGCGCTTTCCCAGATAACTTCCGCTTCGCTGCGGATTGGCGATACGTCCGCCAGGTCTGCCGCCCGCGCGATATTCTCCTGCAACTGCCGCGCCTCAGCGTTTTTACCGTCAAGATTGAAAACCGTCTGTAAAGCGGAAGAGGCTTCCCCGTATTTATTCTGTTTATACAAACTTCGCGCCGAACTCAACGCCTCTGAAATCTGCCGTTGTTGTTCTTTCTGCAGTTGCGCTAGCCTGGCGGCTTCGGCTTGAGCCTGGGTGTACTTGTGGTAAGTATCAAGACCATACCAGACGCCGCCGGCGCCCAGGGCAATCAATACGATTGCCGCCAATAGCTTTTTCCCGTTTGAACCGGACTTTTGCGTCTTTACTTTGCCGCCGGAAATTCCCTTGATAAAATCGCCGCAGGAAGCAAAACGCTCTTCCGGTTTTTTACTCAAAGCCTGTAAAAGAGCGGCATTTTGTTTTTTATTAAGCTCGCTTAAGGGTTCCGGCTGTTTTTGTTCGACGACATTCATCATCAACACAGTATCGCCGGTCTCGAAAACCGAATGGAACGGAACTTCTCCGCTGACCAGTTCATAGAACATTGCCGCCAGGGCATACTGGTCGGTGGCCGCGCTCTGTCTTTTTCCCGTCCACTGTTCGGGGGCCATATAGGGGCGGGTACCGGAAGTGTCGAATCTTTCCTGCGACACCCGGCTCATGCTCGAACGTATTTCCGCCGCCAGCCCGAAATCCATGACTTTGACTTTTTCATCCGGCGTGATCATGACATTGGAAGGCTTGACGTCCCGGTGGATAATATTGTTTTCATGCGCGTAGTCTAAAGCCGCGGCGACTTTGCCGCAGATAGCGACAGCTTTATCGAAGGGGATTTTTTTGCCGTTGAACTGCTTGCGCCAGTCTCCGAGAGTCGAGCCCGCAATATATTCCATTACCACCAGATAGCCGCGGTTGCTGATCCGCAGGAGTTTTTCGGCGGCGGCATCGACTTCCCCGACTTTATGCAAATGCAGCAGGCCGGCTATATTGGGATGCAGGAGTTTGGATATCAGGGCAAAATTATTGCGGACATTTTCCAGTTCGCCGGGTATGGCGGATATCTCCGGCGGCAGAGCCTTCAGCGCCACCCGGATACCGGCAACCGTATCCTTCGCCAGAAAAACCGTCCCGAAACCGCCGGTACCCAGTTCCTTGACGATCTGATAGCGGTCAACATCGCCCAAAGGTTGAAAACCGTCTTCATCCATGGTCGGCAGCTCGCCGATTGAAATATCATAATTCACATCGTTTTTTATATCTTTTGAAGATATATTTTCTTTCTCCGCCATCTTTATTATCCCTTTACATATTTAAAACATAAAGTATCAGCGCGTTGAGCATTATTCAAGTACCATTTCAACTATTGTTCATTCACAAAAGCACAATCTAACGTGCTTAATGCAAAGAAAATTTGCATTAGTTCCGGATTTTATTATATTAAGCGGACAGGAAACAATCGCAAAAGGCAATTTATGAGTCAGGATATATACGGTACCAGGATCACTCTTTTAAACAAAGTCATCAGGGAAAATGACAACAGCGCCTGGAATGAATTCTGCGCCTTTTACTGGGACCTGATTCATGGCTGGGCCAGGAAAATGGGCTGTTCGGAAGCGCAGGCCAAAGACGTTTTTCAGGATACTATCCTCAACTTGTTCAAACAGTTTAAGGGGTTTGAATATAACCCGGGAAGAGGATGCTTCCGGGCGTTTCTCAAAACCATTGTCCGCCGTCGGGTCAGTGATTCTTTCCGGCGCAATCAGCGCTACATAAACGCTTCCGCTTTCCAGTCCGAGGGAAACGACAACTTTGATCTGCTGGATAAATATGAACATGACACGCCCCCGGAAACCCTGGAAGAAGACGTTGTCTGGCTGGACAGCGTTCTGCGCCGGGCTTTGCGCAATTCCTACGGGCGAATTGACGAAACTTCCTACAAATCATTCTGCATGTACGTCCTCGAAGAACAGCCGATCGAAGAAGTCATGCGGCAGCTCGGCATCGAAAACCGGGGTACAGTTTACCAGCAGAAAAGCCGTTTCCTGACCATCCTTAAAAAAGAATTCCAGAACCTGCTGAAAGAAATGGGCAGCACCCCGGAAAACGCCCGGCTGGACGAGGTCGACGAACGGGTTTTCAGCCAGGCCCTGGCCCGGCTGGTCGAAGGCCGTCAGGATTTGCGCAATACGCTGAACGACTCCGGCCCGCCGCCGGAAATTGTGGAGAAACTCGATTTCATCAGGATGCATCTGAGCATCGCCGGGCTGCCGGAAGCCGCCGGCGATTACCTGCTGATAATTCCTGAAAACGCCAAAGCGGAATGGAAGGAACTGAGCGATAATTTTTCCATAGGACGTTCCGATAAATCCGTGCTGCGTCTCGACCACAACGGAATCTCCGGCCTGCATGCGTCGATTGCCTGTACTCCCGATGGCACCTGGGAACTGAAAGACGAAGTCAGCGCCAACGGTACTTTCCTCAACGGCAGAAAGATCACCCGGCCGGAACTGTTGAAAAACGGCGATATCATCCAGTTGGGCTCCCATTACACCTTGGTTTTCTGTTCCGGATAAGTCAACGTGTTGCGTGTTGCGTATTGCGTATTATGTGCTACGAAATTGCCGGGAGCGCCGAACACCAGTTCGGCATCAGCGAAAATTCCGTTTAAATAGGAACCGACAGGCATTTACTGCCGAAAAAACTATTGTAATTTATCAAGGACATAGGTTTTAATCCAAACCGGAATATGTTTTTCTTTTATCAGCAAGATTTTATCCGGCGTCATTTCAGCCACAAGCTTCATTGTTTGAGAATTGTCAAATAAATAAGCTCTGTAGGCCAATCGCATAGCAGGCAGCAAGTTCTGCAGGGCTGAATCATAACGGCTTCTGATCTTATCAACCGGAACACCATGACCTCCTTCCAATACTCTCTGCCTGACCCTGTCTATACTTATTTCAACCGCGCTGACTGCCGCAAAATATAAATAACATTTGTAGTCGTGTTTATTTGCTGTTCTCATAAAATCAAGTTTGCCCGGATGCGAAAAAACCGTTTCAAATGAAAATGTTTCCTTGGTTTCCAACAGTTTATGCCTGAGAAAATCGCTGAGAATTGAGGAGTCATAGGATTCCAAGGGACTATTGAAAACAATAAAATTGTTTTTAACTATACTTTGGGGCAGAGATACAGCCTTGTTGGATAAACCATGATTTGAATAAAACTTTTTCCATTCTGATTGTTTCGTATGAATATTAAAATTATTGAGATCCAATTTTAGAGAATTATTGATCGATTTATTCAATTCATCAGGATTAATATAAAAACCAAGATTAAACTTCCCTTCCAACTTTTCATATAGAGAAGATTTCCCTGAGCCGTTTGGCCCCGCGAATATTCGTAAACGCGACATGATCAGGATACGCGGAAACGTTTAGAATCTGTTTTTACATAAGCTTTGGGAAGCGTATGCGTTACTTCCTTGTTCCCATTCGGGAAGTGCTTTACAATCTTACGGCCTTCCTGAACCGTATATGGTATTTTTTGGGCCTGGGCACGCTCCACGGCGCGCCTGGAAGCAGCTTCGGCGCATACTGCCAATTCCTTACTGGAGATTCGAGTTTTCATTTTTATGTCAAACCTGTTGATAATTTATTAAGCGATATAAATAGTATAAACCATAAATAAAAAAAAGCCAAATGTTTAAGGATTTTTCAGCAACAAATTGCGTGGGCCGTGTCATGTGCTATGTGTTATGTGCTACGTGTTGCGAAATTGCCGGGAGCGCCGAACACCAGTTCGGCATTATTTTTTCAAGCTATTCTGTTTCTGCTTAGGGTTTAAAGTAAAAGTTACCGGAAGACTGCTGTCAAAATTGAACATGGTTATTGATGACGGCAAATGATCAGGATGACTGGCTTTTACGGTAAGTTTCTGGCCGGCTTTATAATCGGAAAGTGGAATTGAATAGTTCCCCTGAGAATCCGTCTTTGTTCCTTTTACAAAGGTTTCCTCTACATATATTTTTATCTCAGCGCCTTGAATAGCTTCAAACTTGATATTAGCCACTTTGCCGGTTATCTCAATCTCTCTTTTAGATGGTAAAGCTACATAAATTAGTTCGTTGCCTCCCTTAGACTTTACCGGCAGCAACACAAAATATTTATCTTTCGGAATAAGTTTTACTTCCCTTGCATTCTCCATATCTGTTTTTTTCACTTTGAATACGGCTTTGCCATTAGAATCCGTTTTGTAAAAGCCGGTTGAAACCATTTTGCCGTCAGACAGTTTAATAGAGGCTTTTATTTCCCGGTTACTCCAGGGAATACCGGTTTTAGATATTACTTTCACCTTGTATTCTTCATATATTATCTCAAGAGGAATCTTTAACTTTTGACCAATCATCATAACTTCTTTACCAATCATATTGTTGGCCTCAAGCAAAGCTCTAATTGTTATACCATGCTTCTTCGCAATCTTCCAGAATGAATCGCCGGCCTTTACAATATATATACTATCAATAGAACGCGGTTCCGGTTCAATTCTAACCGGGGTTTCTGGCTTTTCTGGGGTGCAGACTAGCTCAACATTTTGGTCTACATAGCCGCCGGGAGGTATCTTCAGCTTTTCACCAACTATCAGCACTTTATTCAAAGGTACATTATTATAATACGCCAATTCCCGCATAGTGACACCATGCTTTCTCGCAATTTTCCAGAAAGAATCGTTCTTTTGGACAGTATAAGTTTTATATTCTGTATCTAATTTTTTGGTATTATCAATATCATTAATTGGAGCAGCAAGGACAACACGGAAGCCCAAAAGAGCACTCATCTCGTTTGGTGGGCTGCAGAAGCGAGTCGCCACTTGGCAACTCCCAGCATCGTCGGCCCAGCTACCGCCACGACGCACCCGGTAAGAACCAGTAAGCGGGCCAATGGGATCAGTTTGCGAAGTACTACTGTAATTGTCATACCAGTCATAGCACCACTCACAAACATTACCGCTCATGTCATAAATATAAACCCCATTTGGTGATTTACTGCCTATCTCGTGCGTCATTATCCCAGAGTTAAAAGAATACCATGCAACACTATTAATATCATCACTACCATTGTACTTATAATTATGGCTTTTGTTTCCCTCGCATGCTGCAAATTCCCATTCCGCCTCCGTCGGTATACGGTACACATAATTGGACGGCAATCGTCCTGCGATGCGTTCCTGTTTTGTCAGCTTTTTACAAAATAACAGCGCATCATTCCAGCTTACGTTTTCTACTGGTTTATTAGAGCCTTTAAAATAACTCGGATTAGTGCCCATAACAGATTGGTATTCTTTTTGTGTAACCTCATACTTGCCGATCCAGAAGCCTTTACAGATAGTTACATTATGTGCCGGCTTCTTGGCCTCATAATCAGCATTAGAACCCATCATAAAACTACCTGGTGTAACATAAACAAACCTCATACCTAAGCCGGGAATAGTCCATGGTTGGCCTTTTACTAGCAGTGCTTCCACAGATATCGGCGTGTTTTTCACCGATGCCGTTTTTTCAGAAACTGCCTTCACGAGGCGGAAGCCCAGGAAGCTAAAGCGGTACGACGGCCAGAACCTGTGGCGATAGCCGGAACGGCAGATCCAGGCGAAGAAGCTGTACCAACTCCCACCGCGACCTACCCGGTCTGTGCCTGAAGACGCACCCAAAGGGTCGGTTACACTGCCGCTACTATATTTACCGTACCAATCATTGCACCACTCTAAGACATTACCGCTCATATCGTGAATGTCCAACTCATTGCCGGATTTTGTCCCGATATTATGAGTTCTTCCAAATAACGGGGAACCGTACCACGCAACGCTGTCTATATTGTCAGAACCGCTGTATTTATAACCTTTACTTTTATTTCCTCCGCGCGCCGCAAACTCCCACTCAGCTTCCGTCGGCAGACGGTATTTATAGCCGTCTGATAGCCGTCCGGATTTGCGCTCTTGTTGGGTCAGCTTCTTGCAGAACCTGATCGCGTCATTCCAGCTTACATTCTCAACCGGAAGGTTATCCCCTTTGAAATGACTCGGATTGGTTCCCATGATTCCCCGGTATTCCTTTTGCGTTACCTCATATTTGCCGATCCAGTAACCTGTACTGATGGTTACCCGATGAACTGGTTCTTCATCGCTGTAACTATCTGAACCCATCATAAAACTACCTGGCGCAACATAAACAAACTCCATGCCCAAACCAGGAGTTATCTGGCCGGATAAAGGTATAGACGGTTTAGATGATGAAACGTTATGCTCTCCAGCTTTTAAATTACTTACCTTGCCAGTGTTACTATCTAATTTTTGGGCGAGGACAATCCGAAATCCAATGTTATCATGTATACGGGCTGGCGAATTATTGCGACGAAACGTCACAACGCAACATCTAACACTGTCGCCCCAACTGCCGCTGCGAAAAACACGGGTCGATCCGCTATCGCTACTCTTCCAGCAATTCCCGTTATTTGGAGCTCCGTTATAATTAGCATGCCAGTCATCAAGGCACCATTCCCAGACATTACCGCTCATATCGTGAATACCAAGTTCATTCGGTGATTTAGTTCCAATCTCATGGGTTTCTTTGCCGGAATTTGAACCATACCAAGCAATATTATCTATATTATCCGAACCGCTGTATTTATAACCGTTGCTTTTATTTCCCCCACGGGCAACAAATTCCCATTCAGCCTCCGTCGGCAGACGATATTCATAGTTGGACGGCAAGCGTCCTGCCTTACGCTCCCGTTCCGTCAATCTCTCACAAAATCTGACCGCATTATTCCAGCTAACTTTTTCCACCGGCAAATTATCACCTTTGAAATGGCTCGGATTGGAGCCCATTATTTTTCGGTATTCACTTTGAGTTACCTCATATTTACCAATACAATAACCTTTACTGATGGTTACTCGATGGACCGGTTTTTCGTAGCTTTTACCATCATTCGACCCCATCATAAAACTACCCGGCGCTACATAAACCAGTTCCATGCCAAAATCAGGGATTGTCCATGGTTGACCATCCAGTGGGCCACTATATAAAATCTTCAAATGATTTTCAGCTTGGTTTTTAAACTCAGTCAAGCGTTTTTTCGCGCTGTCGTTTACATAACGGTAATGGCTGGATTCCATGAAATCGCTGACCGTCTTCAACGCCGCCGAACATTTTTCACGCGCCCGCAGGTCTTTTTTGTCAAGCAGACGGCTGGAATTATACAGTTTTTTTGCGGAAGCCAAGGTGCTTTCGCAGAGCTTTTCCGCTTCTTCCTTTTTGCGCTGCAACTCCGCACCGCCTTTGGCGTTACTGATCGCCAGCGGCAGATCGCGCAGGGCTTTTTCATAAGCCTCAACCGCCGTTTGCCATTCGCCGTTGCTTAAAGCGTTTTCCGCTTTCATCGCCGCCAGGCTTACCCGGCTCCAAACTGCTCCGCCATAATTTTTCAAGTCGCTTGAAGAAACCGTTTTAAGCTGTTTTTCGTAACGCTGTTTT